>OLNV01000466.1_pt1 | contig 31738 bp, 28 predicted proteins | sample 1672891 | NCBI WGS metagenome assembly OLNV01 (sample SAMEA3136734, study PRJEB25190) | human gut metagenome | biome: human gut; feature: human-associated habitat; material: faeces | place: Austria | collected 2013 | reverse complement strand
TAAGACATCACGTAGGCATGTATTGAACATTTACTCAGACAACAATGCTTATGCCAACCTGTTCAAGACAGACTTTGGTTAAAGACCATGCTTTTCTGGTTAAACCAGCGTATTACCTCAAGTCGCTTTATGGGGTAAGGGGATTTTGTGTCTGCGACATTTCTGTTGTGCAAGAAATATGTACAATAAAATGAATTTTGTCGCTTTGCAAGCAAAATCCCACTAAACCCTATAGGTTGCGGATTTGAGGGATAACTATTTGTGGCTTAAACCATTATCTTTCCGTTCATTGTGTTTTGTTTGTACTTTTTTTGCACCCGTTATGTTGCTGTTTGATGAAATTTGAGAGTATGTCATATATATATGACACACTCTCCGTATTATCTGGAACACTTGCTTTTGGATGCATGTGGCAGCATGGTATCTTCTTTATGATCATGATCTTGCTCATTCTCACCTTGCTTGGTATCGGCAGCCATGTTTTCCTGGCTTTCAATAATGCCATTGCCATCTACATCCATGTCGATGGGGGTTGAGGTTCTTAAATCAATACCCTTATCTGGGGATTCTGCTTGATTGGCTTTTTCTACATACTGGAAGATGATATTCACAGCATGTTCTGCAGAAGTCAAGGCATGTTTTGTGAATCCTGGATCTTGTTTGAGAAGGTCTTTCCAGTATTTGTTATAGTCCAGGCCTTTCACGTCAAACTTACATCTTTGGCCAATCATGGCTCCGCCCATATGTGCTAGAAGTTCTTCCTTTACCAAATGTTCATATCTGGTAAGTTTAGCAGCTTCCTTGCGAGTACTACGCACTAGGCCTATTGAAAGGTCTCTCATATAGTCATCCTCTGATTCAAATAACTGATGAGGTGCAAGGTGAATGGCATCTTCCTTAGCACTATAACTGACCAAACCTTTTCTGCCATCAAAAATTACCTGTGCAGGATATTTGCCTTTTTCGGTAAGCATGCCTATCACAAAAGTTTGTTTCGATGCAGAAACCTTACATGATTTTCTAAGTTGCTCCCATTTCAGAGGATGTTCCATAGAAAAATTGGTTTGCTCAATATTATATACTGTTTGCAAATTCTTCCCATCTGACAGACAGAAACCTTCTTTGCTGATATCAACCTTGAGATTTTCTCTCTTAATATCATCAAGCGTCATGTAGATAGGAACCTCGTATCCCTCCTTTCCCGTCAGGATGGAAAGAAGCAAGGATGTTTTGCTGTCAAACTTGTCTCCATTAATACCCTGAGGAATAGCAGCATTGCTTTTAATCCATGGAAGTTCCGGATAGGTAACCTGCAAACTCAATCGGTCAGCAATAAGCTTTCCATACTGTGAGTACGCCTGCGTATGAAGGTGTTCATCAGTATGCCACCTACCTTTAATGGGCTCGAAAAAACCATCCTCTGAAGACATATAAACCTTTTCTTCATTGTCTGGAGCAATTTTCTTCTTTTGAAGCTTCTCCTGTGAGAAATAATCACCAATCAGGGAAGATAGCTTTTTTTCGTAATGATCCACACTTTTCTGAATTTGAACTTCCATCTGATTTCTTGCCTTTAGATCCATGGAAGAGACGTTTCTTTCATAATCATCTTCCAACATCTCTTGCTCTTGAAACAGAGTCTTGATCTCGGTCTCGTCTGGAAGAAGCATCATATCTCCAGAAAAAGGATTATTGGCATCTTTCATCGATTGAACATAGTCTTTCATGAGCGCAACTTCTTGCTGGTCATTTACATGATCTTCTTTAGAGGCTTCTTTGAACTCTTTTTGAGATGGTTCTGGAGAACTGAGCACATGGCTAAGATGCTGATTGAAAGCCTGCTTACTACCTAAAATCATGGTCAATTCCTTGGTGAGCTGAGCAAGTTGCTCAGTTTCCTCAGGTGATTTGGATTGCAGCAAGGCAATTTTAGTTACACCTTCCTTGATTAATCCCTCCTTGATGAGCTTGAGATCATCCGTATTGAGAGGTATTTCAACATTCTTTGGATTCTTGAAAGCAGACAATTTGCCAGTGTTGGATAAGAGCACCCCGTCAGCATGGTCTTCTGTGGTAGGAATGCCACCAGGAGAAGTTGGGATGAACAAGATGCTATCACCTATCTTATTTCCCAAACAGGACATGAGCTTCTCCAAGTGGGCATTCAAATTATCACTTTCCAGTTGCGTTTTGACAGCTCTCAAAAGTTCCATGTGCTGGTGGGCATTCAATGGGGTAATATCAAGTTGCTGCACTTTTTCCCATCTATCATTGACATAGAAGTTCACCCTCATATCATCTTTTGCATTCAAACTCCATGACAATGGAGTGATGTTCTTTTGCAGGAATTGAGAGAAGATTTGCTTACGTGAGACTGCGGGAAAGTCTCCTCCGAAATTCAAAGGGTAAGTTTTGCCTATATCTTTTTGCAAAGCCATAAAATCCTTACGAGCGGCCTCCACCTGTTCTCTTCCCTTTACCCAACTTTTTGTCTCTTCTGGTGTCAATTGCACCAGTTCCTTGGATTGAATGAGTTGCTGAAACCTCGCTAGAGGAATTTCATGAAGCTCTGGTTGTGTTGAAGGAGAAAGGAAAGTGGAATATGCTATATGTGATTCTCCTGCATAATTACCGCCAATATAGGCATCCACTGTACAGATTCGTTCCTTGTTACCATGTCCCTGCTTGAAAAACATTCCTACCAAATCCTTACCTAGTTTATCTTCTATCATGGATTCATAGGCAGAAGGAAGAACGTAACCATCTGCCTTTAACTGGCGAAAGCGCTCTATCTGTTTATTCTTGGAATCCATTTCCTCGATGTTATCTACCCAGGTTGAAAATCTTCCTGCTTGCCATTTCACTTGGGGGAAATGGGACGTTTCTGACTTATCCCGGGCCCACTTACCAAGCTGTAAAGCCCATTTCTCCAGCAATGAGAGCTCGCTTTGAGTTGTATCCAAGAACTCCAATTCCTCTGGCGAGAAAAAACGGTCCTTAGGAAACGGCTTCTTGCCTGTTTGCTGACTTTTAGAGAAAAGGGTTTGCCATCCCTTCATGAAACGGTCTCCTTTGCTCTGACTTGTTTGATAATTCATTAATTCTTTTTTCTATTATGAATGATTAGATAGGAAAACATTGCTAGATACAAGGTTATTGCCCAGCATATATGGCAATGTTTTCCTATCTGTTCTTTTATTTCCTTCTCAGTACATGACATTTGGGCTAAGTATTGGCTTTCAAATCCCAATGTGATACCGAGGTGGTACGGCATCCGATCTGAAGCTTATTCTTATAGACATCCAGTTGCATGTCACCATGTACTTCCACATACTCACCGGCATTAACATTGATGTCCAAGGTCTTGCCTACAATGAACTTTACCCATGTAAAGGCTCTGTTCTCACCATCCTTATCAGAAGAAAAGGCCGAGAATACCTTGAACGAAGTGCCCTTTTTGCTGGTCATGGTTTCAATACCCTTGTTTCCGATCTTGCCTTTAAACTCCATAGCTCCTTCTAGACGGTCTGGGAGAGAGGAGTCGTTCTGCTCAATGGCTCCTTCCGAACGGAGATTGAAATAAAGATTCTCTTCCACCTTCTTGATAAAGAGATTTCCATGAACAGTGACACGGCGTCCTGCCTGATAGTTGGCAGCTGTAGTCTGGTCACCTTCAGCCGTTACTCCAATATGAAGTTCCTTGACACTCTTGTCCTTTCCCTCAATAGGAACGATGATGGTAAAAGCAAGGAATTTTCCACCTTCCTTATTCTGCTTTTCAACTGCGCTGCTGACAATGATGCCGCACGCGGTAACATTACATTTGATCATATTTTCTTGTTTTAATGATGATACAATTCTTAAATTTATGCTTGTTTGAGACCGACAGTCTGCTTGTTTTCTGGGCATTCGGTCTCAAAAATAGTACTTGCGAGGACGTGCAGTTTTGATGCATCCACCTTCTCCCTCTCTCTCTTTACCAGTTGGCATTCCGTCTTTTCCTCGTCATTCTCAGTCAATCTGGCCTCCCTATTAACTACAGCCTGCATCTCATTGGCCTTTATCTTAGCTGCCATGACAAGAGCTGCTGAAAAGAGAGTGGAAATCAGCTCAGAAAAGGCATCTTTGTTATTATCCATACCAGTTTCACTATTTTGACTCATCAAATATCCGAGCCATTTGGTTGGATCATTGGACTGAGTAATGTTGGCAAGAAGATTTTGTGCCTTATCTTCCTGGGATATAGGATGAGCGACTGGTGAATATTTGCTTCTTTCCTCTGCCAGAAGGTCTTGCCCATTTCTCAAAAGAGGTGTATCGTTACTGGTTCTACCTTCTATTGCTGCGAGATAATGAATCGGATTGAATGCCTCTATTTTGCCGGAAGCATCCTTGATTTTTGTCTCAAAATGCAAATGTGGACCTGTGGATCGACCTGTATTGCCCGATATTCCAATCTGTTGACCAGCCTGAACGACCTGACCATCCTTGACATTTATTTGGCTCAGGTGCATATAGATACACTGGAGCTGAGTTCCATCGTCCTTGTCATATGCGATCTTAATCATATTACCGGTAGCCTTTCCATAGCAGGCAGAAATGACCTTGCCCTGATTTTCTGTCGCATACACTGGCAGATTCTTGCCTCCTGTTGCGATGTCTATGCCTCCATGCAGATGATTTCCTCTATCTTCATGGAACATACCTGTTACTTTGAGATTTCTGAAATCAATGGGGAGGGATAGGGTGGTGGGCATTCTAGGAAGAGACTGTTCACCCTTCCTTGCATACCCGATATTGACACCTTGTTTCTGGGCTTGCAGAACTGCCATCTGATCATATCGGTCAAGATGGTAACGTTGAATTTCATCAAGCAGGTTTTCCTTATAGGTAGGACTGCTCGCATATCCACCTTTCACAATGCCATTAATCCAGCCTCTATAGTCTTGGGAACTTTTTGAGGCACAATATTTCTGGTATCTGTCCAACAGAAGAACCTTGGAATGATCCTCCACACTGGCATTTACCCCAAAATACACTCTGAATGCTTCCGGATAACCATGATCATCCACATGGTAGCTGACAGGCCCCTTCCATGACCCACCCTGCTTCACTCCAAAGAAATTGGAACTTTCACGTGCAAGACGCGATGTACCAAAAGTACTCTCAAATCCCATTTGAGCAAGGGTGATGGATGCCGGGATGCCATATTTGATTTGTTGTTCAATGGCCACCTGCGCATATTTTGCATAAAATGCATTTTTATCTATTGCCATATCATTTGGGTTGGTGATAGCCATGGGTATTCCCCATGGCTAGTTATTATCGATGAAATCCTCTATGTGAACTTGCTTCCTGATGGGAGTCCTCCTTTTCTCCAGGCTCTTTTTCGGCCACATTTCTTCCCTCATTCTCAAGAACTTGCTGCTGATTATTTCCAGCAGTTTGTTGTATCTGAGGAATAAATGTAACGGCAGCTACAGCCTTTTTATATTCAGCCATGTCATCAGCGAGCCAGAGATTGTACCACTGTTGCTTGGCTATTGGCTTCTGCATTCTTTCTCCATCCACTGTGGCAATGACTACCTTCACCTTCGGGTTATCCTTGTCGGCACAGATTCTAACCTTCTCAATGCGGCTCATATCAATACCTTCGGTATTTGGCACTATGAGTTGCTGCCTGGATTCTGGATACCTGTAACCTATATCATAATATTTCTGAGCCAGAGCCTGATGCATTTCCTGCTTGCTGTCCTTGCCCATGACATTGAAATAGGCATTGAGATGTTCCTTCATCGGATAGATAGAGAAGGATTTCTTATTCTCAGGCTTGATGAAGAAGGCATACTTTCCCTCAGAGTCCTGGATAGCCTGAAATTTCTCGATCTTGGTTGCCTGCTTTTCTGTAAGCTGGCTTGATACATCGATGGTTTGATGAATTTCTAGCGTAAACTGCTTGAGCTTGCTGACAGTCACCTCCTTGTCCTTATAATAACTGTTTGGTTCCTTCAGTGCAAGACTACCACCTGCATTATAGAAGCTTACCTCTTTTACGTCTTCTTTCTTCAGAGCTATACCAATTCTCTTCTTACTCATACCTTGCACCTCGTTATTCACAAGCAAGGAGGCACCCGATGGCAGGATGACATCTGCAGTTTGTTGCTTTCTGTCAAGTACTACGACCATTTCCTTTGCCTCCATGGAAGGAAGTTTGTTAAGGTCTGCCGAGATGGAATAATCTTTACCTGTTAAGAGAACATCTTTTGTTGGCAACTGACCTCGGATAGCATCATAGTTCACTTCTCTTTTTTCTACAAGGTTGTCAATCGTCTCGATGGCATTGTTCACGTCACGCTCAATCATACCCATTAAGTTCCCGTTTTCTCTCAACTCTCGTTCCCAGTAGGGGATAAGTTGCTGGCTTTCCTTTGACAATGTAGCAGGGAGTCCCTGTCTTGCCATCAGCACACCGGCGGAAAGTTCTCTAATGAGTAATTCATGCTTGGCATCATCCGCTGGCAAAAGGCTGTTTCGCCCTGAGCGGTCCAGACGCTTTGTATCACCAGTGGTTGCTACTACGGAACGGAATATGTCATTTGCCTTCATAATGGCATTTACTTGCTCATTTCCTTCCATTTTGCTCATGCCACTTATGAAAAGCGTATTCTCCTTGCTATCGAATTTGGCATCTTGTAGTACATGAACTCGCTCATTCTTAATACCGGAAGCCTTACAAACAGCATCAGCTATCTGGTAGGCATGGGAGAGAATCTTGGTGGCAGGTACTACATCCTTACTGATTTTCGTCTCCAGTGGATTGTCACAGATAGCGACTCGGTTTCCAGCCCTGATTACTTTAGGGAGCACCGTATCAAGCGCATAGCTTGGAAACGATAAGTAGGATGTTTTCTTACCATCAATTTCCTTTTCCTTATCCTGGATACCAATTACGGGAGCAATCGTCTTAGCCTTATCTCCATAGATTTCATAGGAGCTGCCTTTCTTGATAAAGACAACAACCTCAGGATGCTTTTGTTCCTGATCCTTGATAAACTGGAGAGCAGACTGTGGACTAGATGCATTCTTAGCTGTCTCCACGAATTTCTCAATCTTTTGCCCATTGGCCTTGAGTAATGCCGAATATTGCTCAGAATCACTGGCAGAAAGAATCGTTTGGTCTATGTTATAAACATGATGACGCTGGCGATGGGCATGTACTGCATAATTGGACTTTTCCATATCTGGGAGAGCATTATACTGCTCCTTTGAAATGGTGTCATTATGGTTCGTGACATTCTGGTATTCCCATTTGGTCCAGTTGAATGGAAGCGAGCTTTGACCTCTCTTGACTGACATGCCATTTTCCTTTGCCTGGTTATAGGTGGAATAAAGATTGGTCTTATAGCCTTGCTGATCACTATGCAGGTTCATCATGATGTTATTGAATGCTGTGATTGGCTTCTTGGAGACCAAAAACTCAGCATTGCTCTTACCCTTTTCATTCATCCAGACGCCTTCATGTGATTTTGCCATCTCCAATGCTGCAAGAAGAAGGGCTGCATGTGAAGCTGCCTTGGTCTCACTTTTCTTCTCTTCCTTATCTTCATGGTCGCTCTCTACAGAAGCTTTGTCTTCTTTCTTGTCTTCTTTCTTGTCTTCCTCATTGCCTTCCTGGTGCTTTTGCGTCTCCTGTTCCTGAGCCTTTTCTTCATGATATTTCACATGTTGCTCATCATCCACGATCGTCTTTGCTTCTTTCTCTGCTTCATGCATAGGAACACCGGTGGCTTCGATTTGCTCAGCAACGCCTACAACATCTGTTTGGATGTTGCTGTCTTCATGTGGAGTTTCATTCTGTAGAGGAAGCTTATATTCATCTTTTTCTGCCAATACCTTATAAATTTGCGTCATATTTTCTGGCATGGACAGATTGACGTTATAAGCCTGGCTATAAACTTCCTTGAAAGCTCCTTCTTCCTTTTTGCCAACCTGAACAAGGTTGGTGGCAGGATCATATTGGAAATCAAGAATCTCACCATTAGGCATATGATATGCCGGATTAATCTGCTCAGAAAATTTCTTAGCAATGGAAGCGTACTCATTTTGCTGTTGAGTATCAACAACCGAGTCTTCTACCTCCTCATTTTCCTCCTCCTGAATTTGATATTCAGGCATTTCCGAGAGTTGCTCTTCAACATTCTGCAAATTCTTATCTAAACCTGCCGAATGGTCGTACGGGAAACTGTAATGAACAGACAAGCCAATGTTGGTAAGGGTTCCCACATTTAGCGAATCCTTCTCCTTATTATATTCAAAATAGAGAACGTCTCCGTTAGGCATGGAAAAGGCAGGAATACTGGCCTTTATCGTATCCAACTCCTTTTGTACCATGTCCTGGGCTATGGCCTTCACATCCTGACTGGCATCATTCTCCAAACCATATTGCTCTATAGACAATTTAATATCTTCCTCACTAACTCTGCGTAGGAGTTCATAGGTTCCACCCAATGAATTGTTATAAACCAGGGCATAATGGTCGTTTTCAACAAGCAGGTCATCACCACTTTGAATGGTGGCATTTTTTCTGGTGTTATGCTGTGAGAGACTATCACCTTGATCATATTGCTGGGCCAAAGTGAGGAGTTCATCCCATTTTTCCTTATTGGAGAGATCATCAAACTCTTGTGTATTATCCACGCTCTGCAGGTACAGATAAGAGAAATAATACTCATTCTTTGGCTTTGTCACACTATCCTGGCTTGTCTTGCCTTCTTCGTTAGAATCCTTCATGTTATTATCTGTATTTTGTGAACTATCCACTGTTTCTTGCGCTTTTATATTGGGCAGAAGGGAAGCACCTAAAGAGAGAAGTTTCTCGTCACTCACCTCTTCAATCCAACTGCCTAGTACCTCATTGTCCTGGAAATACGCTCTGAGTTCAGGAAGACTTTCCAATGCAAGGACTGTATGCTCGCTATCTTTATCAGACGTAATCTGGGTCATGAGGGATGAAAAGTAAGCTTCTGGAGAGGAGAGTGGCTTCGTGCTGGAATCAGATACATTTTCCTCCTTCATCACGTTCTGCTGCTTGATCTTCTCCAGCTGTTCCTCATTCTTGATTTGCTCTTCAATGCCATCGAGGTTGCCCTCCATGAGCGGCTTTTCACCCAATGCCACTTTTTGCTTGTCAATCTCTTCCAAAATCATGCGCGATGCCTTATTCACGTCCGACATAAGCGTTGTAATGAACTTTGGCTTTTCACGCAGCGTTTGAATCCAGCTGTCTATATAGGCGGCATTGTTATCAGAAATTCTGCTAGAGAAGCCTAGTGCATTGCCTATCACAAATGCAGTGGTCTCTGCAACAAGTTCCTCCTTGGCGTATTCCTCAGAACCAAACTTGCTTTTTGGCAGACGGTCAAGTCGCGAGGGATGACCGGTAGAGTGGGCCATTTCATGCAGGGCAGACGAATAGTATTCCTGACCATCCTTGAAGATCTCATCCTCTCCCTCATGAATCTTGAACTGTGCTTTCATCGGCACCTTAATGAAGTCTCGGGTCTTATTATAGCTTGCACCAGTCACTTCCTGATTAACCTGAATAGGGCACACCCACTCCTGCTTCTCAAACATTCTGTCAAGTGGTTCATTCTTATACATCCCCACATCGTCACTCAATGTGGTTGGCGTGAAACGGGAAATAATGGCATCATACTTTTTCTTATTCACTTCTTCCAAAGTGGTTTGGTCAAGATTCCACTCGTTATAGACCATCAGATAGGGACGAACCTTACATTTAGCCTGGTCCTCCTTATCCATGGCAAGGTATTTGTCTTCACTGATGCGCTTTCCGTTTTCGTCTTTCACACTCAGTCCCCATTTAAACACCGGCACAGAAGCCTCTCCCTTTTTAATTAAGGCTCCATTGTCTCGTGCTTGCTTGGAGGTCATGTAAACAGGAACATGGTAACCCTTTATCATGGTATGCATCTGCAGAAGGAATGCATTTCCTCCTACATAAGGTCTTCCATTGATGTTCTGAGGAAGTCCTACCAGTCTATCACCAGAAGTCCATCCTTGTTCCCAGTTCTTTGTTTTACAGGCTTCCAAGCGCTCAATCATCATATTGGCAAATTTGTCCAATGCTCTGTCAATACGAGTAGGTCCGTCCTCTTGTGAGGCAGCCTTATTCAATTCTCCGAAATCCATAAATGATATATATGATCGTTATTAATCTATGTAATGTTCAGCTGTCCCATAACGCTGAATCTGATGGCAAAATAAAAGAAAAGTTTTGGATTGAACACCCTAAACTAAATTGATTTTTATTTTTAACTTAAATCCTCTTCAATTCAAAGTTTTTGCCTTGAAATGTGTTAAATTTAGCACCTCTATCTGACATGACTTTTTCTGATATTATGTTCATATTCCTTATCTTAACCATTAATACTTTGTGAAATTGGGGCTCTATCAGGCGATAATTTCCATCAAGAAATACCATCAATTACCTTCTTAAAAGTGTTGGCAAGATTCATGCATAGTTTCCTTTTCATTGTCTTCTCATCTTCTTTCAGTCTATTTGATGCCTAAGGAATGCTGCTGTTGAAGTTCCTGATGAATACCTCTTTCATATTCTCGTTCTGCGAAGGCATTATTCTCATCGTATTTCTTCAAAACGGCATTGGCCAATGTGGATAAGGGGAGGTTTCCTCTCTCGTAAGCATCGATTGCATGATCAGAGATTTCTATGACACATGGCTTTCCGTCAATGTCTGCAATCATACTTGTTCCGCTGATGGCCGGATTTGAGATTCTCGGATTCAGCTTTTCTTCCTCATATTGCCTGTAAGAAACCCGCTGTGGTGAAGCCGGTTTGGCCAGTCCCAATGCTGCATGACCAGCATTGTTGAGCAAATTGGCACCTCCAAAACCAAGCAGAAGGAGTTTGAGAAGGGGACTTTTGACAAACATGCCACCAAAGATGGCAGCAAGTGGCAGCAAATTGTCATTCACCTGTAAGTTAGGATTTTTGCCCGTGAACATGCCTATCATCATGTCTGGCAGCATGGCCAAAACGTAGCCCATGTTCTTGGTGACATCACTGAAACCGGAAAGTCCCATCTTATCCAAGGCATCAGCCCAACCGGCATTTAAATCTTGAAAAGAGGCCTTATTACTTGTCATCTCATACCTAGAGGAATCTTGTCTTTGAGTTTCTTCCACAGGACTATAAGAATGGTAAGCTGATGATGGAGAAGAATCTGTGGATGATGGATTTGCTTGATTGATAAAGCTATTGAGCTTATCCATATTAGAATCCCAGGTATCTTTCTTGGGAGCTTTCGCCTGACCAGACGCCCGTTTCTTTTCACAAGCTACAGCAGCCGTAGCATAATCCATGGCTCTTTGACTAACCTCTTTAAGGGTCATGCGTTTACCACCAATACTCATCCATGTTTTTTCCTCCCTCGACATCTCCATGGCAATGGCATAAAACCCGGAGGCACATTGTTCACAGCGTTTCTTCCCCAGTTTAATCATCCATTCCGGCGGATGGTTATTGGCACGAAATGGAACGGTTTGCTTCGAAAAGTTTTCCCTTATCTGAGCCAGCAATTTACCTGCCTGATTTTTGTTTGCGGCATAGAAGGAGTCCATTTCTTTCTTGCTTCGTGTTGTGAATGAAGGACTATATGTTTTTATCTTTCGCTCCAACTGCCCATTCAACTGATAAATCAACTCTGAATTTCCCCTTTTGATGGAATCACTGGCTGTTTGAATCTTCTTGATGGCATCCTCATCCTGAAGTGCAAGCTTACTGTCTTCCTTGGCATATTTCTCATTTTCCCAGTTTCTGGCATGGTTCAGCGCGAAGCCTGTTCTCAGCCCGCCATCAATGGCTACACCACTCCAGGCAGAATTCAAGAAAGCAGCGGCTTTTGGCACCACTTTGATTCCAGCCTTAGTTGCACCTTTTACTATGAGGGAACTACCGGAGCCGTAACCTCCTGTCACCGCAGCATCAATGACCATGGAACCTCCCATGGCTGCACCCTGTTCCCAGATATTGGGATTATACAGGTCATCTGCTTTTTGAGCGATGAGAGAATCATGCTCACCTTCTTTGGGACCGATTTTTGGAAGCAGTCCCAATAAACTGTCATCAAATGCCTTTCTTGCAATGTAGGTAGCACTGTTCTTGGGAACTTTCTCTCTGGCCAGCTGCTCAATGATAAGTCCCTGAAATCGATTTGCCACATAGTTTTCTGCAAAGGCTGCAAGTTTCTCTGAAGATTTACCCCCATTTTGTCTGATGAGTTCCTTATAGAAGGAATCAAGAAATGTCTGATAATCCTTGGCAAATTTGGTATCTTTTCCCCATCTGTGCTTACATTGCCTGATTATGTCATCTGATGATTTCTTGTACCATTTTCCGCACATTTTCAGCTGATTGTCAGCATTTTGAAGCTGTACATCCACTGGCACGAATGGAGACTCGTTTTTCTCCAAACGATTGATAAATTCCTCGGTTTGCTTTTCTCGGAGATTTCTTACCTCCTTTACCAGCGTTGGCGCCATATATTTGCTGAAATATTGGCGGATACAGTAGTCAACTTGCGCCAAATTCTGATAATTGTTCTCTTTAGCCATTATAAAAATGATATTAAAAGCCCAGTAGCTGCTGTCGTGCCTGCTCAATGGCCTTATGATAAACTGTCATTTGCTTGGGATAGAACCTTGTTAGCCAATCATCATGAGAGATCTCATCATTGATGAACTTGATGGCTTGCTGACGAGTTACCTCAATGGCGTTTTCTCCCCTGTCTCTTCCATTGAACCAAGCCTTGGTCCAGGATCTTCTTCCTGAGGCATCGAAATAAACATAGGCTTCATGTTTGACATCATAACTCTCAACGTGTATGCTCAAATCTGACAGAGGATCCACCACTAGGCCGTCTTGGGCAACTTGATGAGAAAGTTTTTTTTTTAAGCCTCGTTCCAGGAAGCAGGACAAGCATCATGGCGAAGCCAGGCATAGCTCAGGAAATCTTCAATGAGAAGATTCTGGATTTTCTCAGCCACTGGCAGGCTTCTACCGGTGAGACCTAGAGGATTAGCCATATCAGGAAGCTTTTCGAAGAAATAATTGCGTTCTGCAGCCTCGGATATGACATGTTTGAGGGTGGTCTGCATTCTATCTGAGGGAGTATAGCTGCCCAATCTCAGTTCATTCATGTAGGCAGGGAGCCAACGCATCATCATCATCAGAATTTCATCCTGCTCCTTATCATAGTGAGTCTTGGGCTTTCTGCTACCCAATTGCTCTGTAGTGGGCGCATTGTTGATACCCATTGCTGCCAGCTGCTGGATATTAGCCCAAATCATGGCCAGGAATTCCATGGGATCGATGGTGACACCATCAAATCTGACTTCCAAATGAAGGAATTGACCACTCTTGCCGATTTCCTGTCCGGCCTTGATACTGGTTCCGTAAGGACAATACGCCTCGGTGATATGGCCGTACTTCACCTCGTATTTGCCATATTTGGCTATGATGTAATCTTCATGAATACTGTCATGACCTGCACCGATGACTGTACCGGTGGCAATTGAGTAGAGAGGTTTTCCACTGGTTAGAAGATCCACACCATGGTGCTCAAATTTCTGCCCACCAGTTGGATGTCGCTGCAACCCAAATCCCAACGTGGTCTGCAGTTCCTCATCATCCCTGAGGGGAAATGGCATCATGAAGCCACTTCCCGACTCAAGGAGCATATCTTTATAGTTCTTTTTCATTCAATTTTACTATTATTGTTTGTGGATTACAATTTCATACTTCTTGGACGGTTTACCACTTCTCCGTCCTCTGCAGCAATTGGATATTCCAAACTCTTATACCTATTCTCTGGCTCCATGGAAGCATTTGGCTGCTTAACTTGCGGCACATATTGCTGAGAAGGATTTTGCTGTTGTTGTTGAACCTGCTGATATGGAAGCTGACGATTGTTGATATTCTTCAAGGTCATACCTCCCAGAAGCAGACTGGCTGCTCTTCCAAGCCACCCAAAACGTCCGAACATCATATAGGCTGACAATGCCAAAGAAAGAATATTCATCTTTGTTACAGCACCGCCTGAAACCTGATTCACAAGATGGTTCATACCTCCCATCACATTGTTCAACATGCCATCCTGGTTTCCCATGTCGGGATTGCTGGCCTGGTAAAGATTAGGAGTTTGCTCTGTCGTGGGATCATAGTAGCCTCCACTTCCATTGCTGACCATACCATTACCCACGTAATTCTTACCCATTTGGTAAAGGTCGGTACCTTCACCCACCACGTTGCCTAGAGTATTCTTACTGAATTGGTAAAGGTCAACTCCTTCATTTACTACTGAATCAGCTGCATTTGTAACCGAATCATAAATATCCGGCGCTTTTTCACCAGCGACTGCTTGTCCAACCATACCACCAAGGCCGTTTTCAGTAGCATTCTTACCTCCAATGAAGTAGAGAAGAGGGTTGATGACACCATCTCCGGAAACTAAACTGTATCCACCCAGACCAAGAGCTGCATGCCAACCAAGAACTTTTGGATTCTTAGCGTAGAACTTCGCTGCTTTTTTGAAGGAATTTTCCCCATTTGCTGCTTCTTTTGTTGCTTTTCCTGCTTGCTCTGCAGACTCTTTTGCTCTTTCGTTCACCTTTTCTGCAGCTTGTTCTGTACTATGAGCTGTTTCTTTTGGTGTTTCCTTGCCTGTTTTAGTTTCACCTTTTACAGTTTCAACTGTTTTCTTTTCTTTCTTGATAACCTGCTCTACAGTTTCCTTGCTAGTTTTAACAGATTCCTTTTCCTTGGAAATCACATTAAACCTTGGCTTAAAGGACGGAGTTGGCAGAGATTTTTCCCATGCCATGTAGCCGCTATCCTTGAAAACCGGAGGTCTTACTGGCCTTGCCGGTATAACAGGACTTACTGGGACAACTGGCTTTCCAGGGATAGCCGGGTTTACTGAAGGCGAGGTCGTTTGTCTGGAGAAGTGACGGGAAAACCAATTCTTGACTCGTTCTGTAAAAGAAGGCCCAGACGTGGAATTTACCACTGCAGGTTTAGCCTCTTTTGGTGATTGCTTCCACAGACCTCCCCAAAAATCCTTCATCTGAGTTTTCCATCCTGTCTTGCTCTGATTAAAGGCAGGGGTAAAACTGGGTGGTGAAAGGGATTTCTCCCAAGCACGATAGCTGGTTGGCTTTGTCGTAGCAGGAATGGAAACCTTGGCATCCTTAACTATGCCTTCAACATGTTTTGCTCCTTCTACAGCTTGTTTTCCTCCACGAAAGAGATTCTTTCCTTTTTCCAGGGCTGTTACGCCCAATTCTTTCCAAAATCCCATATCATATTGCTTTTATCAGTTAATCTGGATAATTTAAATTCACGATGGCTCTCACCTTATGGCGCATGGTCTTGGGCGTTTCTATGATACCTCCATTCACGGAAGAGCAAAGCCAAGCCTGATAGCCGGGGTTTTCCTTCACCTCTGTGGATGTCCAGTACCAGGTATCCTCAGATAAGTCGATAGGTTGCCCTCCCAACCGCATGATCAAAGGATTGATAGAAGGGGCATTTCTTATCAGGACTCTCTGTTCTGCTACGCTAGGAATGAAATCACTTTGCCCTTTAGAATGAAAATGGAACATTTCCTGAGCAATAGGTGAGCCTTTTCCTGTATCTTGGTCGGTACTATTGAACATGGCGATGGTATTGGTGAATCCGTCGTAAGACTCAATATTCATGCTCGTTCCTTGGCTCACTCCCAAAGAATCAGAGAAGGTCTCCTGGAATTCATTCAGCATCACTGCCATGGCAGGATGTTCTTCTGTAGCCTCTGTAAACACCACACCCACTGCCTTTTGGGAAGTTTGGGAGAAGTAGGTGGTCGTATCCATACAACTGTGGTCGTCACAAAGGACATACCCAACATGAATACCATAGTCCATTGGTTCATGCTCGTCACATGAAACCAACAGACCTTGGAATAAGATGGCCAACAGTCCACAAAAAATAGAAATATATGTTTTCTTCATTGTCTTCCTGCTTAAAATGTTACAATGGAATTTTTGCACCCAGATTAATTCCGGTTTTGAACCGGTCCTTACCCCTGATGGATATATCTCCCTTGATGGCAAAGAACACACTCCATCCGTCATAGAGATTATAGGTATGTTCATAGCCTACATGGACAGCTCCTATGGCCTTATGGAAATCGCTACCAGCACTTGCGCCAATTCTGAGACTGCCGTGGTGATTTCTTCCTCTTCCAACGCAGGGCTTATAGACGGCTCCTACACCCCAGGTGTTATGGTTATGCCAGAACGACTTTCTGGTAATATGCTTTGCCTCAGGATTCCTCATCATATTGGATAGAGTAGGTGGCAAAGTATTCCCAAGCGTTATGATACAGCATTTCCTTTTCATAGGAAATGGTTGACTCCAGTGTTCTTGGGTAGGCACCGCCCACGGCTATCATGAGATGGCTACCCTGGTTCTGTGCCACCATGGATGATGGGATGCCCCATGCCAATGCCAGCATACCGATGCTCTTCTTTAATATTGTCATATTGTACTTCATCTTTTATCACTTATTGTTCACGCAGAAGAAGAGAGTCGAAAGAATCTGCAGAGAGAACGTCTTCATAATCTAACTGCATGGAGATGGTTCTGCCACTGATCTGCTTCTCACTGAGTTCTATAGAGAGGACCTTATCATTTGGGAAAGTCATCTTTTTCAAGACTGCGACATTTCTGTAACCTTTTTTAAATGACAAGCTTCTATCCAAAAGAAGCGCTGGCTTCAGCTCCACGGTTTGCTGATTGGTGGCTTTCTGAAGTTTCTTATCCTGCAGTTTAAAGCGGAGTTCATCTATGTCAAACTGCAAGTTGGTATAGTTGTCCACCGAGAAATCAATGAAAACATATTCACCCACCACGTAGATATTATTGAGACGCATCTTCATCTTATGATGATTCGTGATAATGCCTCTATACTTGGCAGGAGAGTTCCAAACCTTCATGGCATAGGCAACCATATCGGTGGTGGACATGCTTACTTCCGGATTATGGAAGGCATTTCTCTCCACGAGTTCCACCTCCTTGTCTGTTACTGCCTCTTCCAGTTTACTGGTATAGACCAGGGCATACTGGACTCTGTAGCGCTCAGTGATGATGGTAACGATACCCATCACCTCGCCATCTTGATGATGAGAGGAGATAGGTTTGAGACGAATGACGTTATCCAGCGGCTTGTCACCCACAATGGAATCCGTAGAAATATCCACCATACGGATAGGTTCCGATGCAGTGATAATGGAGGATACGTTTTCATTCACCGTGAGACGTTCCATATCATAAAACGTTTTCTGAGCGTTGGCTCCTATACTGGCAAGGCACATCATCATGAGTGCCACCACCTTCTTTTTAAGTCTTTTCATATCAATTATTTTACTGATTTCTAAATGATTTATGATTTTGTCTTACCATGAGCAGAAGATGAGTCGATGAGATAAACCTTCGTGCCGTATTTCAGCTTGACCTTATTTTTCTTGACATTCTTACCCAAAGCACTCATTGCCTTTTGGGTGGCATTACTCATGGCTTGTGAAGCCCAGCTTTTAATGCCAGTACCTCCAGTGGAGTTCTCCGTGAGATTGTTTCCTCCTTGTGTGGCTGAGGAAGCGATGTCCTGTGTGGTTTCTCTGAAACTGCTCATAGGAACATAAAGACCTTCCAAGCCATCCGTATCATAGAGCGAGAGATTGACCTTGAAGATTTCCTCACCAAAGAAGATACTTTCCACCTTACCCTTCACTCTCTGTTTTCCAAAGCCGCTCATCGACGCATAGAGATAGGTACCTTTACCTACTGTTATGCCATTGATTTCAATGTCATCCAAGAGGCGAAGACGAACCCTGCTGCCATCCACGGCCTTGACTTCCTCATCAATGATGGCGGAAATAAGATGACTCTTATTCTTTTCCAATCCCAACGTGTTGAAATAGGAAGAAACCTCTTTTGTCTTTTTGGTGACTTTCCCAGGAGTTTCACTGTCGGATGATGTTGGAGACTGGCCACTTTTGAGGCTTCCGCCTTCCGTAGTTTCCCGTCTCTCACTCACTCGATTCGTTTCAGATAAGCGATAGTGGACAGGCTTATCCTGCTCATCCTCCTCATCCTCCATTTCGTCTGGTGAGGCGAGTCCTGCAAGGTTACGATTCATCTCCTCCCAGGTTTGGTTTCTGCGTTTTCTTTGAAGGCGCGCTATCTCGGAATCACTCACTGGTGCCACAAAGGCATTGGAAGCGGAAGTTTGTCGCTGGGAGTTCTCTCTTACACGGCTTTGCATAGCGCGCAACTTCTTGAGTTCCTCCTGTTCTGCCTCCTGCTGTCTGATAAGTGCTGCCTCTTTCTTATTGTATTGAGACTCATATTCTTCCTTTTTGTTCACTGAGTCACGGTCACTTTCCACACTGGCCAATCCGGAAAGGTCTGTAATCTTACCATACTTTCTTTCCGTATTATCCATCTTGCTTCCCAAGAGGCTATCCGTCTTGGCATCCGGCAAGGCACTGGACAGATAATCTGTAGTTTTAAGATTACCGTTTCCTGTTTCATCCAGCTCGATATTAAATGTATCAATGGCGATGTAACCAAGAAACAAGGATATCAGATAGAATGCCGGAGGCATGTAATATTTGGGCTGTTTGAAATTAATCTTATTTGTCTTCATCTTATGGGCATTCTTTAATTTGTTGACGTTTCAGAAGGGCAGAATCCACCTTCTCCACTGCGGTAGTTCTGGTTGAACCGTGTTTCTTATATGATCTTATTATATTCACCACATTGATGCCAAGGCAACCTATCACAATGGTAAAGACCAGGCCGATGAAGGCAATTCTATGATTGTTGGCAAAAGCCTGAATCCTGGCCACCAGGAAATTGATGCCCGACTTCTCTGCAAACTTCATTCCTGCCTCTTTTTCTCTGAGGTAACGTTCCTTATACTTAGGATCATCCTTGCTTGGCATTTCCTCACCCATGATCATTTTCTTCAAACTCATATATATAATAATGTATAGTGTTAATACTCTGACTTCTTTTTCTCCTCCAGGTCCTTATTCAGAAGGGTACGCCAATTGGTAATCAGGATACCATGCGGATTGTTTTCCGTCCTTGGTACTTTCTTCAGGTTACCTGCTGTCACAATCTGGCGCATGAGAATGTTGGTTCTTCTCTCTATTCTCTGCCTGCCATAATAGGTAAAGGTCAGCGAATCCTTATTCAGCCTGATACTGTCACAGAAAATACTGCAGATAGTGGAGGTTCCAATCAGATTATTATAGAATCCCTTCTCCTTCAATGCGTTATACTGAGCCAGACCGGTCTCATCAATGAGATACATGGCCTTTTCCATGGTATAACGGATATACTTGTCATCCGGGGCCAGTGTGAAGAAGAAATGGTGAAACATCTCTATGTCACTCTTGGCTTCCACATCGAAGGTCTCTTCCATCGTGGTCTGCTTCACGAGTATAGGGACGTTACCATCCAGTACATATACCTTTTTATGGGCATCACTCACCATGCCTCTGGCTATGAAGATGCTGCCCAGGCTGATAACCACGCAGCCCACCAAAAAGAGGCTGCTGATGATCATCACCATTTTGATCTTGTTTTCCAAATTCTGTAAAACTGCCATATTCTTATTATTTGATAGTGTTGTTAAGACTATTTCGGCATCAGACTCATGGCACTTTGCTTGGCAGAAGCTGCCACACCTTCACCGAAGTTTCTGGTACTGAAAGCCGTATCACCCTCAGGAATCATCCATGCTGCCAGGTCCGGCACCAAATTCAGGCACTTCAGCGACACAATGGAAGCCACCAGCAGGTAACCGCAGGTCATGAAGGCATTTTGGATATATCCTGTAATTTCTCCTTTTCCTGCCGTGATAACAGTGAGGTTCTCCACCTGTACACTGATAACAATATCAAAAAGAAGAAGGACGTAAAAACCCACGAAGTAAAGCATGGCACCATAGAAATGCACCGTGAGGTAACGGGTAATCCACTTAGCCCATGCACCTTCCCACTTGGGCAGCACGGAGAAAGCCCATTGGATAGGACCAAAGATTGTGAGCATACCCAGGAGAATCTGCTGGCAGAATATGGTGCTCCACCATCCGATTCTATAGATGACCAGTGCCAGGAACATAACGATTTTGTCCAAACCTATAATCAGGCCTGCAAAAATAGACCTGTCTGCTGCTTCCTGTGCCAGCTGCTCACCTTCCTGCTTCTGCTCGATATTTTCTATCTGCATGGAAGCATCCTGGACGATTTCACTCAGGATGATTTCCTTGGCAACCTTCTGAGTAGGGGCAATCTTGTGATACATGGAGTCTCGCTTCTGTATCAGGGGCATGAGTTCATTATATTTCTCGCTCACTTGAATCGCCTCGGCCTCATAGAGGTCATGGGTATAGGAACCGATACAATTGGGAATGAAGGCCAGTGCATCCAAAATACTTCCATTATTGTTGGTGGATGATGGATACCAGAAGCACATGACCAGAGATATACCCAGTACCTTCATAATCTTGACCACATCGATGGGTTCGCCCTTGACGAGCATCTTGTAGGACATGGAACCGGCCACAATGATGGAAAACAAGGCTCCAAGTGCCATGCTCATCTGGAGAATATACCAAAAGGGACCATCCGAACCGATAAAATCGGCACTGCATAGAAACTCGTTGGTTCTAAACACAACATTGTCTATGTCTTCCTCAAACAGGTCCACTCCGATGGTTTTTGAGAGGTCAGAGATATAACTTCCCATACCACTTGTGACACTGCCTGTGGAGGTGTCTAAAAATAAAGATGTAAATGCCATTATATTTCTTTTTCTATTTTTTGTTTCTTGCTTTTATCAGGGTTTTGCACCAGAAAAGCCATCCACAGCCATGGCAGCCTGCCATCTTCTGTAGGCATCCGAGGCAATAACCGTGTTGGAAGTATTTCTTTCAACCCTGGTGTTATTTTCAGAGAATCTCTTTCCTTTTTTCAATGAGTTCCAATACAGGAGTTGTTTGACCAATGTCACATTTCTCTTCACGATGTCTTGATAGATAGCCAGATACTCTCTTTTCCTCATACCCAAATCCTGGTAGGATTCATGAGTGATCTTGATGGCAGTTTCAAAACAGTTGTAGATGTTGCGCCAATTCCGGTAATCGCTGGAACTTCCGCCACAGGAAACGATATGGTTGATGTTCTTATCGAAGAGCAGCATCTTGGACTCAAGTTTCTTCTTCTCCAGAACCCACGACAAATCAGATGCAGAGGAACGGGAAACGATATTCAACGCCTCCACCTTGGCTCGTTCCACATAATCGGAATCCACCTTCTCTGCCTCATTGACTTCCTTGGACGTATTGGCCATGACATCCGTTCGATAGGCAAGCTTGTTTCTTAGATTGGCATCTCTCTGGTAATTCTTATGCAGTGAATTATAATACCAGGCAGGAGAGAGGACACCAGCACCCGTTTCCATGGTGGTGAACTGGTTCATGATATCCCTTTCGTGGATATAAGTAACCTCCTGTGCCTGAACATACAGGCTCACCAGGCTCAAAAGCATGGACAAGAGACCTTTCAGATGATTTCGTTTCATACTTTATTCTATTAGTTGAACATGTTCATTTCTTCCTCCAATAAGGCTTCCACCTCCCAAGGGCTTATGGGTGAATGACTTTTTCGCCTGAAGATGGTTGAAGACCCGGTGACCGGATTTCAGCCATCTGGTATAGGAAACCCTCACGATTTCCTTGATGGTTCTAGCCATGAAGATTTCCTTTTTCCAATACCCAAGTCGGATGGTCATATAAGTGTGTATATCCAAATAGGCATGGTATATACTGCTATCGATGTGGTCCATGCTTTCATTGATGTGCTTTAGAATCATCATCAGGTTGGCAGTGGTGCATTCTGTTGCTCCGGTTACGATGAGCGATAATTCTCCATAGGACTTATAGAGTTCACCCACCTCGTCTCTGATATCTTCCACCGCCCTGTTGGTGGTATTCAGAATCAAAGTATCCGATGACCACACTGCGCCATGGGAGAGGAGCTTGTCATGATAGGTATCAATGAGTTTCCAATATCTGGTGATATTTCTCTTGATACTCGTATAGGTGTTGACACCATGGAAGGCTGTTGCCGTTCCCTGAAGCACCAAGTCCATGATATCGAAACAGCGCTTGTACTTGTCAAGCTGTTCTGCCACCTTGCGATGGTCAGTGATTTTCTTACTGCTTTGCTTATGATACTCATAAACACCCAGTTCTGCGATAGCTCTCACCTCCAGCAGGGTTCTCACCTTCTTATGGTTGGCAATCATGGCCTCCAGGGAAGCCGGATCATTCAGTGCCCGGATAGAGGAGGGTAGGATACATATCACCAAGAGTAAAATATACCTTTTGAAAAGATATTCCATGAAGAATCCGTTCATACGCTACAATTTTATTGATTATTAGAACTGCCATTATCCTGCTGCTCTGTCTTATGGGCAAGAGAGGATTTTTTCATAGCCTCCAAGCTTGCACCTTCCCAACGTCTGAGGGCATATTCGGCGATACCGTTTCTGCCGCTTCTGCTGACCACGTCAAAGATCTGCCTTTTGAGAAAGTCCAAGATACATTCCCTCTGGGTCATCACTTTTTCGATAAGAACCAGCTGGGCAAAGATCTTGGTCAGTTCCTGTTCTACATATCTTGCGACCTGTAGGCGGTCACCTGCTAAGAGAAGGTGGATACCGTCTTCATCATCATCCTCTTCTGCCGGATTGGAAGCATAATTGTATCTCACTGAGACAGCACAGTTTGGAAGGTCTTCCATCCATTGTTTAAGTCGCATGTTGACCTCCTCTGCCCTTAATTTCTCGCTCTGGTTCATATTGAGTTTCATGACTTCGATGACATTCTCAGAACTACTGCTGGAGGTAAGCTTGAAATCCACTGACAGAACCGCGCGGTGTATGCGTACACCAAGCACATAGGTAGGCTTGCGACTTAACTTCAAAGAAGCAGTATATGTGACATTGGTTTTGGCATCTGCACAATAGCCATGTCTTACAAAGACATAGACGGCACTCCCTTGCACCCATTCTCCCTCATCCAGCCATTGGATTTGATACATGGAGGCCAGGCTGGCCATATTGTGGGGTATCCGATAGGGACCATCCAAATTGTCACTCATATCCTTGTAGTATTCATCCAGCGCATGAGTGGCTTGGGAGAGTTTCCCCTCGGCTTCTTTGAGTTGTTCCTTGAGAAGTGCCGTTTCATCGGACAGGGTATCATACTCGCCTTGAAGCTTTTTTGCAAGGGGCAAATTCCTGTTCATCTTGGCCTGATTGATTCTCTTGACCAGATTTCTCATCTTGGTATCATTGCCCTTGATTTCTGATTTCAGGGCATTGACCTCATCTGAGAATTCCTTTTGCTTTTGAAGCAATGCCTTGGATCCATCATCTGCCGTTGGAGAATTGGACATGGCAAAGTCCTTGGACTTCGGCCATTCCAGCTTATTTCCCTGGCTGCCATTTTCCTTCCAGTTGAACGAGCCTTCTCCAAGGGTGGCTCCATCATCACATTGGGCGATAAAACTTACAGAATTACAGCCTTCCATTTTCTTCTCATCAGCCATGGTATAATATCTTGGATGATCACTACCCATCTCTATTGATATGGTTGGATGCTCTTTCAAGAATTTCTCATTTTCATCAATCAAGCCATTGAGACGAGCCTTCATCTTTTGGATGAAAGTTTTTTTGTCCATTGTCTGAGAATCAAAGGTTTCCTCATAAATCTCCTCTCTGATGTCCCAAGTGTCTGTCACCTTTACCTTGTAGGAATTAAAACAGTAGCGTTCGTCATAGGAATGTTTCAAAAGTCCGCCTCCATAATGGCGCTTTCTATCCTCATGCTTCCTAGTATAGAGTATCGTACACTGGTGACCAGGATGTGCCTGATTATATTCCTGACATTTATCTGCATTCCAGCCAGTAAGTTGGAAAAGCTTATCTTTCACTTCCTTGTCCTCATCCTGAGAAAGGGATTTATAACATGGAATCTTCTCATAGGCTTTACGTTTTTTACCACTGGTATGAATGTGCCATGCTTCTTTCCATCTGGCATCACCATATCCCTCATAGCTAGATGGACTATATTCACATTTAACTTCCGATCCGGAATCATGCTTGTAGATATACCATCTCTCAGTGTAATACTGCCCCTGTAGTTCCTTGATGTAGGAAGAGATATATCCCGTAAGGTTATAGCCACTTGTCTGAAAGAGTTTTTCCACTGCATCTTCATTGCCTTCTCCCACCACGGCAAACAACAATTCCTTGATGTTACCGGCATCCTTAAAGGATTTATAGTGGTTTTTGAAGGACTTATACAGCTTGGTAATCTCCTTGGGCTTAGCCTTGAATATAGCACCAATCTTGCTGGCGCTTTCCAGGTTGCTGTCATAGGCGGCTTTTCCTGCCTGCGCAATGATACTTCCCAGATTCTTGTAATCCTCTGCGATTTCCTCTTGGGTGATGCCTGTACCAAATTCCCCCAATTTTCCCAGAAGAGACTTCCAGTCCACTTCTCCGAGCTGCGCCAAATCGAATATCCGCTGGAGATCTTCATTGAGAACCAAGAACCTGATGTCCTTGAAGGAACGCTTACCATTAGTAACCACCACCTCAAATTGCTTGCAAAGATTCTCCACATTCGTTGTGGTCTTTAATAGGTAGGGCCCCCAATGGATGGCATTATCCGGCTGCTTTAGCATCTTTCCTGCCACAGTAATGAACTTCGGCATGATACCGTCCTTCACCAAACGGAAGATTCTTTGGTAATAATAATTCTCCTCTGAGGCAAAGAGTCCCGGGTTACGTCTAGCGTCCCTCAACTTCTTCATACTCTGAAAGATACCGGCAGATGCCAGGCCTGCAGACTGATAATGATCAAAGATTTTATTGATGTTACTGGCCGTATTCCCTTCCACCAATGTTTCCGTTTCATAGGCAGCAGACATAGCCGCGGCCGTCACCTTGTCTATATTCACACTGCTCCAGCTCAGTGACCAAAGAGGAGAGCAAATAAGAAAGGATAAGATGATCGATGCTAAGATTCTTTGCATGGTTCTTTTATGATGACTGTTTATAATTGAATACTTTTCTTTCCTTGAGAACCTTCTGGGAGAATTCCAGAGATTTCTAGATACCACTCAAATGCCAATCGCTCACAAAGGTCTCGATGGCGGTTCTATAGTCGGAACCCAAGCGTCTCTTATAGAACTTCAGTGCTTCTTTCTCCTGCTTCTCCGTCGTGTAGGCCATATAGCACTCAGGAGGTTCCTCCACTCCAAAGACATCGCCCACCAGACCTCTCTTGATAAAGACCTCCTTGAACGGAGACCTGCCTTCCTTGTTGTCAAGGCCATTGATTGTGAAAATCTTCTGGCAGTCATTCTCTGTAAGAGCCAGGGTTGCCTTTATTTCCGAGAACTTATCCTTGAATTTGCTCTGGTCCAGCAACATGAACACATCTGAGTTGTTGACAATGGCTTCCTTGACAATGGGAGAGGAGGTGATATCCTGGATTTCCTGGGTGACCACACCCACCATTGCCCAATGTTTGCGGGCCGTCTTATAGAGATACTTGATATAGTTGGCCATCACGGGTGTGGCGATAGCTTTCCATGCCTCTTCTATGACCAGACATTTTCTGCCTTTCTTGATTCTCATTTTCTGAGTGAAGACATCCATGATAATGAGAACGATAAGAGGAAAAAGGATAGGATCATCCTTCACCTTGTCGATCTCAAAGACGATGAATTTCTCGTCAAACAGGGATGCATCCAAGTCATTGTTAAGGATGTGTTCCTGCTCACCACCGCGATAGAAAGGCTTCAGAATGGCCGCAAAATCATGGATTGCAAACTCAATGTTCTGCTGGACAATCAACTGCGGGATTCTTTCAAGGGCAAACTCATAATAGGAATTGAACGAAAGTTCCTGAACTCTGAGATTCTTTCTCTGTCTCTCCATCTTATCAATCTTACGCTCAATGCGAAGGAGATAATTTTTCTCTATCAACTCTGGAGTAAGGCGCTGAAGCTGATGAAGGGCAGCTTTCTTCTCTCCTTCAGTGGCAGCAGTATCATCCAAAACAGCCTGGAGCTTATCAATGAGTCGTGCATTTCTGGAAGAAGTCTCCTTTTCCTCCATGATACGATCATAGCGTTCCTCCATTTCCTGCTCATACTGGTCATACTTACCATTCTTCTTATCCTCAAGTAGCAGCATCTCTTTCAGCTGGCTTCTCTCCTTGGTACTGAACTTTTCAAAGGGATGAAAATAGGCCTCATAATATTCCGTAATGGTTTGATTGATAATGGTATCTTCAATCTTTGTGGGATAATCTGTTCCCTTGAAAAGCTGAAAGACAAGACTTTTCAGAAAGTTCTTCTTCTCGCCAAAATTCTCCTCATACTCCAGCTCTGTTATCTTGAAGGGATTCATAGAGATGGGCTTTTCCTTGCTGTAGGAAATGTAGGTTCCCTCAAAATAGTTACAGATTCCCTCATAGCTGTCGCCCGTATCCACGATGACCACATCTGTATCCTGCTCATAATACTGTCGTATCACGGAATTCATGAAAAAGCTCTTGCCGCTTCCACTTGGTCCCAGTACAAAGAAATTGGAGTTATTGGTATATTTCACCTTACCTTCCTTTCCAGTAATGTCAATGGGAAGAGGCAGTCCCTGTCGGTCTGTATAATAGCACTTCAGAGGCGAATTGTCACCCTGCTGCTGATGTTCCTTATACATCAGGCAAAGAGCCGGCTCTGAAAGCGTGAGGAATCTGTCATAGTCCTCATTGAGTTTGAAACAGTTGCCAGGGAAACTGGCTACAAAGAGTTCCAACTGGTTATAGGCTCTCTTCGATATATGAATACTGTGCCTAGAGAACATATTCTCCAGGGAATTTGTAATCTTCTGGAAGTCTTTATCACCAGCTATCTTGATCACCATATTATAATGAGCATAAACAAGCATCTTGCCGTTTCGGGCGATTTCCGACTGAACCTTTTCTATGTCCTCAACGGCAATCTGGTTGTTGGGATTGGGAATGGAAGCATGACGGTTCTTTTTCTTGTCAAGCTTCATGACTTCCTTCTTTTGATTTGGCAAAAAGATCACCTGATTATAAACCAAGGTATCTACATCCGGGAGAGAATCCAAAGCTGAGAGCAAATCCTCTGAAAGGATGCTGTTACCCACCTGATTCTCGGAATAGGGACGAATCATGCCAGGCAGGCCTACCTGATCCACATCCAGGAGACTGTAAACCTTAAGATGGTTGTTTCCCATGCCAATCTCCTCACCGGTAACCCTGAAGTTACTCATGGATACACGAGAATGATTGAAATCCATGGCAAAGAAACGGTCTGTAAAGATTCTGCAATCCTCAGCTCCAAGGAATGAGCTTTCCACGTCACAGCCATTCAAACGGTTATGAACCTTTTGGAGCTTCACTAGAAAATCCTTCCACTTGGCAGTGTCATAACTATGTATTGTTCCACTTTTACCCTTCTGTGTAATAATCAGATAGGTTTCATGTGCCACATATGTGCGGCCATTGAAAAAACGGAAGTAGGAATCGGACAGAAAACGTTTGGCTGCAGTTTTATCCTCATGAGCTGCAATCTTGTTCATGTCAAACTGCTTGCGTACGAAAACATCCTGTTTATGCAAGGCATATCCTTCACCCAACAATTGCAGTAGAGAAGTGAAGAGATCCGTGAATTCATAATAGCTGGCCTTGGAAGCAGAATACTTTCTGATAGGGTTCTTGATTTTGAGGACAGCAGAATAATCACCACCTTTTGTATAAACTATTCCCATACCATTTACATCTTCCACACTGAAATAAATGTCTTTGAAGACCTTGGGTCTCTTTCCTCCAGTGCCAAAGGCACAAACGGATATGCCCATGCCTCCCAGTATGGCGACAAAGAGCGTTACCACTGCGATTGCTACCATGTTGTTGAATCAATTTATTTTGTTATTATACCTAATAGCTTTTAGAACGGGCATAAATAAAGATGCCCTTGGGAGACTTCTTACTATGCAGGCCCTTATGCTGCTTGATGAAAATCATCCCTCCACCCACACACAAGAAAGTGGTAAGCAGGATGAGTCCAACAATGAATCCGAATATGATATAGCCAATGAGAAAACCCAGAAGGCCCCCTCCTACAGCACCTGCGGCCCAATAGATGTATCTTCCCTTCAAGCCCATGAATTCAAGGGGCTTTTGAAGCCCCTTGAAAACTGGATAATCCTGGAATCTTTCCTGGTCTATGTTACTCATATCCAAGGATTAGAGACCAAAGAACAAAGGCAGACACTGAGCTGCTGCGATGAGGAAGATACAAGCACCTACAATCATCATGATGCTCTTCTTGACATCCTGCTCCTCGTTGTTCATCTTCACATACACACTGATGGCACCAATCATGGCCACGATACCGGCAATGGCATAGCACAAGTTGGTCACAACAGGTACATATCGTTTCAAGCTCTCAGTGGAGGTTTCGATAGCAGCGAGACCTGCATCCACATCCTGAGCAAAAGTTGACACGCTCACAAAAAGGAGCATCATTGAAAGCATACCCATACGAGGGTTCACTACGAAAGCCTTGGCTTTCTTAACTGTGGCTGCGGCACCCTTTTTCGCGCCACTAACCAAATTACTGATTACTTTGTTCATTGTTTGTCTTAGAATAATTAAATGAATATATGTTATATTTTTTCTACCATAAATGGTCTGTTACTCCATATCGGAAACCGAAAAACGCAGGGAATACAAATGTTGCCGAAGCCAGGAATATCAGGCTTCCGATGAGTATCAGAACACTCTTGGCAAATCCATCCTCACCTGTTTGCAGTTTGATGTAGATGTTAATAGCGCAGTAGAAGCTCAAAAGAGTGGCTATGACATACGTAAGCTGTGCCACGTAGGAACACATGGTGAGTAACATAAGTCACCATATCGTAAAGCCTGCCGGTGCTTCCGCTATAATCGGTTGTTCCACAATTGGCCATCGCCAGTTGGGAAATGGACAGCAACAGGAGAAACATGGCTGGAATCTTGACTTTATCCTTCATACGAAATGATATTTATAACGACATGTTGGCAAGACTCTCTGACATTTGATCCAACAGCATTTCACCCTCTATCATGTGTTGACGGAAATCCTCGGATGCCATTTCATGCTCGGCATCGGCACGATAGGTGATCATCTCATTCTTGGCATTGCGAATTCTCTCATACACCTCACTCGTCTTCATGTTCTTGACATCTTCTACAGTCATATAGGCGCCTTCATTATGAGGTTGGCTAGATGGCGGCTGAGAGTCACCAACTTCATGTGATAAAGGATGAAGGATATTGTCCTCGTCCACATCCACAGGTTGTTCCTCTTCTTCATGCTGAGTTTCTTGCTCCTCAGCAGTTTTGATAAACTCTACATCATCCTTCCTGATCTCTGGATAGATTTTCCTCAGATCCATTAAAATGACCACGGCATAATAAAACACCAGAATGAAGATCAATACTAAAGCAAATATGCTAAATGTTCCCATTTTTATTTTATTGTTAAATTCCTGAATCGGCTGCAAAGGAACAGAGTTTTTTTGAGATAGAGGGGATAAAAAAAATTAAACTTATTTTTTAACTAAAATATGGGCATTTATGTAAAAAAACGGGCTATGAAGTGTTAAAATTAAGGTGTTTATTTTGCAGCTATTTTGGCATAAGGATGGAATTTTCGACAACCGGATTTGTTGATTTGAGTTTTTTCTATCCAACTACTTCGTTTTTGTCATGCGGGAAAACCTCAATTTTTTCAATACCATCTCCAGGCTGTCCTTCACCACAGGCTTTTTTCTTTGCAAAGGTATGGTTGTCCTGGCAGACTCCAAGCACCACCTAAAGGATTAGAAGCATAAAACTTGTTTCGGCAGCCTTCCGCAATCAGAGATTGGGTATTCCGAAAAAGTTTGATGTTTCTTGCTTGGCTTTCTGCCTTTGGTGGACAAGCCATCTTTTATGCACGAAAAAAGGCATAGTGGTAAAGGTTACGCTGGAATCTAATTTTTAAAAAAAATCTCGGATTCTCCCAAAACAAAAGTCCTAAAAAGGCTGGGTTTCAGGAAATCTAGAATATATTTTTAATGTTGAACTTTTAAATAGTAGAAATCATGGGAAAAGTAATTTCACCAAATGACAAGGAGTTTGCAGACGTGTTCTCACGTTTCGTTAATGGCAAGATGGGTAGTGCTCAGCTCACTGGAGAAGAGTTGGCTAATGACCATCGTTACTTAGTGAATGAGAAATTCAAGGTGGCAATGGCATTCATTGACAAGCTCGCACAATGCCACGAGCACGGATGGTATGACCCACGTGATAAGTGGGCGTGTACATTGGCGGCATCCATCATGGCGGATTTGAAGGAGAAGCAGCTTTATTATTCACAAATAGAAAATCAGTAGGACTATGGCGAATTTGGGCAGGTCGGATATCGAATTGAGGGTAAGCAAAAGGACCTCCAGGAGATATATGAGCTTTTCGGAGAGTTTGATAAGGGTGAAAGAAAGCCATTTGATGAGCTTTCTGCCAAGAATTGGGAAGGTAACATCGCATGGGCTTTGGGAGAAGACACCAAGGATTACTATCTCAGAGGTTTCATCCAAAGTTGTGAAATAGCGAAAGGGTTACTCACCATTGAGGCAGAGGAGGCATGGGGAACATCGGATTTCCGTCATATTCTTGAAAAGCACTATGAGGACATGAAGGTTTATTTCATAGTGGAAGAGGAAGGAAACGAAGTTTATGCCACGAATGACTCCGAAGGCAAGTATTTCAGTTGCCGTTTCGTGGTGAACTCATGTCTCGATGGTTCATATGAGTGGGAGTATTTCAATACGGAACAGGAAGCACTCCAGTACATCGCAGAACGCTTGGAACTTGATTCCATCACCACCGAGCAGCTGGCAACATGGCAGGAATGCCATGTGAATGGGGATGATTACATGAATTTCAATCAATACCAGATTGTAGCATAAAAAAGGTAACGGAGAGGTTAACCACCTCTCCACAAATAATAAGGTATGGAATACATCGATTTTACGAAAAAGAAGATAGAACTTCACAAAGAAGTTGAAAATGCCATCAAGAACATAATGACGGAAAAGGGGGTAACGGAAATTGACCTCACCCTGGATGAGGAGCACTATGATGCGGGATGGGTGATTAGAAGAGTTGAAAACGCCAGTGAACTTGAAGAAGTACAGGTGGCATACATCAAACTCTATGGCAATAGCCTTTTCTACAAAGGCGAGAGTGCTTGGGAGATAGATGAAGAATGGATACCATTCGATGTCACGGACAATATATTAGCTGGTTGCATTGACTCTGTTTATGATGCTATCTATCAGAGAATCTGATATTCAGATATAGGGGCAGGGGTGAGAAGCGCCTGCCCCTTTTTATGGGCGGTGAGGGTGTGTCATAAGTCTATGGCGCACCCTCTTTTATGTTATTTATTGTATAAT
>OLNV01000447.1_pt1 | contig 32332 bp, 19 predicted proteins | sample 1672891 | NCBI WGS metagenome assembly OLNV01 (sample SAMEA3136734, study PRJEB25190) | human gut metagenome | biome: human gut; feature: human-associated habitat; material: faeces | place: Austria | collected 2013 | reverse complement strand
TCAGCCACAGGAAATCCAGCACGAGAAGATTCTTTTTCCCTTCACATAGGCGTGTTCCGCGTCCCACAATCTGCGCATACAGGCTACGGCTCTTGGTAGGACGCAAGCAGATGATACGGGAGCAATGATTGCTATCAGCGAGGGAACCACCATTTCGCGTTGCGCGCCTTTCGTGGAGATGGCTACACAACGTTCATAATCGGGTTCGGCCTCACCTGTAAGGATACCCTTTATCTCGCGGAACTGGCGGCGTACTTCATCCACCATATGGGCAGCGGCACGACCTACGGCATTCATCGTCAGTCCGCAGAACAGGAAAGCCATCATCGAACCGAGGAACATACCCGAAAGAACTTTGGGATTCATCAACGTTACATCGTAGTGGTGCATGAAATCGAAGAAAGTGGCATCTTGTACGGACACTGTTTCACCACCCACAAAGATGTCGGTAGTGCCCAGACGGGTCAGTCCGATACGGATCTCCTCGATGTAGGATGCAAGCAGGGCAAGTCCCGTCAATGCAGCCGAACCGATGGCAAAGCCCTTACCCGTAGCGGCTGTCGTATTGCCCAAAGAATCGAGCGCATCGGTACGCTTACGCACCTCTTCACCCAGACCGGACATTTCCGCATTGCCACCCGCGTTGTCAGCTATCGGTCCGTAAGCATCTGTAGCAAGCGTGATGCCCAATGTAGAAAGCATACCTACTGCGGCAATGCCAATACCATAGAGCCCCAGACCCACATTAGAGAAGTCGAAGCCCGAAGCAAAGAGATAAGAAGCAATGATACCTATCACCACGGCAATCACCGGAATAGCCGTAGAAAGCATTCCCAAGCCTATACCGGAAATTATGACTGTCGCCGGACCGGTCTTTCCGCTTTCACTCAGCTTTTGGGTAGGACGGTAGGATTGGGAAGTATAGTACTCCGTAGACCGCCCGATGATGATACCTACTATCAAACCCACTATCACGGAGCAGGAAATCCACAGCCAGTTGTCCAACTTCAGCAACCACAGGATAAAGAAAGTGGCGACAACTATCAAAATAGAGCTGAGATTAGTACCGAAAGCCAGTGAGTTCAGCAAGTCCTTCATCTTCGCATTCTCTTTGGTACGCACGGAGAAGATACCGATAATGGAAAGCAATATTCCGACGGCTGCAATCAGCATCGGAGCGATTACGGCCTTGAACTGCATCAGCGTATCACCCGAGTGGATAAAAGCCGCAGCACCGAGGGCAGCCGTAGCAAGGATAGAACCGCAATAACTTTCGTACAAATCAGCCCCCATACCTGCCACGTCGCCTACATTGTCGCCTACATTATCCGCAATCGTGGCAGGATTACGCGGGTCGTCTTCGGGAATACCGGCTTCCACCTTTCCCACAAGGTCGGCACCTACATCGGCAGCTTTTGTATAGATACCGCCACCTACGCGTGCAAACAATGCCTGCGTGGAAGCGCCCATACCGAAAGTCAGCATGGTAGTGGTAATGATGCAGAGTTTATGGGTGGGAGTCATTACATCTTCCGGAATTACAGCATTCAGCAACAGATACCAGAAAGATATATCAAGCAAGCCAAGGCCAACCACTACCAGTCCCATCACCGCACCGCTACGGAAAGCCACGCGTAGTCCGGCATTCAGCGATGTGCGTGCCGCATTGGCAGTGCGAGCCGATGCGTAGGTGGCCGTCTTCATACCCAAAAAGCCGGAAAGTCCGGAAAAGAATCCTCCGGTAAGGAAAGCAATCGGCACCCAGGAGTTCTGCACTCCGAAACCGTATGCCATAATGGAGAAAAGGATAACCAGCCCCAGAAATACCCAGCCCACAATCTTGTATTGTTGGCGAAGGTAAGACATAGCACCTTTGCGCACAGCAGCGGCAATCTTAATCATCTGAGGCGTACCCTCACTCTCTTTCATCATCTGACGATGGAAATACCAGGCAAAACAAAGTGCCATAATAGAAGCGGCTGGAACCAGCCAGAATAGGATTTGGTCCATAGCATTTATTCGTATTAAAAGGTTGAACGAAAGCCTAAAAATATTGATTTGAAACGAAATAAGCAAATGAAAAAGAAAAGAAATCCAAGCAAGCATGTATTTATACTGGCGAATAAAACAACAAGCAGTACCCTTTTTTACCTATTTTTTGTATTTAATGAGAAGAACAGAGCACATATAGATATATATTACAACTTTTATAGTACCTTTGCAACAAGTAAACAAGCTAAAAACAAAGGCATTATGAAACCAATCTATTCTAACCTGACATGCAAGATGCTGGCTTTGACATTATGCAGCATTATGCTGGCATTCCTATCCATAGGATGCGAACATGACGTCTACAATCCCGATAATGGAAAAGACGATGAGAAGACTCCCAACTCTTTTGATTTTTCTACGACATCTTCCATCCAAGTAAACGTAAAGTATGATGTCCCCGAAGGCTATAAAGTACTTTTTGAAATCTATCTTGAAGACCCGTTCACGATTGACAAAGATGGCCAGATTATAAAACGCACAGACCTGGAACCGGTCATCAGACGCATGACAGACGGTAACGGTGCATATAGCGGCAAGGAAATCATCAATTCGGACCATGGGGACGAAGCATATATCTATACTTCTTATATAGGGGTCCCCACCCTCTTCAAAACAGTTATTGCAGGAGATGCCATTACTGCCGACATCAAATGGGATTCCACCGATGATAATCCGCAAACACGGGCGGAGGGATGGCAGGCACCCAAAGGATACCATGTATTAGGAACATGGAGCTCCAAAGGATATCCTCATTATTTAGACACAGACAACAAAATCACAATTCCCGGTGATGTATTGACAATCATCAATACGACCTTGAAGGAAGGAGGCACATGCCCTAAGCAATACCGACAAGCCATAGATTTTGAAATCAATGATCCGGAAGGGCGCAATGCGGAAGTATCCATCCGGATAATTGGAGGAACCAGCGGTGCAGCGAGCGCCTTTGGCTATTATTGCTATAGGGCAGACGCATCTTTAAGTGAAATTAAAAAAGCCCCCAAATGCATTGTTTTTCCAAACACTCTGATGGATAATTATTATAATAAAAAGGCTTCCGGACTACAAGGCGGTGAAAGTGTAAAGCTTCATTACATAGACCCCGACGGAGTGGACCAAGGCACCGTATTTCCCAATGGAGTAAAAATCGGATGGTTCCTATTGAATGACAGCTTCTATGGCGGAAACAATAAGCCTTTCTACTCTACTACAAAGCTGAATGGGGACGGCCGTACACATACAGCTGCATTCCGCATCGATGATTTTGTCGTATTGTCCTTTGAAGATTGGACAGACCAAGACTATAATGATATACAATTCAACGTATGGTCCAACCCCATCGAAGCCATCATCAATCCGGATATTCCTGATATCAAACCTGACGGTGGCAACGAGGATAAGAAATACAGTCTGGAATACAAAGGAATCATCGCTTTCGAAGATAATTGGCCCAGAAAGGGTGACTATGACTTGAATGATGTTATTGTAAAATACCAGTCCGTATTGAACTTCAATGATGCCAATCAGGTCCTTTCTACAGAAGACACCTATGAGTTGCTTTGGTCCGGTGCCACTTTCAAAAATGGTTTCGCTTACCAACTGAATACAGAACGCAGCAATATGTCAACTGAAATATTGGAAGCCCCCACAAGTTTCAACGGACAAGGACTGGATACAGACCTTTCCAAAGCTACCGTCAATGTATTTCTAAGTGCGCTCGATGTAACAGAGAGAAATACAAAAACCGCTACATATAAGATAAAGAACACCTTCAAGACTCCACTATCACACGAAACGCTTGGAATTCCCCCTTATAATCCATTCATCATGGTACATGACGAATTGAAAGAATCACGCATCGAAGTGCATTTGGTCAACTATCCTCCTACTGAAAAGGCAGACATGGCTCTATTCCATACCGAAGAGGATTTGTCCTCTGTACCGACAAGCTATTATGTAGCCAATGGCAACTATCCTTTTGCCATTCATCTAAGTGGAGCCACAAACTTCAATACTCCTGAAACCCAGCCGATAGACAAGAGCTTTGAACATTTTATGGATTGGGTCAATTCCAATGGAACAGATTATAAGGATTGGTACAAATAACCGATAAAAGATACTCCTTATAAAGAAAATGGCAACCATTCACAGGGTTGCCATTTCTTATATCTTCCTATGTTGTAATATAGTAGAGCGAACTTATTCCACCGTTACAGCCGTACCGCATGCCGTAACCATCAACATGCTGCCACTGCCTCCTACCGTTTCATAGTCCAAGTCTACACCAATCACGGCATTGGCACCCATAGCACGGGCATGTTCTTGCATCTCGCGCAAGGCTATATCTTTAGCTTCGCGCAGCACTTCTTCATAAGAGCCACTTCGCCCACCCACCACGTCGCGGATGCTGGCAAAGAAATCGCGGAATACATTGGCACCGATAATCGTTTCACCGGAAACGATGCCATAATAGCGGGTGATACGTCCACCCTCAATAGTCGGGGTTGTTGTTACTAACATAATTCATTTTTTTAGTTGTTGACATATTAGACGCAAGGAATGAAAGAAAGGTTGCAAAGCTTTGCTTTGGTCAGAACATCCGGCTGACACGAACTATACCTGCCACCAGCACATCTATCTCCTCCCGGGTATTGTAAAGCCCGAAAGATGCACGCACTGTTCCTTCGATGCCAAGACGCTGCATCAATGGTTGGGCACAGTGATGTCCCGTGCGTACGGCAATGCCAAGACGGTCGAGCAATGTACCCATATCAAAATGATGGATATCACCTACCAGAAACGATATGACACTACCCTTGTCTTCTGCCTCGCCGAAGATACGCATACCGGGAATCTCTTTCAGCCGTTGCATGGCATACTGGGTCAATTCGTGTTCATAGGCGGCAATCTTGTCCATCCCAACCAGCGAAACGTAGTCCAAAGCTTTGGCAAGTCCGGTAGTACCGATATAATCCGGCGTACCGGCTTCAAACTTGAAGGGCAATTCATTGAAGGTAGTCTTTTCAAAAGATACATGCTGAATCATCTCTCCACCGCCCTGATAGGGAGGTATTCTATCCAGCCACTCCTCTTTACCATAAAGCACCCCTACCCCCGTAGGACCATACACCTTGTGCGCGGAGAAAACGAAGAAATCGGCATCCAGATCCTGCACATCTACCGGCATGTGGGGAATGGACTGGGCACCGTCCACAAGCACCGGAACACCCTGCTCATGGGCAAAAGCAATCATCTCCTTGACGGGATTGACCGTACCCAGCACATTGGAAACATGCGCCACACTGACAATCCTGGTACGTTCGGAGAACAACTGCCTATATTCGTCCAATAAGAGTTCGCCCTTGTCATTCATCGGAATCACCTTGATGGTAATTCCACGCTTGGCGGCAAGCAGCTGCCAGGGAACAATGTTGCTATGGTGTTCCATCACAGAAAGAATCACCTCATCCCCCTCCTGCATAAATTCCTCACCAAAGCTGGAGACAAGCAGGTTGATACTCTCCGTCGTACCACGGGTGAAGACAATCTCATTCGTGCTGCGAGCATTGATGAAACGTCTCACCGTCTCACGCGAGGCCTCGTGCAGCTCTGTAGCCTGCTGCGACAGGAAGTGCACTCCGCGATGCACATTGGCATTCACCGAATAATATTCGTCCGTAATGGCATTTACTACCTGGCGAGGTTTCTGCGTAGTCGCGCCGTTGTCCAGATAGACCAACGGCTTGCCATATACCTCACGGGAAAGGATAGGGAAATCAGCTCGAAGCCTCTCCCCCAGCCCCTCTCCCATAGGGAGGGGAGCCAAGATACTACTCTTATTTATATCGTTGTTCATAATGAATCGAAATTATAAGCTATCACTTGCAGATGGCGCACCCCTGGCATTTGTTCAGTTCCCCCCGGAAACGCTTCTCTACCAGCAGATGCAGACGGTCTTTCAAAGCATCCAAACGGATGGTGTCGATAACTTCGTTGACAAAAGCGAACATCAGCAGCAGGCGCGCCTCGCGCACCGGGATACCACGCTGCCGCATATAGAAGAGAGCGCTTTCATCGAGCTGCCCCACCGTAGCGCCGTGACTGCACTTCACGTCATCTGCATAAATCTCCAGCTGAGGCTGGGTGTACATATGTGCATCTCGGGTGGCACAAAGATTGCGGTTGGTCTGTTGCGAACTGGTGTGCTGTGCGTCAGGGCGCACTAAAACCAGACCGGCAAAGGCACCTACAGCCTGCTCGTCAAGGACATACTTATAAAGCTCATTGCTGGTACAGTTGGGCACGGCATGGTCGATTGTCGTATGATTGTCCACATGCTGATTCTTGTCTGCAATGGCCATACCGCACAGATTCAGCTCCGCATGTTCACCGACAAGCGTCACACGGGTTGTATTCCGTGTAGTTCCGTTGTGCAAGGTCATACCATTCAGCAATACATTACTATTGGCTTCCTGCCTTACATACATATTGCTGATACGTACCGTACTGGTGTGTGTCTCTTCGAGTTCATAAAAATCGAAAATGGCATTCTCACCGGCAAAGATTTCTATCACCTGCGTTGCCAGGAAGTTCACGCCGTCCATCGCATGATCACACACCAACAAGCGGGCTTGTGCACCCTCCTCCAGAATAATCAGCACACGGCGGTTCACCATAAAATTGACGTCACCACGCAGGATATTCACCAGCTGAATAGGTTTCTCTACCACCACGTTCTTAGGAACATAAAACAGAACGCCGTCTTGTGCAAAAGCGGTGTTGAACGCCGTCACCCCATCCTCTGCCGTATCAGCCAACTTGCCATAATATTTCTTCACCAAATCGGGATGTTTCTCGGCCACCTCCTTCAGGCTGCCGAAGATAACCCCTTCAGGCAGATGGGACTTAGGCAAAGCCCTGCCATAAAAAGCATCGTTCACCACAAAATAAAGAGCAGTGCTCATATTGGGAACATCGCACTTGAACACTTCATAAGGATTCACCGGAATTTCCAACCGGTTCAAGTTCAAGCCATAATCCGGCTCAAAGAACTTGCTGATATCCGTATATTTGTATTTCTCCTCCTTACGGGTGGGAAAGCCCAAGCGCTCAAAGTCAGCAAAAGCAGCGGCACGCGGCGCATTCAGCACCTCGGCACTATGCCGGCATATCATCGCCTCCGTTTGGGAGAAAAGGTCTATGTATTGTTGCTCTACACTCATGTTTTCAGATTATGAGTTTATAATTCACCTGCTTCTTTCCTTATCCAATCGAAGCCACGTGTTTCAATCTCCTTCGCCAATTCCGGTCCACCGGTCTTTACGATACGTCCACCCAGCAGTACATGTACCGTATCGGGTTTGATATAGTCCAACAACCGCTGGTAGTGGGTAATGACCATAGCACTGGTTTCCGCAGTCTTGAGTTTGTTGAAACCGTCGGCCACAATACGCAAAGCATCCACATCCAATCCGGAATCCGTCTCGTCCAAAATAGCAAAAGTCGGTTCCAACATCGCCATCTGGAATATCTCGTTACGCTTCTTTTCACCGCCGCTGAAACCTTCGTTCACGCTACGGTTGGCCAGCTTGTTGTCCAACTCCACAATGGCACGCTTCTCGCGCATCAGCTTCAGGAACTCACTGGCCGACAAAGCAGGCAGATGGCGGTACTTGCGTTGCTCATTCACAGCCGCACGCATGAAGTTCACCATCGACACGCCCGGAATCTCTACCGGAGCCTGGAAAGAAAGAAAGATTCCTTCATGTGCACGGTCCTCAGGACTCATGGCAAGCAAGTCCTTGCCATTAAAGGTAATTGAGCCGCGCGTCACTTCGTAAGCAGGATGGCCAACCAACACATTACTCAACGTACTTTTACCAGCACCGTTCTGTCCCATCAGTGCATGTACTTCTCCATCACGTATGGTCAAGTTGATGCCTTTCAATATTTCTTTGCCATTGATGCTGGCATGCAGGTCTTTTATCTCTAACATCTTTATATTTACTATTTGACTATTTACAATTTACTATTTATAAATCACCCCACGCTTCCTTCCAGCGAAATGGCAAGCAATTTCTGCGCTTCTACGGCAAACTCCATCGGAAGTTTATTCAAAACCTCTTTGGCATAACCGTTCACAATCAGCCCCACGGCATCTTCCGTAGAAATACCGCGCTGATTGCAGTAGAATATCTGGTCCTCACTGATTTTGCTGGTAGTGGCCTCATGCTCCACGATGGCCGTTTCATTGTGAATATCCATGTAGGGGAAAGTATGCGCGCCGCATTTGTCACCAAGTAGCAAGGAGTCGCACTGGCTGTAATTACGAGCATTGTCCGCTTTCTGTGCCACGCGCACCAAGCCGCGGTAAGAGTTTTCGCTCTTTCCGGCAGAAATGCCTTTGCTCACAATGGTGCTCCGGGTATTCTTGCCCAGATGAATCATCTTTGTTCCCGTGTCTGCCTGCTGATGGTTATTGGTTACTGCCACACTATAGAACTCCGCTGTCGAATTGTCGCCGGAAAGGATGCAAGACGGATACTTCCAGGTAATGGCCGAACCTGTTTCCACTTGTGTCCAAGACAGTTTACTGTCCACCCCTTTACAATGGCCACGCTTCGTCACAAAGTTATAGACACCACCCCGGCCCTCGGCATCACCGGGATACCAGTTCTGCACGGTGCTGTATTTCACTTCTGCACGGTCGTGCACTACAATTTCCACAATGGCCGCGTGCAACTGGTTCTCGTCACGCATCGGAGCCGTACACCCTTCCAGATAAGAAACGTACGAATCATCATCCGCCACAATCAAGGTTCTTTCGAACTGCCCCGTATTGCGGGCATTGATGCGGAAATAGGTGGACAACTCCATCGGACAGCGTACCCCCTTCGGGATATAGACAAAAGAACCGTCGGAGAACACCGCCGAGTTCAGTGCCGCAAAGAAGTTGTCACGATAAGGCACCACCGAACCGAGATATTTCTGTACCAAGTCGGGATGCTCGCGTACAGCCTCGCTGAACGAGCAGAAGATGATTCCTTTCTCCATCAGCGTCTCCTTGAAGGTAGTCTTTACAGACACCGAGTCCATAACGGCATCCACAGCCATACCGCTTAACGCCATCTGTTCTTCCAGCGGAATGCCCAGCTTATTGAAAGTCTTTATCAACTCAGGGTCTACCTCATCCATGCTTTTCGGTCCTTCCTTCTTCTTCGTAGGGTCGGCATAGTAGGATATGGCCTGATAATCTATTTCGGGAATGCGGAGATGTGCCCATGTAGGCATCTCCAATGTCAGCCAGTGGCGATATGCCTTCAGGCGGAACTCCAGCAACCATTCCGGTTCTCCCTTCTTCTCAGAGATAAGCCGCACTACATCTTCATTCAGCCCGCGCTCAATGATGTCTGTATGCACGTCGGTCGTGAAACCGTACTTATACTTCTCCTGAGTGAGTTCCTTTACATATTTATTGGGTTCTTCTTGTTGCATCACTTCTATAATTACAAATTATGAATTACAAAATCACGGTTCACGGTATCAGTCAAAGTCTCCGTTTACAATCTGCTCCGTAACCGCCTTTGCTGCGGGAAAGAATATCCCGGCAAACTCTTCCATAGGATAATATAACACTGATTCTTTCTTTTTTGTTTTGCTAATCAGCGTATTGTCTCCGTCTATAAATTCGATGACACCAATCAGCAGGCTCGTCAGCAGGAGGTACTTCAAAGCCCCTAGACCAGCCCCCAACCAATGATTGAGCCAGCCCAGCGAGACGGCCTCCATTGCCCGGGTCAGCAGAGAAGCCACCAGGGAGAAGAGCAAAGGAACAGCCAGCCAGATGAGGACAAATGCCAGTACTTGCGCCACTGTCATAGAGTCTGTCAACGTGGGGCACAGCTTCACTGCCAACGAGGCATACAAAGCCTTTGCCGCCAGCAGACCGACAATCAGCCCCAGCAAAGAGGCCAATTGCTTCACAAAACCTTTCATGAAGCCGATGATTGCGCCCAAGCCGAAAGCAGCCAATATGATGATATCTATAATTGCCATAGATTAATGTGATAATGTGGTAATGTGCCAATATGCTAATGAGCAAATAACTAATATGCAAAATGTGCCAATTGCCCTGCGGCATTTTCTGTACGCGCAGCCAATTGGCACATTAGCATATTTGCACATTATTCAATTATAATGTTTGCTTCACTTCTATTTCTTCGTAAGATTCGATAATATCGCCCACCTTGATGTCGTTGCAGTTTGTCAGGCTGATACCGCACTCGAAATTGGTACCTACCTCCTTCACGTCGTCCTTGAAGCGCTTCAGGGCATTGATGGCACCCGTAAAGATTACGATACCGTCGCGTATCAAACGGGCCTTGTCGCTGCGTTTCACCTTTCCGGTCTTGACCATGGCACCTGCCACCAGTCCCACCTTCGTGATGTTGAACACTTCGCGCACCTCGATGGTTGCCGTTATCTGCTCCTTCAATGTCGGTGCCAGCATACCTTCCATGGCAGCCTTCACCTCTTCGATGGCATCGTAGATGACGGAGTACTTGCGGATATCCACACCCTCCTGCTCTGCCATCTTGGCGGCAGCACCCGAAGGACGTACCTGGAAACCGACGATAATCGCATCCGAAGCGGCAGCCAGCGAGACATCCGATTCGGAAATCTGACCGACACCCTTGTGGATTACGTTTACCTGCACCTGCTCCGTAGACAGCTTGATTAAAGAGTCGCTCAACGCTTCCACAGAACCGTCCACGTCACCCTTCACAATCACGTTCAGCTCATGGAAGTCACCCAGCGCCAGACGGCGGCCCACTTCGTCGAGCGTCAGCATCTTCTGCGTACGCAGACCTTGTTCACGCTGCAACTGTTCGCGTTTGTTGGCAATCTCGCGTGCTTCCTGCTCCGTTTCGATTACGTGGAACGTGTCGCCAGCAGCAGGTGCACCGTTCAAGCCCAATATCAGGGCAGGTGTAGAAGGACCAGCCTCCTGCATGCGTTGGTTACGCTCATTGAACATAGCCTTCACCTTACCGTAGCTGGTACCCGCCAGCACGATGTCGCCCATTTTCAAGGTACCGTTGGAAACGAGTACCGTAGCCACATAGCCACGACCCTTATCCAATGAGGACTCGATAATGGAACCGGTAGCACGGCGGTTCGGGTTTGCTTTCAACTCCAGCATTTCTGCTTCGAGCAGCACTTTCTCCATCAACTCGGGTACACCGATACCCTTTTTGGCAGAGATATCTTGCGACTGATACTTACCGCCCCACTCTTCCACCAAGAAGTTCATGGCAGCCAGCTCTTCCTTAATCTTGTCGGGATTGGCAGTCGGTTTATCAATCTTATTGATTGCAAATACAATAGGAACACCCGCAGCCATGGCATGGTTGATGGCTTCCTTTGTCTGCGGCATCACGTTGTCGTCAGCAGCCACAATGATGATGGCAATATCCGTAGCTTTGGCACCACGGGCACGCATGGCGGTAAACGCCTCGTGGCCCGGAGTATCGAGGAATGTAATCTTACGTCCGTCGTCCAGCGACACGTGGTAGGCACCAATGTGCTGTGTGATACCACCCGCTTCACCGGCAATCACATTCGCCTTACGGATATAGTCGAGCAATGAAGTCTTACCGTGGTCTACGTGACCCATCACCGTTACAATCGGAGCGCGAGGTTCCAAATCTTCCTCATCATCCTCTTCCTCTACGATGGCCTGCGCCACTTCTGCGCTTACATATTCTGTCTTGAAGCCGAATTCCTCAGCCACCAAGTTGATGGTCTCGGCATCCAGACGCTGGTTGATGGATACCATCATACCAATGCTCATACAAGTGGCGATGACCTGAGTAACAGAAACATCCATCATGCTTGCCAACTCGTTGGCCGTCACGAATTCCGTAATCTTCAGTACCTTGCTTTCTGCCATTTCCATGTCTTCCAATTCCTGCATACGGCTGGAAGCCATGTCACGTTTTTCCTTACGATACTTGGCACCTTTGTTCTTTCCTTTGGAAGTGAGGCGTGCCAAAGTTTCCTTTACCTGCTTTGCTACATCTTCCTCGCTAACCTCCTGCTTGATGACCGGCTTCTTGAAGCGGTCCTTATTGCGGTTGCGGTTATTATTGGCATTGTTTCCACCAGGCTGGTTTCCACCTTGCGGGCGGGCACCCTGACCTTGCTGGGCACCTGCGTGTCCACGGTCGTTGCCACCACGCTGGAAGTTGGAAGCATTGTTGATGTCCACTTTCTCCTTATTGATACGGACACGTTTCTTCTTGCCGTTGGCATCGCCGGCAGCGGTATCCTTCAACTTGCTGTCATCACGGCGGATTTCCTTGATGATAGCTTCCTTCATCTGCTTCTTCTGATCCTGGCGAATCTTTTCCTTCTCTTCACGCTCCTTGCGTTTCTCCTCTTTCGATTTCTTCTTTGGGCGTGTGGATTGGTTCAGGGCCGCCAAGTCTATCTGTCCGATAACATTAATCTTCGAAACAAACTCAGGCTGATGTATCTTGAAGATTTCTTCTCCTTCTTCTTTCCCCTCTTTTTCAACCGGTGCTTCTTCAGCTGCCGGTGCGGGAGCAGGCGCTTCTATCATTTCTTCCTTTTTAGATTCTTGTTGAGCCTCTACAACCGGAGCAGGCTCTTCCTTGACAACGGGTTGTGGCTGCGGTTCCGAAACGGGCTGTGCTCGGACTCAGATGCCGGCTGTACCTCCGGTTGCGGCTGTGGTTCCGGTTGGGGAGCAGGAGCAGGTTCCGGTTTCGGCGTTTCTACAACTGCCGGTTCCTCCACCTTCTTCTCCTCTACCGCTTTTTCCGCTTCTTTCTCTTTTTCCTGAGCAGGAGCAGGTCTACGGTTCAGTTTGTCCAAATCAATCTTGCCTACCGGCTTGAACTTCGGACGTGCGTCTTCCGGAACAACCGTCTTAATCTCTTCGGGCTTCGCTTTCTCCTGCGTTTCCCTATAGCCGTCAATAGACACGGACGCCTTGTTGCGGTCCTTGCTCTGACGTTCCTGGCTGAAACGCTCCGACTTTATCTTAAGGTCCTTATCTGTACTAAACTCCTTTTTGAGCAGTTCGAACTGTTCATCCGTAATTTTTGTGTTCGGATTTGCCTCAACGGTAAATCCCTTCTTTTGCAGGAACTCGACAGCCGTCGTAATCCCTACATTTAAATCTCTTGTTACTTTGTTTAACCTTATCGTCATCAATTTTTTCTATTTACGATTTAACCATTTACGATTTACGATTGATAATACTCGGAGCGGAACGACTTACATTTACAATCAAACTCTAATCGTAAATCGTAAATCGTAAAATCGTAAATCATTCATTCTCCTCTTCAAACTCCTGTTTCAAAATGCGCAATACCTCGTCCACCGTCTCTTCTTCGAGGTCCGTCTTCTCAATCAACATCTCACGGGGAGCGTTCAACACAGCCTTAGCCGTATCGATACCGATAGCCTTGATGGCATCGATAACCCAACCGTCTATTTCATCACGGAATTCGTCCAAGTAGATGTCTTCATCCTCTATGGCCTCATCCAACTCACGGAACACGTCGATGGTGTACTCAGTCAACATACTGGCCAGCTTGATATTCAAACCGCCTTTACCGATAGCCAGCGACACCTCTTCGGGTTTCAAGAACACTTCAGCCTTGCGTTCTTCCTCGTTCAAGCGGATGGAAGAAATTTTGGCAGGGCTCAAGGCACGCTGTATAAACAACTGGATATTGGACGTATAGTTGATAACGTCGATATTCTCGTTGCGAAGCTCGCGGACAATACCATGGATACGGCTACCCTTCACACCCACGCAGGCACCTACCGGGTCGATACGGTCATCGTAGCTCTCAACGGCAATCTTGGCACGCTCGCCGGGGATGCGGGCAATCTTCTTGATGGTAATCAGTCCGTCATTGATTTCGGGTACTTCCATTTCGAACAGACGTTGCAGGAAGACGGGCGACGTACGGCTCAGGATAATCTTCGGATTATTATTCTTGTTGTCCACACGTGCCACTACGGCGCGGGCGGTCTCGCCCTTGCGGTAGAAGTCACTCGGTATCTGTTCGGTCTTGGGCAGCAACAGTTCGTTGCCTTCATCATCGAGCAGCAGCATCTCTTTCTTCCAAATCTGGTAGACTTCCGCATTGATGATGGTACCCACTTTATCAATGTATTTGTTGTAAATACTATCTTTCTCCAGTTCCAATATCTTGGAGGCCAGTGTCTGGCGCAAGTTCAAGATGGCACGGCGACCGAAGTTCGCGAAGATAACTTCATCCGTCACTTCCTCGCCCACTTCATAAGAAGCATCAATCTTTTGTGCTTCGGACAATGCAATCTGCAGGTTCGGGTTTTCCAAATCCTCGTCTGCCACTACCTCACGGTTACGCCATATTTCGAAGTCACCCTTGTCCGGGTTTACAATTACGTCGTAATTCTCATCGGTACCGAACATTTTCGCAATCACACTACGGAACGACTCCTCGAGTACGCTTACCATCGTGGTTCTGTCGATATTCTTCAGTTCCTTAAATTCCGAAAATGTATCTATCAAGCTGACAGTTTCTACTTTTTTGGCCATAGTCTTATTTAAAACTGATTAAGTATTTAGTGTATTTTATCTCTTCATACGTAAAGGTCAAGTCCTCGTCCACCAGCTTGGGACGCTTGGCACCTTCCTCTTTCACTTTCTTCTGAATGGTCACGACGAAATGCTGTTCGTCGGCTTCCTTCAACACGCCGCTGAGCTTGCGGCCGTCCTTTGCCAGCACTTCCACTTCCTTGCCGATGTGGTTAATGTACTGCTGCAGTACCTTGAAGGGCTGTCCGATGCCGGCCGAACCGACTTCCAACTCATAATCCTCATCCTCACGGTTCAACTTGGACTCGATGTAGCGGCTCAGCTCTACGCAGTCCTCAATCCAAACACCTTCTTTGTGGTCTATTTCCACCAAAATCTTGTCATCCGGGCTGATTGTCACCTCCACAAGGAAGTAGTCCTTTCCTGCCAGCCACTCGTCAACAATCTGACAAACAGTTTTCTTTTCTATCATAGATTAACCATTAGGAACAAAAAAGAGGAGCTTAATCGCCCCTCCACCTTTCATCCGTTTTCGGTTGCAAAGATATAAATAATCTGTTCGACTACAAAATATTAGAGAAAAAAAGATTGATTTAACGGTTCAAACGGGAATTATATTACAAACACACCCTTTCAACACTTCAAGATAAGGGGTAAAACATATAATCTTATGAGACAGAAGCTTATACTTTATGAAATGAATTATCACGTTCCATACTGCATGAGATGCACATGTCAAGCACAACGAGATGTGCATCTCGGACAACATGAGATGTACATCTCAAGCATACAATCTCTATTGTTTCAGGAAAAGAAGTAAGGAGATACAAACGGAAAGAAGATACTGTTGAAAGACAACGCGGAAAAATAAAAGGCCGATAGCTTGTTTCATGCTATCGGCCCTTTTACTATGGTTCTAAAGGTCTAAAAGACCTTGTCGTATCACTTATTCGGAGTCTCCCACTTCTTGGTATCCGTACAAACCACGTTCACTGTCTGGTCACCCGTCTGGATGCGGAAGTCACCTTTCTCCAGAATCCACTTGCCGTCATAGCCTACAAAAGCAAGGTCGGAGCCTTTCAGTTTCAGTGTCACGGTCTTTGTCTCGCCCGGTTTCAGTTCCACTTTCTCGAAAGCGCGAAGACGGCGGGTATCGGGAGTAAGGGAGGCAACGAGGTCACTGCTGAAGAGCAACACGCTCTCCTTGCCGACACGGTCACCGGTATTCTTCACATCAACGGTGAAAGTAAGCACATCATCAGCGGTAAAGTCCGACTTATCCACCTTGAGGTTGCTGTATGCAAAAGTGGTATAGCTCAATCCATAACCGAACGCCCACTGTACGGACACTTGCGCATCGTAGTTATAAGCACCTTCCATCTGCTTGCCGATGTGTTCGCACGGTTTGTAGTCGTACGTAATCAGTGAGTTGATTTCTTTCGGATAAGTGAAAGGCATCTTTCCGCTGAAGTTGGCGTCACCGGCAATGAGGTTTGCCAACGCATCACCGCCGTAGTTGCCCGGAAGCATAGTATTGACAACAGCCTTAGCCAAAGGCTCGATGTCAGCAATCAGGCGAGGACGACCTTCGTTCAACACCAGAATGATGGGCTTCCCGGTCTTGGCAAGAGCCTTCACCAAATCGAGCTGGTTCTGGGAGAGGAAGAGGTTCGTCAGGTTACCCGGAGTCTCGCAGTAAGAGTTCTCACCGATGCAGGCAACGATGTAGTCGGCACCGGCAGCGGCAGCTACAGCTTTCTCTATCTCCGGAGTGTTGCCACCTTGCTTATAAGTGACACCGGCTTCGTAAATGATATTGTCCGCACCGAATTTATTGGTGAAGGCTTCAAGAATCGTATTGTATTGGCTTGCATGCTCGTCGGCCTTGTCGCCCTGCCATGAATAGGACCAGCCACCGTTGAGGCAACGCATGGAATTGGCATTCGGACCGGTAACCAGCAGTTTCTTGCCTTTTGCCAACGGCAATATACCGTCTGTATTCTTCAGGAGTACCAAAGACTCTTCGGCAGCCTGCAATGCAGCAGCGGCATGTTCCGCACTACCGAACAACGGGAAGTCTTTCAAGTCATAATAGGGCTTTTCAAATAGGTTGAGACGGTACTTCAAACGCAGCACACGACGTACAGCATCGTCTATACGGCTCATGGGAACTTCACCTTCTTCCACCAGCTCCTTCAAGAGTGTACAGAACTTCCAGTCGTACGGGTCCATAGACATGTCGATACCGGCATTGATGGCGAGCTTGATGGCTTCCTTCTTGTCCTTGGCAATGTGGTCGCGGCTATAAAGGTTGTTGATGTCCGCCCAGTCAGTCACAATCATACCGTCCCAGTTGAGGTCTTCTTTCAGCCACTTGGTCAGCAGCTCATAGTTGGCATGGAAAGGCAGACCGTTGTTCATGGCGGAGTTCACCATCACGGAGAGGGCACCTGCTTTCACCATTTCCAGATAAGGAGCAAAATGCTTCTCACGCATATCCTGCTCGGTGATGGAAGACGGCGTACGGTCCTTACCGGAAACGGGAACACCATAACCCATATAGTGCTTCATACAAGCGGCAACGTTGTTCTCGCCAATCAGGTTGGGGTTCTCGCCCTGGAAACCGATAACTGCTTCACGTCCCATTTCGGCATTGACGTAGGCGTCTTCACCATAGTTTTCCCACATACGCGGCCAGCGCGGGTCACGCCCGAGGTCGGTCACCGGGGCATACGTCCAGGGAATGCTTCCCGCCTTTGTTTCATAAGCGGAGATGCGTGCACCTTCACGTGTCAGTTCACGGTTGAAGGTAGCTCCCATATTGACGCCTTGCGGGAAGAAAGTACCACCCAGCGTATAGGTAGTTCCGTGTATCTGGTCTACACCGTACACACAAGGAATACCCATCACCTCCATGGATTTCTCCTGAATGCGTTTGATGATTTCCTGCCACTTCTCCACGCTCTGTGCCACACCGTTGGGCACGTTCAAGATGGAGCCTACTTTGTATTTTCCGATGACAGAGTCGAGCATCGCCTCATCCAACTGGAAGCCCTTGGCATTCTCAATGCCTTGGATACGCATATAGAGCTTCATCATCACATCCTGCGAAGGCATCTCCTTGCCCAGCTTGAATTCCTTTTCAAGCTTGTATCTCTTGATGATTTTTTGCAGGTCCTTCACCGTGATGTTCTTCGGGTCGAGGCCGGCAAAGGGATTGGCGCGTTTCTGCAGGAGGTCGATAGTGAGTTCGCACATCTGACCGACTTTCTCGTCAAGCGTCATCTTCTTCAGCAAAGTCTCAATCTGCTGTTCTATTTTCTCGTCTCTTGGAATGGCAGGCGCAACAGTGGTCTGCGCCGTAGAAGTAAGTACTAACCCTGATAGGGCTAAAGATAAGATTAACTTTTTATTCATGGTTGTGATATTGGTTTATAATAGTTGCACTATCTGTTTATACGAGGCACAAAGATAAGAACATCCTGCCATACCAAAGGGTACAACAGGATGTTTTTTAGGGTATGATTTGTTATCTTTTCAGACAATCCTACTCTCATCTCTTCAAGAGGCTCATCGGTTCCTGAAGTTTCAAGATGTTGTTCGTCTTCTGCGTTGCGGCAGCTACTTCAGCCTCCAGCGTAGCCTTGATGTCGCGTGAGGAAGCCCCGACGAGGAACTTGTAGTTTCCGGGAGTTACCACCCATGCCGATGCAGCCTCATCGTAGGAAGCCAGGTCATCAGCATTCACTTTCAGCGTCACCACAACCGCTTCGCCCGGTTTCAGCTCCTTGGTCTTGGCAAAAGCCTTCAGTTCCTTTTCGGGCTTGTTGGCAGCAACATCGGGAGCGGATACATAAAGCTGAACCACTTCCTTGCCTGCTACCTTACCGGTGTTCTTCACTTCTACAGACACGGTATAGACACCGTTGTCTGCCTTGACAGCAGCCTTGTCGTAAGCAAAAGTGGTATAGGAAAGACCGTAACCGAAAGGATAGGAAACCTGCTTGCCAAAGGTGTCGAAGTAACGGTAACCCACGTAAATGTCCTCTTCGTAATTGGTATAGTCCACGTTCTTCACGTCGTTCTTCTTCCCGCCTTTGTTCATGAGGTCGGTGCTCACACGCATGTCTATCGGGAAGTTGTCGGAAGAAGCGGCATCTTCAAACTTCACCGGGAAAGTCATTGTCAGCTTGCCCGAAGGAGAAGCCTTGCCACTCAGCACGTCAGCCACACTGTTTCCTCCCTCCTGGCCTGCCTGCCATGCACAAAGAATGGCATCGGGAGCAGATTTCCAAGAAGCGGTTTCAATCACACCACCGATATTGAGCACTACCACTACCTTCTTTCCGGCAGCGTGGAAAGCATCGGACACAGCTTTCAACATGTTCTGTTCCTCTTTGGTGAGGTTGAAGTCGGCTACCATACGGTCGAGAAACTCACCGGAGGTACGTCCCAGCGTCACCAGTGCCACATCGGCCTTGGCAACCTGCTCGCGGATAACTTGTGCGGACACAGCCATCTCAGCAGGACGCTCGTCGGGCATAAACCACTCTTTCTTATCTTTGGACAGACGTTCTTTCTCGGTTTTCAGGTAAGCTTCATAGCTATTCTTCAGCGCTTCATCCACCACATAGCCGGCATTCTTCAAGCCGTCCAATAGCGAAACGGTATAAGCGCGGTTCACGTTGCCCGAACCTGTACCGCCTGCAATGAAATCGTAGGAAGTGCAACCGAAGAGTGCCACGTTCTTCACGTCGGCAGCCAGCGGCAGAGCACCGTTATCGTTCTTCAGCAATACCATACCTTCCGTTGCCGACTGGCGAGTAACGGCAGCATGCGCCTTCAAATCAGGCTTGTTGGAGTATTTATATCCCTTGAAGTGGGGAGTCTGGAGAATCATCTCCAGAATACGCTTCACATTCTGATTGAGGATGGCTTCATCTAACGCTCCGTCCTGCACACCCTTCACGATGGCTTCGTACTGCTTGGGCAGACCGGGCTGCAACATGTCGTTGCCTGCCACCATCTGTGCCACGGCATCCTTGCCGCCAAACCAGTCGGTCATCACCATACCCTTGAAGCCCCATTCGTCACGCAGCATCGTTGTCTGCAACTCCTTGTTTTCCGAAGTGTAGACACCGTTCAGGTAGTTGTATGAGGACATCACGGTCCAAGGAGCGGATTCCTTCACGGCAATCTCGAACCCTTTCAAGTAGATTTCGCGCAAGGCGCGTGGAGATACATGCGCATCCGTAGCCATACGGTTGGTTTCCTGGTTGTTCACAGCAAAGTGCTTGATACTGGTACCCACACCGTTGCTCTGCACACCACGTACGTAGGCGGCGGCAATCTTACCCGACACCAACGGGTCTTCGGAATAATACTCGAAGTTACGTCCGCAAAGCGGGTTACGGTGAATGTTCAGCGCCGGAGCCAACAGCACGTCCGCACCGTATTCCAGCACTTCGTTACCGATGGACTGACCTACACTTTCCACCAGTTCCTGGTCCCAGGTAGAGGCGAGCAAAGTTCCGATAGGGAAATGAGTACAATAGTACGTAGCCGAATCCCCCTCACGCTTGGGGTCGATACGCAGTCCAGCGGGACCATCAGCCAGCACCACAGCGGGAATACCGAGGCGTTCAATCGGGTATGTGGTTCCTGCCGCACCCGGCACCAGCTTTCTCGTTGCACCGATTACGGCACTGTCACCCGAGAAGCCTGCCATACCGGTACCCACTACCAGATGCGCCTTTTCTTCCAAGGTCATGGCGCCAATCACCTCATCCAGAGAGGACTTTCCAAGCTGCGGCACACCCGGTCCGCAAGCTGACAAAACAGCCATTGCTGCTGCCATGGATATGATATTCTTCTTCATAATCTTATTTAAATATCTTCGGTGCGAATTCTGTCAGGTAAATACGCCAGTTCTTCCAGATATGACCTTCTCCGGTTTCATAATATTCATATTTGTAACCCTTCTCGTCCAACATCTTGCGGTAGTCGCTGTTGGCTTGGAACAAGAAGTCTTTATTACCGATAGCAATGTAATAGAGTGCCGGTTTCTTGGCAAACTGGGTTTTCAGTTTGGCTTCAAGGTTGTCATAAATCGGAGACTTCACATCTTTGTTGGGCATGATGGCTGCCGAGAACAGACCTACATAGTCGAACATATCCGGATATTGCTTGGAGATGTGCATGGAGTGGTAACCGCCCATAGACAATCCGGCAATGGCACGCCCCTTCTTGTTGGCCTGCGTACGGTAAGTCTTATCAATGAACTTCACCACGTCGGGGAAAGCAGTCTCAAAAGAGCCTTCCATCGTCTTGGGCAGATTCATGCTGGGAGCGGCAAAACCCAATGACGATTCACCCGGAGCAGCCTCCAATGCGGCATTGCCGTTGGTCATTACTACAATCATCGGCTTGGCCTTGCCTTGGGCGATGAGGTTATCCAGAATCTGTGCCGTACGTCCCAGTTCGCTCCATGCGTTCTCGTCGCCACCCATGCCGTGCAGCAGGTAGAAGACAGGATAGCGCTTGCCGCTTGTCTCATATCCGGCAGGCGTATAGACAGTCAGACGGCGGTCCATACCCAGCGTAGGGCTGTTGTACCATACCTTAGATACCGTTCCATGAGGAACTTTATTCACTTTGTAAAGGTCGATGCGCTCGTCACCACCGATGATGAATACATTCGTCACGCTTGCCACGTCTCGAATCATATAGACGTTGGCAGGGTCGTTAATCTTCAGTCCGTCTACCAGGAAAGTGTAGCTGTAGAGTTCCGGTTTCAGCGGTTCGGGAGTAGTGAATTCCCACACACCGTCCTTGTTCTCTTTCAAATCTGCCACACCCGGACCATCAAACTCACCAAAAGGAGTCTTGATTTTCTGCGTAGGCAGGAAGTCGCCGGTTACTTGCACCTTTACGGCTTTCGGCGCCTTCAAGCGGAAAGTTACTGTATTGTTGTCGTGTATCTCAGGTGAGACCACGGGAGCGCCTCCCCAGAGAGCTTGTTGCGCGAAAGTCATCGCACACATCAGCAACAGAGCTGACAAAATAGAAATTCTTTTCATGATACGTATGTTATTTTGTTATTAAATTAGTTATACCAAATCCTCTTATTTGAACAACTTCGGCGCGAACTCCGTCAGATAGATTCGCCAGTTCCTCCAGATATGTCCCTCGCCCGTTTCAAGATACTCGTACTTATAACCATTGTCGTCAAGCAACTTGCGAAAATCGGCCACACCTTTATAAACAAAGTCCGTCTTGCCGCATGCGATGAAGTAAAGAGCCGGTTTCTTGGCAAACTGAGTCTTCAGCTTACCTTCGAAGTCGGTATAGACCGGACAAGTCGATTTATCGTTTCCGGTACTTGCACCGGAGAAAAGACCTACATAGTCGAACATGTCCGGGTAATACTTGGAAATATTGCAAGAGTGGAAACTACCCATAGAAAGCCCGGCAATGGCACGGTTCTTCTTATTGGCAAGAGTGCGGAAATTCTTCTCCACGAACTTCACGATTTCGGGGAACGAGAGTTCAAAAGCACCTTCCGCCACCTTCGCTCTTTCGTCGGGACGCATGGAGGGGGCAACAAAACCCTTGGGAGATTCACCTGCAGCAGCATCTTGCCAAGCATTGCCGTTAGTCATCACCACAATCATAGGTTTAGCCTTGCCTTGTGCAATGAGATTATCCAATATCTGCGAAGTACGGCCAAGAGCAATCCAAGCTTCCTCATCACCACCTGCACCATGAAGCAGATAAAATACCGGATAACGCTTGCCGCTGGTTTCATAACCAGCCGGAGTGTAAATCGTCAGACGGCGGTCCATTCCCAGCGAAGGACTATTGTACCACATGCGACTTACCGTTCCATGGGGTACCTTATTCACTTTATACAAATCGGCACGGTCACCACCGATGATAAATACATTGGTCACGGTAGCCACATCCCGAATCATGTAAACATTGCTCGGGTCCATCATTCTCAATCCGTCCACAATAAAGGAGTATCCATAAAGTTCCGGCTTCAATGGTTCGGGAGTAGTAAATTCCCAAACGCCATCCTTCCCCTCTGTCAAATCGGCAATGCCCGGTGCATCATAATCGCCACGAGGAGTCTTAATAGTTTGTGGAGGCAGAAAATCACCGGTAATCTGCACCCTTACAGCCTTAGGAGCTTTCAAGCGAAAAGTAACCGTGTTGTCGTCATGAATATCAGGAGAGACAACTGCCGCACCTCCCCAAAGAGCTTGCTGTGCAAAAAGGGTGACACAGCAGACCAGCAGCATCGCTGCCAAACTTAATAATCTTTTCATAATTTCTTATATTAAATGAATTAGCTTCTTGTTATTTAGCAAAGCAGCGACTTACAAAAGGCAGGCACATATAAAGTGCCGAATGCCAATATTCGCTGGTATGTCCGCCATCCCGCACACGGAACTGGCAAGGGATACCGGCATTACGCATCGCCTGGAAAAACTCTATATTACGGTCCAGCAGAAAGTCATCGTCTCCGCAATCCACAAACCACTGTACAGTACGAAGCTGTGCCTTACGCGCAACATCTGCCTCAGCCACATACCTGATGCAACTATGTTCCTGCACAGAACGCGTCAGCACAGCCATCTTGTTTGTGGGGTCGGGGTCTCTTCCCACCTCCTCACCACTAACGGGGATGTTCATCAAAGCACTCATAGCATAAGCAGCACAATACATATCCGGATAGCGCTGTGCATAGCTTGCCGTTCCACCTCCGCCCATAGAAAGTCCGGCAATGGCACGATGCTGCTTATCACCTTTCACCCGGTAAGTCTTCTCTATATAAGGAAGGAACTCCTTATAGAAGAAATCTTCGTAAGCCCAGCCCGGCATGTTGAAGTAGCCGTTCCAGCAAGTAGCCGGATTGCCTCCTGCATTGGGGCTGACGATAATCATCTCGCAAGCCTCGCCCGATGCCACCAACTGGTCCATCACGTCCTTCACACGTTGGTCTGTAAACCAACTGGTATTCACCCCCGACATGCCGTGCAGCAAATAGAGGATAGGATATTTCCTATCCGTTTCATTGCTATAGCTTTGCGGCAGATAGATGGTGTAGGCACGGTGTGCTTTCAATACCTGGCTGTAAATGCTGTCGGTCACTACCTTGCTTTGCGGTCCCCATGCAGGATTTTGTGCATTTGCCATCCACAGCAAGCAGACGGCAAAAAGAGAGAGTATCAATCTTTTCATGGTATCGATTTAAAAATGTACTACAAAATAAGCGTTTTCCATTCTAAAACTAATTGATATATATCAGTTTTTTCACGCATATCCCCCTCATCTCTTCACCATCGGATACACAGCCACAGGCACTTGCGCCCGCATGGCATCATGCACTTTCTGCTTGCGTGCCTTTGTCACCCTCTGTACCGCTGTGCAACGCACATCGGCCGAAGATGCGGCAACCATCCACTGATATTCACCCTTAGCCAACTCCCAAGAGCTGTTTTTCTCATTAAAGGAAGCCATGTCCATCACGTTCCAAGTCAGAATCAGTGTCTGGCTCTCGCCCGGCTGGAGCAAGGCAGTTTTGCCGAAGGCCTTCAACTCCTTGGCAGGCTTGTCAAGTCCCCCATTCGGAGCTTTCACATAGAGTTGTACAGCTTCACGCCCTGCCACCTTGCCGATGTTCTTCACGCTCACTTTCAACTCACAGCGATCGGCATCCATTTTGGCGTTCTCTACCGCATAGTCAAAAGCAGTATAGCTCAAACCATGACCGAACGGATAGGAAACCTCTTTACCGAAAGTGTCGAAATAGCGATAACCCACATAGATTCCCTCTTCATAGTTGGTGAAATCCACATTTTTCTCCGGTTCCTTCGGTTTCTCCTCTTTCTTTTCGGACTTGAAGTTCATGCCGGTACCCATAGCAAACGACGGCATCTTGAACTCGTAATCAAAAGGGAAGTTAGCATCCGACGGCGCATCGCCATATTTCACGGCAAACGTCATGGGTAACTTGCCCGAAGGATTCACCTCTCCGGTCAGGATATCCGTGATACAATTGCCCACCTCTTGTCCCGGCTGGAAGGCACAAACCACTGCATCTGCCAGTCCCTTCCAAGAAGCAGTCTCCACCGGGCTGCAGATGTTGAGAACCACCACCAGTTTCTTGCCTGCAGCATGATAAGCGGCAGACACTTGCTTAATCAGAGCCAATTCGTTCTCCTTCAGGAGGAAATCTTCCACACGGCGGTCACAGCCCTCGCCACTGACACGCCCCAGCGTAAGCACGGCAATGTCGTTGGCTTTCACTTGTGCAGCCAGTTCCTCGGCAGTGGGCAGGAACTCCTCGGCACGGGGCAGCGGAGTAAAGGCGAAAGGCGGTTTTCCGTGAGGAAAAAGCCGTTTCTGCTCGTCGGCCATATGCTTCTTGTAGCGGTTCAGCAATTCTTTGTCCACGGTGTAGCCCGCATTGCGCAAACCTTCTACCATAGAAACCGTGTAATAACCGATGCCCGTACTGCCAAAGCCCATGCCGGCAGGAACCATGTCATAGGAAGTAGTTCCATAAAGGGCCACTTTTTTGATGCCGGCAGCCATGGGTAGCGCCTGCTTGTTATCCAGCAGCACGATACCTTCCGCACCTATCTCACGGTCTACTTGCGCATGAGCCTCCAAGTCGGTTTTATTGGGATACTCGTAGCCGGCAAAGGTATGGCTCTTGACCACAAACTCCAGCACACGCTTCACGCTGCGGTCGAGGAGTGCCAAATCCAGTGTACCACTCTCTACGGCTTTCAAAATAGCTTTATACTGGCGGTCCTGCCCCGGTTGAAGCATATCGTTTCCTGCTACGATGGAGGTCACGGCATCTTTTCCGGCATTCCAGTCGGACATCACCAGTCCCTTGAATCCCCATTCGTCGCGGAGGATGTCCTCTGTCAGTTCGCGGTCCTCGCAGGTATATTTGCCGTTCACCTTATTGTAGGCGGTCATCACGCTCCAGGGCTGAGACTCTTTGACAGCAATCTCGAAGCACTTCAAATACAGCTCGCGCAAGGGGCGCTGTGTCAGGCGAGAGTCGTTGTTATTGCGGTTGGTCTCCTGGTTGTTTACGGCAAAGTGTTTCAGGCAGGTACCTGTCCCCCGGCTCTGGATTCCGTTGATATAAGCAGCAGCCATTTTGCCGGTCAGCACCGGATCTTCCGAATAATATTCATGGTTACGTCCGCAGAGCACATTTCGCATCAGGTTGACACCCGGTGCCAGCAACACATCCAAACCATAATCCTTCACCTCCGTACCCAAAGTACGTCCCACCTTGTGGGCTGCATCCGGATTGAAAGTTGCTGCCACCGTGGTGCTGGAAGGAAATTCCGTAGCATGATAAGTACGGCTGTCGAATTCCCGCTTGGCAGCCATCGCCAACCGGTGCGGTCCGTCGGCAAGATAGGCGGAAGGGATACCCAGTCGGGGAATGTCGTAAGTACGTCCCGCTGTTCCGGGAAACTTGGTATCACTTCCCATCGACATCCCACAACCGATGACGAGGTGTACCTTCTCTTCGAGGGTCATGGCACTGACTACTTCGTCGATATTATCGGCACGCAGTCTGACTGACTGATTCGAACCGGTCGTCTGTGCAGTCAAGGCAGATGCCAGACAGAGTGAAAATAAAGTAATTGACAATCTTCTCATATATATTATATTTAAAAAGCCACAAAAGAAGCCCCCGTACAATTAGATGATTTCCACGGGGGACTTCTTCTACAAACAATTAATCAGTTAGAAAAATCTAATTTTGTCTATCTGCATCAGATGACGAAGTTAGATTTTGATTCTTTATGCGCTTTACCAACCTGCATTTTGTTCCATATTCGGATTCAAGCGGATTTCCTTTGCCGGAATAGGCAACAAATAATGTCTTTCCTTGAAACCATAACGCGTTTTATCCTTGTTATACTGAATGTATTCTACCGCTACATTATCCGGCTCATCTTTTCCTGCCTTATTTGACAAGATAGGTGTTCTTTCACCCTGATCCTTAAGCAAAGCCTCCGCATCTTTCCAACGGATAATATCCTGATAACGGGTATATTCAGAACAGAGTTCCAGTCTCTTTTCCAATTTAATGGCATCCAAGGTAGCCGTCTTTGCATCCAATCTTGCACGCTGACGCACCTCATTCAAGCAAGCATCAGCTTCGGATTGATTGCCATCCTTCAGGTTTGCTTCAGCTGCCAGTAACAAGACTTCAGCATAACGCATCCAACGATAGTTATTATATGAACACCAGAACCCAGCAGGAGATTCTACATTCGAGAAGCGACGCTTCCACATGAAATAACCTTCATTAATCAAACTCTGCCCTTTGGCAACCTTGACACCCAATTGAGAAATTTGGTCATAGGTTTTCATTGTCTGATTCAACCGATAACCATCTACACCCTCTTCCTGAACAAATGCATCATACAACTTTTTCTGAGGAACCATAAATCCCCATCCGGTACCATTAAACTGATTGTTAGAGCCAGACATATCCAACTTATCAGTGCGCCAATGATTCATCACCTCAAAGAAACTGAACTCATCCATGGAATTACTTGCATCAAAAATACGGTTACTTTCGAGCATACTTTCACAATTATACTCAGCCTTGTAGGTCAAGATATCCTCATAATTTCCATCATAAAGTTTATACTTACCACTAGCTCTAACTTCATTCAAGACAACAGCAGCTTCATGGAATTTTTCTTGCCATAAATAAGCTTTACCCAATATAGCTTGTGCCAACTGCTTGGTAACACGCCATGTCGTTTTATCATCTACACTCTTCTTTTCCTCCAAGAGTCCTGAATTGATAGCTTCAGTCAGGTCCCGCTCTATCAACGCCCAAATATCAGCCTTAGGCGAACGAGCCAACTGATATTCGGATTTATCAAGTTCATGGTCTACCAATGGTACATCACCCCACATAGAAACTAAATCAAAATAAGCAAAAGCACGGAAGAACTTGGCTTCAGCACAAGCCTTCTTCTTCAAATCAGTATCAGGCTCAACACGTCCCAGAATCACATTCGCCTTATAAATAAGCTGATAGTAGCTTTCCCATACGCCTCCGATAAAACTTTGGTCTGAGCCAAATGAATATTCATTACAGCCTTCCAGCTCTGCATTGTCATTACGACCACCACCACCTGCCCAAACATCGTCCGAAAGGGCATTCTTCATCATCGTATAGTTATAGTATGTACCCTTGAGTTGTATATAAAGCGCATCAGCCGCTGCTTGAGCTTGTTCGTCAGTTTTATAATAAGTGGAAAAGTCCAATACACCTTTTTGAGGTATATCCAATTTGTCTTCACACGAAGTGCCAGCCAATATAAGGAGCGCTCCGAGCATTAAAGAATATCTTAATTTCATATGTTTTTCATTTTAATAAGTTCATAAAAATCAGAATGTCACACTCAAACCAAGAACAACCTTCTTTGAATTAGGATAACTACCTTTATCCACACCTAATGAATTTCCGACACCGGTAACTTCAGGGTCAAAACCAGGATAGTCTGTAAAAGTAAAGAAGTCCTCAAGTGAGCCATATATACGTAGATTTTCAATTGCTACCTTCTTAATCAGTTGCTTCGGGAAAGAATAACCTAACTGAATCTGTTTAATTTTAAAATAAGAACCGTCAAATACACAACCGGAAGAAGTCAGATACTTGGTATAATCTGTAGCGCCTGATGCAGGAGTCTTCCCATTGCGATTGCTTTCTGTCCAACGGTTTTTTGTAAAATAAGTCAGCTGATTCAAATTGTAATCCACACGGTTCAAGCCACAGAACACATCGTTACCTTGAGAACCCGTACCAAACAAGATAAAATCAAATCCCTTCCAAGCTGCATTCAAGGTAATACCATAAGTATAGTCGGCAATTCCCTTACCAATTTCTGTCTTATCATTATCCGTAATACCTTCTACACCATCAATATCTCTAAAGATTGGCTCACCGGTTTTTGAATCCACACCCATGAAATCATAACCATAAAAATACCACGCGGGCTTACCTACCTCAAAACGAGTAATGGCTCCATAAGTCACATAAGTAGCCCCATCAATACTTGATAAAGACTCATGTATCTTGGTCACTTTATTCTTCAATGTAGCAACGTTGGCACGGACACCATAAGCAAAGTCACCAATACGATCTTGCCATCCCAGTTCCAATTCAAACCCCTTGTTCGTAATATTACCGGCATTAACTGGCGAGAAACTGTTACCTACTACAGTTGAAGCCTTAATGCCCGAAACAATCAGGTCTTTTGTCTTTTTATGGAAATAATCGGCTGTAACAGTCAAACGGCTATTCAAGAAACGGGCATCAATACCTATATTGGTTTGTTCAGAAGTTTCCCATTTAAGTCCGTCATTACCGGTAGCAGAGGGAGCATAACCATTGATGTAAGAGAAATTATTATTATCACCTACAGCCAAATGCCCGGTAGCACCAATTGATACATTCCATTTATAACCGCCCAATGATGCAGTAGAACCATTCTGTCCCCAACTGGCACGGAGCTTTAATTGTGACAGCCAGTCTTCAGTTCCTTTCATAAAATTTTCCTCCGAAAGAACCCAACCCAAAGAAACTGCCGGGAAATAGCCCCAACGTTTGTTCTTTGGCAACACAGAGAGGTCAGCAGCATCGGCACGCAGTGAGAACTGAGCCATGTACTTTCCGGCATAGTCATAATTCAAACGTCCGAAGTAAGATAATTTACGAGTATAGGTAGGCTCACCACCACTTACATCCTTTACAGCATCAGATGTAGCATAGGCAAAGTAGAAGAAATTAGGATCATTCTGCAAGAAACCCAAATGCGAAACTCTGTTAATCACATTTCCCCACATATCTGTAGTATCTTCATTATATCCCTTCTTACTTCCGCTAACGCCATAAGAACGGCTCTGACTATAAGAAGTTCCCAACATCAATGTTGCGTTGTGTTTGCCAAAAGAACGGGTGTAGTTCAAAAAGTTCTCCCACTGATAATAGGTTGGGCTATAATCCGAAGCCGAAACCTCCACCCAATCACGTTTAGCCTTGTCAGTATAGTAATAAGATTGCCCCACGCCATAAGAGGAAGTTGAAGCCAAACGATAAGAAAGACGAGAAGTAACGGTAAGCCCCTTGATAGGCATAAAATTCAAATAAGTAGAACCATTGATATTAAAGCCTCTGTTCTTGGTATAAGAGTTGTCACGCATGGCAAAAGGATTGATAGCTTCGGCATTGCCAGTGAAAGCTGATACACCATAAAGGTTGCCGTTTCCATCGCCCAACATATTCTTATGATCCTTATAGATGGTAGCCATATTCAACGGCAAGTCATCAATAGGATAAAGAGGCTTGGTCAGAGGGTCTAATTGTAATACAGAAAGCATCATGCTACCATACTCATTGCCCTCGGCTACGGACTGAGTTTTGTAGTGCTCAATCTGATTATTGGTACCTACCTCCAGCCAAGGTTTGATTTTCCAGCTGGCATTTACCATTCCCGTGAGTCGTTCATAAGTATCGGCATTGCCGACAATCATACCGTCGTTATCAAGGTGGGACAATGACAGATAGAAAGAACCTCTGTCGCTACCACCTTGGAAAGTCACATTATGACGTACCATCGAACTGTTTTCAAAAGCCTCATCGACCCAATCCGTATCGGTTTTTCCATCCCAATAGGTATCAAAAGCACTCTGGGTAAGCTTCTTGTTTTCCAAGAAGAATTCCTTATACTGCGCAGCATTCATTACTTCGGGTACTTTACCCAAACTCTGTGAAGTATATTGAAAATCGTATGTGATTTTACCGTTTCCTTTTCCTTTCTTCGTAGTAATCAATACTACACCGTTACCGGCAGCAGCGCCATAGATAGCTGCAGAAGCACCATCCTTCAAAACTTCCATAGACTCAATGTCATTAGGGTCAATACCACCAATATCGCTGGCAATACGTCCATCCACTACATACAACGGGTCACAAGAACCTTTAGAGCTTATTCCACGGATACGCACCTGTGGAGAAGCACCCGGTTTAGCAGATGCACTGAGCACTTGCACACCAGCAGTTTTACCCTGCAATGCCTGCTCAGCACGGGTAATGGTACGTGCTTCCATATCTTCTGATTTTACCGAAGATACGGCACCGGTCAGTGAACTTTTCTTCTGCACGCCGTAACCTACCACCACCACTTCATCCAGCGTTTTAGTGTCTTCTTTCAATATCACATTCATTACTCCTGCCACTGCTTTCTTTTCTTGTGTCAGGTAGCCGATGTAGGAATAGACAATCGTCGCTCCTTCTTTCACAGACAAAGAGTAGTTGCCGTCCATATCCGTAATGACACCGTTGGTAGTGCCTTTCTCAAAGATACTCACGCCAATCATCGGTTCGTTCAGGTCATCAGTAACTCTACCGTTCACCTTTACTGTCTGGGCTTGTGCCAGACTGAAAGGAAGACAGATCAATAGGAAGAGTGCCATAGCTGCAAGTCTCTTCCGAGCTGTTTGCTTCAGATTTTGTTTCATTTGATTAAATTAGATTTATGTTAATAATAAAAGGTTTCTTAAGAAAGTGTCAGAACCCACGTGTAGGAAATGCCATCACTACCTCCAGCAGTTCCTTGTCATGGTTATACTTCACTTGGCAATCGTTATTGAAAATCATCGTTGCTCCCTTTTCTGCGGTATAAGGTTCCCACTCGGGTAACCCTTCGGCATTGGGATTGCCCGTACGGGCAAAGTTCAACCACGCGCTGCTCATCTTCTCGGCCAGGGCCTGCGCTTCGGCGCCGCCGCCCGTCATGGAGGCGTGGACTACGGCATTGTTGAAGGCGAAAGGTATCTCCATGCAGTGCGTGCTGCGGAACATGCCGTCGAGCACCGGAGATTCCCAGGCGAACATGTACATATAGACCGGAGCACCCTGCTGTGCAGCTTTCAGTCTGGCTTGCTCCACCGCACCGGGACGGAATACGAAATCCACATCCACCAAATCCTTGGGCCGGTAGCCGGGGTAAGCCTTCTCGAAGGCGGCGAGGAAGTCGTCCGTGCGGTCACCGTAGCGTTGTTTCAGGAATTCCACGGCTTTTTCTTTGGTGATGGTGCGGAAAGCGGGCACGTAGGTGCTCATGGTGAACTCGTGCAAGGTGGTTCCTATCATCACGGGCACGTCCTTGCTCTGTGCAGGCGCCTGCGGGTCGAAAGGTTGTGCGGGCAGCACGTCGCCATCCACAGTGGGCGCCCATCCGAAGATGAAGGTGGATACGCCGTCCTCTTTCTCGGCCTCGGCCTTCACCTTGGCAACGGCTTTCTCACCGGCGGCCAGCAGACGTTCGTAAGGCATCTTCTGCAGCTCGTCTATCTGCGAGGCTTTCAATCCCAACTCGTCCATCACGGCAGCGCCGATGCGACGTGAATACTTGGCATCCATCGTGCGCAGCATGGAGCCGCTCTGAACGATGGCCTTGTGGTAGAGCCCTTTTGCAGATGGAGTGGCAAGCAATGTGGAAACCTTTCCGCCGCCGCCCGACTGTCCGAAAATCGTTACGTTCTGTGCGTCGCCGCCAAACGCGGCTATATTCTTGTTTACCCATTGAA
>OLNV01000439.1_pt1 | contig 32758 bp, 22 predicted proteins | sample 1672891 | NCBI WGS metagenome assembly OLNV01 (sample SAMEA3136734, study PRJEB25190) | human gut metagenome | biome: human gut; feature: human-associated habitat; material: faeces | place: Austria | collected 2013 | reverse complement strand
GAATAGCGAGCTATTTAAGGAAGGTTATGACGAAGCTATGTATAAAAATTCTTGTGGAAGCTGACTCTGCGATTTAATCAGCGTTTCCTTAAATAATGGCTTATCTGAAATAGGAGAACTGAGTCGAAGGATCTAAGCGCCGCGGAATTTTGATAGCGCTTCGCGCCGTCGTCATCGAAAGCGCAGCCGAGGGTCTTTCTTGCACTGCGTCAGTATCACATGGGCACTGCAGGGAAACGCCGCCTTTGTGCTACGTATTTCTACTTTCACACATCCTTCGTTTTTCGGTCTGCAAGGAAGATTTCTCGCTTACGCTCGAAATGACGATACGAGAGTCTGATGTCTCTTAGTCTCCTAATCTCCTAATCTCTTAGCCACCAGTCCCTACTCTCCCATCCGCACAAGCACGACCTGATTCTGCATATAGTCGTCATACTCCGCCGCATCGGTGCCGTGCTCGACGAAGAAGACACGGCCGCCTACGGGATCCCCCATGTCCTTCATGACAGTGATACGTCCATAGCCGAATTTTTTGGAGCCCACATAGCCTGTCACATAGTCCGGATCATCCGACCAGCAGAGCTCGGCGACCGTGCCGGGGCCATAGGCCACCTTCGAGGCGAGGACGAGGGCTTCGCGCGGATGATCTCCGCCGAGCCCTTTTTCTGCCATGCGCGCTTCATAGAGCGCCGTATCTTCGCAGTCCATGTTGCTGCAGCGCACACCGCGCTCGGCGCGGTCATCGAGACGCTCGCCCGTCACCGCATCCATCACGATCGCCCCGCGCATGCTGTCAGTCAAAGATTCCAGCTCACGGAAGGCACTCTCTACCGCGGTCTTGCTGACACCGATGCGGAGAAGCTCCTTCCTCGCAGCCTGCCGCCCCTCGTCCTTCGTTACGGTATTCATCTGGTACATCGGGATCAGCGGGCAGGTCATGATGTCTTTCTCTTTGATCTCTTCCACTTTCACCTGAATGAAATCGGCTCGCCCGCGCTCGTGCATCCTCGCACGGCGCAGCATGGCGATCACCTGCTCCTCGAGTCCATCCTCGGGCACGATCCTTTCGGCTCCGGAAATATGACGTCCCCCCACGCCATGTGAGCCGCCAAGGCTCGAATGCATCTTTACACTGTACAACAATGGTGTCACTCCTTTGGAAAAATGGAGACTGGAAGACGTTTGACTTCAGATGTCTTCCAGTCTCTTCGTCTGATCCCTTCTTGCCTTCTTTATTCGTCAACCTATATTGACATTTAAAGTTAACTATCATTTCAAAAAGATAGCCGAAGCCTCCGCTTCGGCTTATGACTAATAGTATAAAGAGGTTGACCGGAGATTGTCAAGATTAACAATGATGAATAACTAACAATAAGCGCAGCCAGTATGCTGCCTATTGTCCCATTGCATTCAGCGTTTCCCTAAGTTTGAAAGCAGGGATGAGTAGCTAGTAGCTAGTGACTGGTGACTAGGGACTAGGAGACTAGGAGACTAGGGGACTAGGGGACTGGGAGACTGGGAGGCATTCTTCCTCATTTGTCTTTCATACCGCCTGTGCCCTATCCGCCCCTTCGGGGCACCTTCCCCGCAAGGGGGCTGACGATACGAGGGAACCTGCTATCAAGAGCCCTTCGGGCATCACCAGTATGTATACTTCGCGGCGCTTCCATATTTTTATGCGCCGCACCACCATTTCTCATTTTTCATTCGAGCAAAGCTTTCAACCGCCATCCATGGGCAAGGCGCCCACGGGCTAACCCCGAACCTTCACTCTCCTATCTCCCACACCCTCCCATGCCACTTGTCCAATGTCGAGCGATGGCCCACGCTGACGACGGTGATGCCGGGGAGGGAGGCGAGATGCCCGTAGAGACGGCTCTCGGTCTCCTCATCCATCGCGGATGTCGCTTCATCGAGGAAGACCCAGCGGGGCCGCTTCGCGAAGACGCGCGCAAAAGCGAGCTTCTGCTGCTCGCCCAGAGAGAGGATATGGCTCCAGTCGCCTTCGCTGTCCAGCAGCGGAATCAGGTGGGAAAGCCCGGAGAACGCAAGCAGCGCTTCCCACTCCTTCCGCGAAAGCCCGATATCCGGATATGCGACAGCTTCGGCGAGCGTTCCCATCGGCATGTAGGGTTTCTGCGGGATGAACATGGTTTCCTTTTTGAGAGGCAGGATCATCTCGCCCTTCGCATAGGGCCAGAAACCGGCGAGCACGCGAAGGAGCGTCGATTTCCCAGAACCGGAAGGGCCCTTGATGATGACCTTCTCCCCCGCATGGATGACCGCATCCAGATGACGGCAGAGCACACGGCCGCCGGGGACATCGATTTCTACATCCGAGAGACGGAGCTCCTTCCCCTCGCGCCGCTCCATCTTCCCTGCGCGGTCCGTCTCTTCCCGGATGTCCGCCATGTGCGCATCGAAGGTGAGCAGCCTATCCACACAGGACTGCCACTCCGCCAGCGAGCTGTACACGTCGACGAAGTAGGACATCGACTCCTGCACCTTGCCGAAGCAGTTCGCCACCTGCATGAGCCCGCCTAAGGAAATATGCTTCGAAAGATAGCGGGGCGCCGCGACGACGAAGGGGAAAATGATCGCGATCTGCCCATAGGAATTGGTGAGCCAAGAAAGCTGCTTCTGCTTCTTGATGATGTAGATCGTATTCTCGATAAGCTTCCCAAAACGGGTAGAAAGTATCCCCCGCTCGCGCGCCGCGCCCTCATAGAAAGCAACACTTTCCGCCGTTTCGCGAAGCCGCACCATGGCATAACGGAAGTCTGCTTCCAGCTTCTGCTGCACAAAATTCAGCCCCACAAGCCGATGCCCGACCCGATGCGTGATCCACGTGCCGATGAGGGAGTAGATGAGCGCCGTCCACACGAGATAGCCATAGATATGATACGTCTCGCCGCCCACGGTGAAGGGCAGCGGCTCCGACAGCTGCCACAGCACGAAAATAAAACAGACGATGGTGGTGATGGCCTTCAGAAGCCCCGACATGAAAGAAAGCGTGCGCGCCGTGAAAAGATTGATGTCTTCTGAAATTCGCTGATCCGGATTGTCCGCCTCCTTGGAGAACATATCCATGCGGTAGTACATCTCCCGCTCCGTCCATCGGGCGAGGTATTCCTCCGTCAGCCAGCGCCGCCAGCGGAGCGCGAGCTGCTGCTGCAGATAGTACGCATAGACCGCAAAGGCGATGTGTGCAAAGGCGAGCCCGGTGAAACGGATCAGCCCGTGATAGACCGCATCCGCATCGTAATTCTGCAGCGCGCTGTAAAATTCATTGAACCAGTCGTTCAGGAGCAGTGTCATGTAGACCGCTGCGATCGTAAGGATCACGATGCCAAAAAGATAGGCATAGGCACTCTTCTTTTCTTCGGATCTCCAGTAGCGGCTCGTCAGCGAGAAGAGCTGCTGGAGAAAGGAAATCGACCATTCGCTAGATTTCATAGAAGACTCCTTGGGGAAAATATAGGGTTCAGGGTTAGCCCGTGGAGCGAGTCGCCCTTTGATTACGTTTGAAACCCTCGCTTGAATGAGAAATTAGAAATGAGAAATGAGAAATGGTAGTGCGGCGCATAAAAATCAGCAGCGCCGCGGAATATAAACAGGGCGATGCCCGAAGGGCTCTTGATAGCAGGTTCCCTCGTATCATCATCTAAAATGCGGCGAAGCCGCCACCACAACCCCTGACGTTTCAAAGCAGGGATGAGTAGCTAGGGACTGGGGACTAGTGACTTAAATACCACTTTCGGGCATCGCCCTTTATAAAAAATCGACGCGAAGCGTCGCACCTCTTAGCCTTCCCCATCGGGGAAGGGGGACCGCGGAGCGGTGCTCGGGTGCTTTCGTAAATCGTCGACTTGAGACGCTCCTTCCCACTCTCTTTCATGCCGCCTGTGCCTTATCCGCCCCTTCGGGGCACCTTCCCCTCGAGGGGAAGGCTGACGATACGGGAATACCATCATCTAAAATGCAGCGAAGCTGCCACCACCATTTCTCATTTCTAATTTCTCATTTCTAATTGGCGCAGCCCCCTCACGCCAGCATATACATGTAAAACGGCACGAAGAATACGCCCAAAGCGAGCGAGACGCAGTTCACCGTCGTCGAGTACTCCACATCCGCTCCGACCGCAGTCGCGAGGATCGTCATATTCGTCATCGCCGGCATCCCCGCCTGCATGAGAAAGACCTTGGAAGACATCTCGGAAACCGGAATGACGGGAAGAAGCAGGAAGAGGCAGAGCGGTGCCAGAAGGAAACGGCCCGCCATCGCCCCCCACCAAGTCCTTATCGAAATGGATGGAGGAAAGAGGGATCTGGCTCATCTGGATACCGATGACCATGAGCGCCATCGGCGTCGCCATACCGCCCACATACTTCATCACTGCCATCGCAAAGTGCGGGATGGGGACATTCACAAGGAGCAGGATGACGCCCGCTGCGAATCCCATGAGCGGCGGAGTGCGGAGCTTCAAGAGCATCTCCCGCGGCGTGAAACGGTGATCCCCGCCGGCAGCCCGTATGATGAGGTACGCCCCCAGCGCCCAGAACATCGTCGTATTCGCCAGATAGTACAGCATGCACGACGGCACGCTCGCCTCGCCGAAGAGCGCCACATTCACCGGCACGCCGATGAAGATGGCATTCGCAATGCAGCAGGTACAGATAAAAATGCCGCGGCGTTCCTTGGAGATATGAAGCACGGATGCGAGCACATGCCCAGCGAGGTAACTGGCGAAGATAGAAACAAAGGGCAGCACCAGATCCGGCGCCGCCGCGATCAGTGCATCATGCGTGAAATTCGCATACAGCGAATGAATCATGAGCGGCGGCAGCGCGACAGTCATCGTGCGCTTCGTCAGATTCTTCGCCGCATTCTCCCAGAACCAGCCCTTCTTCGCTAAGAAAAAGCCCAGCCCCGCCATGAGAACCACTTCAAAAATGCCGGAAAGACCTTACAATATGGCATCCATACATGTATCTCTTTCGAAAAAAGTTTTTTCTATTATACTACAAGAGAAACAGTTTGAAAGCAGGGATGAGTAGCTTGGGATGAGTGACTGGTGACTAGCCACTAGCCACTAATTATCTAAATTTCTCATCCTTGCCCATGAGAACGTCCCATTTTCCATATTTTGCAAACGCTTGACAGATGCATATCCCGTCCTGTATAATCAGCTCATCTTCACACGAAGAAAACCCTTTGAAGGGAAAGAGTAGTATTTCCGAGATCTTCTCAGAGAGCCGGAGTCTGGTGCAATCCGGCAGGACAGGACATATGAAAATCATCCCCGAGGTGCGGTGCTGAATCGAATCGTATTAAGTGCCGACGTCATTTCCACGTTACAGGAAACGCGTATGTTTGTACGTTGTAGAGCGCCTGGGATAGTCATATCCTTCAGGAATCAGGGTGGTAACGCGGAACCAGTATCCGTCCCTCAGTCGAGGGACGGATTTTTTTATTTCCAATCCCTGCTCTACCGCGAGTTTTGCAGAAAGAAGGGATCCTTATGGAAAGTGATATTGAACATTCTGCCTGAAAGGCTATGCCCCAAAAGACCGGCGGCATAGCCCCCATCCTCATTCGATCTGAACCCTGTATTCATTTTCCCAAAGGAGCTCTACCATGAAAAAATGTTGTCAAATGCTTGCGAAATATTTCGGCGTCATGGCCGTCGTCTTTCTTGTACTCGGTCTTGTCACCCCGACTAGCTGGCTTTGGATCTTAGGCAAAGTCCAGGGCGTCTCCGTCCTCTCCGTACTGCTCGGCGTCATCATGTTCGGCATGGGCACCACGCTTGACCTCAAAGACTTCCTCGTCATCTTCCGCCGTCCGCGCGACATCTTCCTCGGTGCGCTCGCGCAGTACACCATCATGCCATTCCTCGCCTTCGCACTTGGTACACTCTTTGCCCTCGAGCCTGGCCTCACCGCCGGCCTCGTCCTCCTTGGCGCCTGCCCCGGCGGCACGACGAGCAACGTCATCACTTATATGAGCAAAGGCGACCTCGCGTACTCCGTCACCATGACCTCCGTCTCCACCCTGCTTTCTCCGGTCCTCACCCCGGCGCTGACCTTCTTCCTCATCGGTAAGGAAATCGCCTTCGATCCGGTCGGCATGTTCCTCTCCATCCTGCAGATCATCATCCTCCCCGTATGCCTCGGCCTTGCGCTGAAATACTTCCTCCCAAAAGCAGCCGCTGTCGCAACAGACTACACCCCCGCCGTCTCCTCTGTCACCATCTGCCTCATCATCGCCGGCGTCGTCGGTGCCTCCCACAAAGCCATCATGGATAACCTCGGCGTCATCCTCGCAGTCGTCGTCCTCTTCAATACGCTCGGCTATGTCTTAGGTCTTGCCGTAGCCAAACTCTGCGGCCTCTCTTGGAAGAAAGCCGTCACTCTCTCCGTCGAAGTCGGCATGCAGAATTCCGGCCTCGCCACCGGTCTTGCCAAAGTCCACTTCGCTTCCATGCCGGCAGCCGTCGTACCGGGCGCGATCTTCTCCGCTTGGTTCACCATCTCCGGTGCTGTCCTCGCCTGGGCCTGCGTCAACTACCTAAACCCGAGATTCAGCGAAGAAGAAGAAACCGAAGCCGTCAACGTCCGCGAGCTTGCGACAGACTAGTGCCTGGTGACCAGGAGACGGGGCACCGTCCCCGTTGAACCCTGAACCCTGAACCCCATTGAACCATACCCCAAAATCTACTACAATAGAAATCATCCATTTCCACACATCATTTACGAAAGAAGGCCATCCCATGACAAACCAGTTCCTCCCCAGCTATACCATCGGTACTGACGCATATGACAGCGTCTACGATGTCTGCCATCACTTCGGAAAGACCGCCGTCCTCATCGGCGGGCACAAGTCCAGAGCCGCTGCCGAGCCGCTCCTTCGGAAAGCGCTGGAAGGCAAGATGGAGATCCTCGACTCCCTCTACTACGGCGGCGATGCGACATTTGAAAACGCCGAAGCGCTGAAAGAAAACGAAGCCTTCCAGAAAGCGGACATGGTCTTTGCCATGGGCGGCGGCCGCGCCATCGACACGGCGAAGAAAGCAGCTGCTGAAGCAGGCAAGCCCTACTTCACCTTCCCGACCCTTGCCTCGAACTGCGCTCCCGTCACCGCTGTCGGCGCATACTACTACGAAGACCACACCTTCCGCCAGGTCTACTACGTTGATCGTCCGTCCTACCACACCTTCATCCATACCGGCGTCATCGCAAATGCGCCAAGAGAATACCTCTGGGCCGGCATCGGCGACGCGCTCTCCAAACAGTACGAAGTCGAATTCTCTGCCAGAGGCGATGTCCTCCCCTACGGCAGAAATCTCGGCGTCACGCTGGCCGGCACCTGCTCGCAGGGCCTTCTCGAATACGGCGAAGCCGCGCTGAAATCTGCTGATGAAAAGACAGCCGGCGAAGCCCTCGAGTATGTAGCCCAGAATATCGTCTGCTCCACCGGCATCATTTCGAATCTGGAACCGGAAGACTACAACTCCAGCGTCGCACATGCCCTCTACAATTCTCACACCGGCGTAGCCCATGAAGGAGCGCACCTCCACGGCGCGGTCGTCTGCTATGGCACCCTCGTCCTCCTCACCTTGGACGGACAGCGGGAAGAAAGAAACAAGCTCTACGCCTTCTGCGAACGCACGCATCTCCCGCACTCTCTTTCTGACATCGGCCTCACCGATCCGGAAGAACTCATCGCCAATGCACTCACAAAGCCGGACCTCAACAAGGTCCCCTATCCTGTCACCGTAGAGCTTTTGAGAAAAGCCATCGCGGATGTCGAAGCACTGAAAAAATAAAAAAAGGGGGATGTGAAATAACGATCATCTCATTTTCGCGTTCCATCTGCCGCGGGGGACTTGCAGCTCTCATAGGAGTGACCGGGAAACCTTATCCCAGCTGTCTTTCATGCCATAGTCACCCTATCCGCCCCTGCGGGGCACCTTCCCCTAGAGGGGAAGGCTGCGATACGAGAATACCATCTTCTAAAAAAAGGCGGCGAAGCCGCCACCTCAACCCTGAACCCTGAACCAAATAAAAGCAAAAAAGGAGCTGTGAAGAAATGAATCATCATTTCTTCACAGCTCCTTTTTGATTGACTGGGGAGCAAGAGACCAGAAGACTAAGAGACATCAGATTCCCGTATCGTCATCTGCATGCGGCATCACAAAATGCCGCAAATCCCATGTAGGTACTAAAACACAAACATGGAATTTACGGCTATCATTTTGTAGATATTTGCCGCAGACACTGCCTGGCATCCAAATTTTATGGTTTATGGGCTTATCGTGTTGACTGTAAATCATCCCTGTAATAAGCTAAGGACAAGAAACTTCAATGAATCAAATTGTTATGGAACGGATAGGGAATCTGAATATGGAGGAGACAGAGCATGAATCATAGCAATCAATTAGCCATCGTTGACGGCAATGAAGTTTTCACCATAGATGAACAGACAGAGCTGGAGAAACAGATCGATCATGTGATCGCCGCCCACAAGAATAATCGTCAAGAAATCAATCGTCTTGTCTTTGAATGTACGTCGGCTCTTACGGCGGCTGATGATGCATCGCATAAACTGGCAAGCAAAGGCCTTCTCAGCCGGCTCATTGGCGCAATCACAGGCAGCAATAAAAGGCTTCAGGATAAGATCAATCGCAATACGAGGGCCGCTCAGTATGCTTCTCAGGTGACGATGCAGAAGCTGGCCGAACAAAATCTTATGACTGTTGACCTGCTTACGGCAGTAAACAATAAACTCAATGCTTCTATTGACGCGGTCAACGAAAAATTCAAGGAGCAGTTCGTGATTCTTGGAAAATTTATCCTTAAAACCCGTGGGGATATGATCAGCCTTAGTTTAAGAATGGATAAGGTAGAATGGAATGTGAAACTGCTTAACTGGCAAGCCTCTGTCGAATACCTTAAGTTGAATGGCGTAGAATATAGCGACTTGGATGATACGGGAAAGATTGTATGCCTTGCCAGAGATTTCTATGATTTGACTGGTGGCAATTGGACAACATCCGATCTTCTTCTTTTAAAGGCGGCCATGGGGCAGATTGGCATGGCGCCGAAAAAAGAGATGAATATCTTTGATACGTTAAAGACGATCGCGGATACGCCTGTACTGCAGGAAAAGCTGCTCAATCATCACGGAATCAAACCCATCTCCGATCCATCCTATCTCATTTCCATGGGGACCCTTGAAAAATTAAATGCCTTAGCGGATAAAGAGCGTTATGTGGTTGATATTGTGGCAGCTAATTATAAGAACCATGGCGTTACTATGGGAGCTGATGAAATTCGGGGTGACTTAGCGAAAGACTACATGAGGCAGCAGGCGAATGTAAATCTTAATACTCATGTTGGCGCTTACGATTTCCTGCTTGACCTCTTGTACAACTTATCTGAATCGACGGCAGAAAGGGTATTGCAGTGTAAAGATGATAAAGGTCTGATGCACCTATTCCTTACGGATCATACAAAAAAAGCGTATGAGCAGATTCGGGAAGCCGCCGATGAAGGAAACGCAATCGCCCTTTATATGATGGCTGAATATTTTTGGGAAGGATATGGCGTTCAACCTATAAATAAACAAAAGGCGATTGCATATTTTAAAAAGTCATATGAAGCCGGTTATCCAGTGGCAGGTTATGATGTTGCCGCTTCTTTACCAGATGGATCTCCTGAACAAAAAGAAATTCGGAATCACGCAAAAGACAACATACTTGAATTGGCGAATGAGGAAGATGTTTTCGCTCAAGCCAGCGCAGCTTGGGGATACAGGGAAGGCTATGGTACTGCAGTAGATCACGTTGAAGCAGTGAAGTGGGTTCGGAAAGCGGCGGAGCAGGGATTTGCTAGGGCGCAGTACGATTTAGGGCTTATGTATGAATTTGGTCGTGGCGTTGAACGATCCTATGAGAAAGCAGTGGAGTGGTATCAGAAAGCCGCGGAACAGGGAGCTGCTAGTGCACAGGGCCTTTTAGGGGAGATGTATTATTATGGTCGTGGCGTTGAACAATCCGATGTGAAAGCAGCGGAGTGGGTTCTGAAAGTGGCGGAACAGGGACTTGCTATGGCACAGAACATTTTAGGGGTTATGTATGCAAATGGTACTGGCGTTGAACAATCCTATGAGAAAGCAGCGGAGTGGTATCTGAAAGCGGCGAAACAGGGACTTGCTGATGCACAGTACCATTTAGGGCGTATGTATCAAAATGGTACTGGCGTTACACGATCCTATGAGAAAGCAGCGGAGTGGGTTCTGAAAGCTGCGAAGCAGGGATATGCTCGTGCACAGTACAATTTAGGGCGTATGTATGATAATGGTACTGGCGTTGAACAATCCTATGAGAAAGCACGGGAGTGGTATCAGAAAGCTGCGAAGCAGGGATATGCTCGTGCACAGTACAATTTAGGGCATATGTATGATAATGGTACTGGCGTTGCACAATCCTATGAGAAAGCAGTGGAGTGCTATCTGAAAGCCGCGGAGCAGGGATATGCTCGTGCACAGTACAATTTAGGGGTTATGTATGAACATGGTCGTGGCGTTGAACAATCCTATGAGAAAGCAGTGGAGTGGTATCTGAAAGCTGCGAAGCAGGGATATGCTACTGCACAGTGCAATTTAGGGCTTATGTATGCAAAAGGTACTGGCGTTGAACGATCCTATGAGAAAGCAGCGGAGTGGTTTCTGAAAGCTGCGGAACAGGGATTTGCTAGGGCACAGTGCAATTTAGGGCTTATGTATGATAATGGTAGGGGCGTTGAACAATCCTTTGAGAAAGCAGTGGAGTGGTTTCTGAAAGCCGCGGAGCAGGGAGATGCTCGTGCACAGTTCTGGTTAGGGTGTATGTATGAAGATGGTACTGGCGTTGAACAATCCTTTGAGAAAGCAGTGGAGTGGTTTCTGAAAGCCGCGGAACAGGAAAATGCTAGTGCACAGTACCATTTAGGGCTTATGTATGATAATGGTACTGGCGTTGAACAATCCTTTGAGAAAGCAGCGGAGTGGTTTCTGAAAGCGGCGGAACAGGGACTTGCTGTTCCACAGTACAATTTAGGGTGTATGTATAGAGATGGTACTGGCGTTGAACAATCCTTTGAGAAAGCGGCGGGGTGGTATCTGAAAGCCGCGGAGCAGGGAGATGCTGATGCACAGCGCAATTTAGGGGAGATGTATTTTTATGGTCGTGGCGTTGAACAATCCTATGAGAAAGCAGCGGAGTGGTTTCAGAAAGCCGCGGAGCAGGGACTTGCTCGTGCACAGTACAAGTTAGGGGATATGTATGACATTGGTATTGGCGTTGAAAAATCCTATGAGAAAGCAGCGGAGTGGTTTCTGAAAGCGGCGGAGCAGGGATTTGCTCGTGCGCAGTGCAAGTTAGGGCTTATGTATGAAAATGGTACTGGCGTTGAACGATCCTATAAGAAAGCACGGGAGTGGTATCAGAAAGCCGCGGAGCAGGGATTTGCTGATGCGATAATAAAGCTCCGTTGGCTTAATCTCTGGTGATAAATTCAGATCGTATTGCAAATCTTAGATCGCTTAAAAGGCTCTTAGGGCACGAAGCGGAAGCTGTAAACTTCCTCTCCAGCCAATTGGCCACCCCATATACATGCATAAAAAATGGATGCTCATGATGGACATCCATTTTTATGCGCAAAAACTTTTTAACCCTATTTTTTCAAAGGATAAAAATCCTCGCACCCTCTGCGGCGAGGTTTTTTGATGGAAGGCTCCAAGATACGGGGCTGCCTCACAGGCGGAGTCTTTCCAAAGTTCTACAGGCTCAAGCTAAAGGTGATGACCCCATCCTTGTATGACACATCGAGACTCCCCTTCATGAGCCTTGCCATGTCGCGCGCCATGGAGAGCCCGATGCCATAGCCGGACTTTTTGCTGTTGTGCGATGTATCTCCGCGATAGAACCGCTCAAAGAAGCGTTCATAGTCCTCAGACGCTCCCTCTTTGTAAGGATTGGAAACAGAGAGGATCACGCCCTTTTTATTTTTCTCCAGATGAGCGGTGATCGTTCCCTTCTCATCACAATACTTGACCGCATTGTCCAGAAGGATGCTCACGATTTCTGAGAAGAGCCGCGGCTCGACCTTCGCGCGGATGCCGCTTCCCGCTTCTACAGAGAGCGTCTTCCCTGCGTCTTCGATCATCTGGCGGAAACTACCCGTACTGCTCTTCACCGCCTCCGAAAGATCCGTATCGATAAGCGTCAAGTCCTTGGCTGACGTTTCCCCGATCTTGGAGAGCAACACAAGGTCATTGATGAGGAGCGATAGGCGCTTCACCTGCGAAATGATATTGCCCGTCCACTCGTTCTTGCCGTTGATCAGCTCCATCGCCTCTGCATTCGCGGAAATGATCGCGATCGGCGTCTTCAGCTCATGGCTGGCATTCGTAATGAATCGCTTCTGGTTCTCCATATTTCTGACGAAGGGACGAATCGCGATCCCCGAAAGCACCGTCACGATACCGACGAAAAGCAGAAGACAGAGCAGCCCGAAGAGAGAAGAATATTTCAGGAAGGCCTTCACCGCCGAGAGATCGCGCGTGCAGTCCAGAATGACGACCAGCAGATCGCCCTCCGCAGTGCGGCTCACATGGTACGCATAGGTTCCCTTCTGTTTTTGGAAATAGCCTTCGCTCTCCCCCGTCTTCACCGCAGCCACCGCTGCCTCTACCGCACTTTCCGCCGAAAAAGCCGCGATGTGATTGATATTCGTCACCTTGGCTGTGCCGTCACTGTCCAGCAAAACGGAAAAATAACGGGTCTGGTACGTAAATTCCGGCGTATCCTCGACCCAACTGCCATCCGGGAGCCAGCCTTCTCCGCTCGTGCGCCGCGTGGTGATGACGCCGCCATTGTCTGCGATGGTTTCCAGCACATTATGAATGTCCCCCCGCACAATGAGGTACATCATCCCATTGATGACAGAGAGCGCGACCGCCACGATGATAAACACCGCCAGCGTGGCCAGAAGTATGAATTGGCGGTGCAGTTTCTTGATCATATCCATGAATGAGGTCCTTGGCACATTGGATAACAAAAAGGGTTCAGGGTTAGCCTGGGGCGGGGCACCCCTTGATTACGTTTGAAATCCTCGATTGAATGAGAAATTAGAAATGAGAAATGCGAAATGGTGGTGCGGCGCATAAAAATATAGAAGCGCCGCGAAGTATATATGAGGCGATGCCATGAGCTGGCATGCCAGTCACTAGTCACTAGTCACTTGAGACTCCTAATCCCTAGACACTTATACCTGCTTTCAAACTTCAAGGTTCAGGGGTGTGGTGGTGGCTTTGCCGCGAATATATATGGGGCGATGCCCGAAGGTCTGATGTCTAACGTATAACGTATAATTCCCAGCCCCTCGTCCCCTGACACGCAAAAAGACGGCGGGAGCCGTCTTTGCTTATGGGGGCTGCGGTGGGATTACAGATGCAGTACGCGGTCTTTGATTTCTTGGGTACGGCCCTGATTCCAGAACTGGGTGCCGATGTAGCCGCAGGTTCTTCTGGCGACGCTCATTTTGTGCTGGTCGCGATTGCCGCAGTTCGGGCATTCCCAGACGAGCTTGCCGTTTTCGTCTTCGACGATCTTGATCTCTCCATCATAGCCGCAGATCATGCAGTAGTCGCTCTTGGTATTCAGCTCTGCGTACATGATATTTTCATAGATGTACTTCATGACGGTGAGAACGGCAGGGATATTCGTCTGCATGTTCGGGACTTCGATGTAGGAGATCGCGCCGCCCGGGGAGAGCTTCTGGAAATCGGATTCAAATTTCAGCTTGTGGAAGGCATCGATCTTCTCGGCGACGTGGACGTGGTAGCTGTTGGTGATGTAGTTCTTATCCGTGACGCCTTTGATGAGGCCGAAGCGCTTCTGGAGGCATTTGGCGAATTTGTAGGTGGTGGATTCCATCGGGGTGCCGTAGACGGAGTAGGAGATGTTTTCCTTCGCTCTCCATTCGCTGCATTTGTCATTCAGCTTCTGCATGACGGACATGGAAAATTTCCGTCCCTCTTCCGTGGTGTGAGAGACACCGAGCATGCGGACGCACATTTCATAGAGGCCGGCATAGCCGAGGGAAATGGTGCTGTAGTTATTGAAGAGGAGCTTGTCGATGGTCTCGCCTTTCTTGAGGCGCGCGAGTGCGCCGTACTGCCAAAGGATCGGTGCGACGTCAGAGACGGTGCCAAGGAGCCTCTCGTGGCGGCAGCGGAGAGCGCGATGGCAGAGCTCGAGGCGGTCTTCCAGGATCTTCCAGAAGCGGTCCATGTCGCCGCCGGAGGAGCAGGCGACGTCGACGAGATTGATGGTGACGACACCCTGATTGAAGCGACCGTAGTACTTGTGCTTGCCATCCTTGTCAAGGCCTTCGGTATCCGGGGTGAGGAAGCTGCGGCAGCCCATGCATGGGTAGACATCGCCATTTTTCATCTGCCGCATGATCTTGGCGGAAATATAGTCTGGCACCATGCGCTTGGCGGTACATTCCGCAGCGAGCTTGGTGAGGTAGTAGTAAGGGGTATCCTCATGGATATTGTCTTCATCGAGGACGTAGATGAGCTTCGGGAAGGCGGGGGTGATCCATACGCCCTTTTCGTTCTTGACGCCCTGCATGCGCTGGCGGAGGACTTCTTCGATGATGAGGGCGAGGTCTTTTCTCGTCTGGCCGTCCGGCACTTCGTCAAGGTACATGAACATGGTGACGAAAGGCGCCTGTCCGTTGCAGGTCATGAGGGTGATGAGCTGGTACTGGATGGTCTGGATGCCGGACTTGATCTCTTCCTTTAGGCGGCGTTCCACGATCTTGGAAATGATGTCTTCATCCATCACTTCGCCGGTTTCCTTGCGTTCTGCGAAGACTTCTTTTCTGATCTTCTGGCGGCTGATGTCTACGAAGGGAGCGAGGTGCGCGAGGGTGAAGGACTGCCCACCGTACTGGTTCGAAGCGACCTGCGCGACGATCTGTGTCGTGACATTGCATGCGGTGAAGAAGGAGTGCGGCTTTTCGATCATGGTCTGGCTGATGACGGTGCCATTCTGCAGCATGTCTTCCAGATTGATGAGGTCGCAGTTGTGCTCGCGCTGGGCGAAATAGTCGGCATCGTGGAAATGGATGATGCCCTGCTCGTGCGCTTTCACGATTTCTTCCGGGAGCAGCAGGCGGCGGGTGAGGTCCTTCGATACCTCGCCGGCCATGTAGTCACGCTGCGTGGAATTGATGACAGGGTTCTTATTCGAATTTTCCTGCTTCACTTCTTCATTATTGAGGTCGATGAGGGAGAGGATCCCGTCATCGGTGGTGTTGCTTTTTCTGGAAATCTCGCGTTTGTAGCGGTAACGGACGTACTTCTGCGCCACTTCGTAGCCGCGCATTTCCATGATGCCCGTCTCGACCATGTCCTGAATGTCTTCCACATTGCAGGCATGCGAATACGCCGAGATCTTCTTGGCGATGTTGTCAGCGACGGCCTGGATCTGGAAGCCGCTCATCTGATGGATGCCTTCGACTTCCTTATTGGCTTTGCGGATGGCATTCACGATCTTGGAAATATCAAAAGCAACTTCCTGTCCATTTCTCTTGATTACGTTTGTTTTGACTGTGATTCCCGTCATTTCTTCTCGATTTTCCATAGCTGATGCACTCTCCCGCTGGTAATCCGACGATTTTCTTAGATTTTATCGGCTTTATAGTAAATACAAAATGTATGAAATTAACAAAAATATAAGCACAATATCTTGTGCTGGGACTATAATACAACAAATCGGGAGAAAAGGGAATAGGGAAAATATTTTCGAAGCAGAGCTCTCTTTGGCAAGAAAGTGAGAGAAACCGCCAAAAAGTGAGAAAACAGCGGATTTGCTGCTGTATGAGAAATTTATGAGAAGCAGTATAAATCCTTTCTATGAGGGACTATCAAGAAAATGTGGCTTGCTTTTTATGAAGAAGTGTATAATGAGGGGAAAGGGGTTCAGGGTTAGCCCGTGGGCGTATCGCTCCGTGATTACGAATGAAAGTCCTGTCCGAATTAGGAATGAGGAATTAGGAATGGTGGTGCGGCGCCAGATCCTTCGACGCAGTTCTCACTGCTCCGCCTTTACATGATCGAACATTCGACATTTCACTCCGCTCAGGATGACGAAATGCGCCGCGAAGTATAAATAGTGGCGATGCCATGAGCGGGCATTCCAGTCACCAGTCACTTGAGACTCCTCATCCCTAGCTACTAATCCCTAGTCACCAGTCACTAGTCACTTTGCCCCCTAATCCCTAATTCCCATGTTTTTAAGGAGTATTTACTCGTGCTTTTCAAAGAAAATCCCTTCTACCTGCTCTCTGTCCACAGCACGGACGGGGCGGCGGCGATCGATGCCGCGCTCTCTCACAAGCGCATGGCGCTTCCCTTGGAGGCGGAAGGCGCGCCCTATAGCAAGGCGGCGCACTGGCTTCTCCAGATGGAGCATCGCAGCGAAGCAGAATATTTCTGGCCGTCGGGGCTTCCCCGCAAGGAGGCCTTTCTTCTCACACAGAGCGGGGAAAGCGACAGCCCTCTTTCCCCGCGGCTTCGCCTGCTCCGTTTCTTGAATGCGCTTCCTGAAGGTACACTCACGCTGGAGGCGCTGCTTGCGGCAGAAGAAGATTTCCTCGCGCTGTCTCCGCAGGAGGCGCTGGAGGACATCCAGCGGGATCGGCATGTCGCCGGATTTCCTGTCATCGAAGAGCCTTGGGTGATCGAAGGATACCAGCAGGAGCTGATTCTGGAAATCGGAAGCGGTGCTATCGCTGCTTCCCGCCTTCTGGCTGAAGAAGAGAGGAGAGGAGTGCTCATCGCTCTGGCGAAGCAGGGACGGCGAGGAATGCTCTACACCCAGCTTCTTTCCGCCTATGAAAGAGATGTGGCAAAGGAACGCGCGCAGCTGGAGAATGATATCGCCTACGCGCTCATGATCAGTTCCAAACATCCGCAGCAGGGGCTCTCGCTCCTTGCAGAGAAGAGTCGCCGCTACCTGTCCCTGTCAATGCCGCTCTATGTGATGAGCGGCTGCTGGGTACTCCGCCCCGTTTTTTCCCGCATACGGAATCGCGCGATCGATCTGTCGGAGCGCCTTGGACGGGAGACGGGCGAGCAATGGCTGGCTCTCATGGAAGACCTCTTTGTCTTCGCGCCTGTCTTTGCAAAGGAAATCAGGGAAGATCAGGCGCGTCTTTCCCGCGGAGAGAAGCTCCTTGGCAGGAAAGAGGAGACAGAAAGAAAGGACAGACTGGAAATACCGCGCCACATATCGAGGATCCCTCACGTGGAGATGGAAAAAGGGGATCGCCGCTGGGGGACCGTGGTGGTCATAGTGCTCGCACTGGCGTTCCTGCTCTTTCGCTGAACATAGAAACGGGAAGGATACATGCCCTTGCCGCCGCGCGGTTCTCGGAGTCTCTCCTTGGAAAGGTAATGCTATTAAGTTAAGCGGCAGAACGTTCTTGGCTTCCCATCGGGGGAGTTCCCCGAAGGGGAGAGGGGGCTGCGCAGCGGTATTGCATGAAAGTGTTGAAATATCGATAGCATCGGACTATTCAACATAGCACGCTATACCGCTAGCATGCCCCTATTGCCTTCGGCACTTCCCCCGAAGGGGGAAGCAAGACGTTACGTAGTTAACGATTTCCTTAACTTAATAGCATTACTCGGGAAGGGGGCGGGGAAAAGCGTTGCTCCGTGCGCAGGATCCATGTTTTCCTCCTCTCTTTTCCCTTCATTTCTGCTATAATAAAACAATCCTTCGGACTTTCACTCCGATGAGATTTTCTGGGGATACCCCGGAATGATGGTTTGGGAATGGCAGGAACCAGGAAGGAATGGATACTCTTTCCACCTCTGGCAGCCGCTGCTCTTCCCGCAGAAAGGATACATATTTTTATGACAGAAAAGAAAAAAGTCGTCGTCGCCATGTCCGGCGGCGTCGACAGCACACTCACCGCAAAGCTCCTTCTGGAAGCGGGCTACGAAGTCTGTGGAGCGACCATGCACCAGTTCGATGGGCAGGAGAAGGAGATCGAAGGCGCGAGAGCCATGGCTGATTTCATCGGCATCCCCTTTGAGGTCATAGACGTCAGAGAGGCTTACCAGAAATACGTCCTCCGGTATTTCATCGATGCCTACGCCAAAGGCATGACGCCGAATCCCTGTATGATGTGCGATTTCAAAGTGAAATTCGGCCTTTTCTATGACGAAGTCAGGAAACACTTCGACGCACCGTACTTTGCGACCGGCCACTATGCGAGGATCCTCTTCAACCCAGAGCGGCAGAAATATGAAGTCCATAAAGGCATCGACATGGGCAAAGACCAGTCGTACATGATATACCACCTCACGCAGGACCAGCTCGCGCATATCATTTTCCCGCTCGGCCGCACCTTCAAGAAAGACACCCGCCGGATCTCCAAAGAAAAAGGACTCCCCACCTACAACAAAGCCGAGTCTCAGGACATCTGCTTTTTGACCAGTGAGACATCCTACGTCGAATTTCTCAAGAACCACGCGCCGGAAGCCTTTCGTGAAGGTGACATCGTAGATACCAAAGGCCGCGTCCTCGGACGCCACCACGGCATCCCTTACTACACCATCGGACAGCGAAAAGGGCTCGGCATCGCAGCGAGGACTCCGCTCTATGTCGTCTCCTTAAAGCCTGAGAAATCGCAGGTCATCGTCGGCACAAATGACGAACTCTTCCGCACCCGTCTCCTTGCCGGCGAGCTTCACTTCACCGATGACGAAGCGCCCGGAGAGGAATTTTCCTGCCATGCCAAGATCCGCTACGGCATCCGCGTCCACGACTGCACCGTGACGCTTGAAAGAAACGGCCGCGCTGTCGTGAAATTCAAAGAGCCCCAGCGCGCTATCACCAGCGGCCAGTCCGTCGTCTTCTACGACGATGACCGCCTCATCGGCGGGGGAACGATCATGAGAGGACTGTAAGCATAGAAAAAACGTTGTACTCATGGCATGGGTACAACGTTTTTTTGATGGGTTCAAGGGTTCAAGGTTCAGGATTGTGGTGTTGGCGCCGCTTTTGGAAATAGGCTGTCTCTCGTATCGTCATAAGGGCCGAAGTGGAGGGATCTTGCTTGCACCCCGGTAAGTAGCAAGTACAAGACCGCAGAAAAACGCAGCACCAAGACGGCATTTATGGAATAGCGCATACCTGCTGATTTACGCAGTGCAGTAGAGATCCCTCGGCTACGCTCGGGATGACGATACGTTATTTCAGCCCTACTCAAAATATCACGAGGTCAACCTCCGCCCTTCGGGCATCTCCTCCCAGAGAAAGAAGGGGAGGGAAGTGAAAGAATATTATATTTGCGGCGAAGCTGCCACGAGAGCCCCGAGTGACTAGTGACTGGTGACTAAATGCCACTTTCGGGCATCGCCACTATCTATACTCTGCGGTGCTTCCATATTTTTATGCGCCGCACCAGCACTCCTAATTCCTAATTCCTAACTCCTAACTCCTAACTGGCGAGCAAAGCTTTCATCCACAATTAGTGGACGAGCCGCCCCACGAGCTGCCCCTGAACCCTTTCCTATTTCCCCTTAAACTCCGCAGGCCGCTTTTCGAGGAACGCCGTGATGCCTTCCTTGAAATCTTCCGAAGACGAGCACTCACCGAGATACACAGACTCTGCCTTCATGTATTCCTCAAAGCCCTTGTACATGCTTTCGAACATCAATTTCTTCATATTTCTATAAGCGAGCGTCGGACCCTTCGTCAGCTTTTCTGCGAAGGCATAGACCGTCGGGAGGAGCTCCTCCTTCGTCGTGACTGCTTTCACGAGGCCGATGTCATACGCTTCCTTGGCCGCTACGATGCGGCCCGTGACGAACATGTCGAAGGCACGGTGTGTACCGATCATGCGCGGCAGCGTGTACACGCCGCCCGTATCCGGACAGAGACCGATGCCGACAAAGGCCTGCAGGAACTTTGCATTGTCTGCGGCATAGATGAAGTCACAGGCAAAGGCCAGATTCGCCGCCCCGCCCGCGCACGCACCGGCGACCGCGCAGATCACGATCTTCGACATCTTTTTCATGTACAGCACGATCTCCGACAGCTTGCCCGCCAGAGGTCCCATGGACTTCTTCGCAAAATCCGGCTCGTCGCAGTGCGCCTTCATGAAGCGGATATCGCCGCCCCCGCTGAATGCGCGCCCCGCGCCCGCGAGTACGACGACCTTGATCGCCTCATCTGCTTCTGCTTCATGCAGCGCGCTTTCCACCTCGAGCGACATGTTCATGTCGAGCGCATTCAGCGTCGGTGCGTAGTCCAGCGTGATGGTCGCGATGGATTTCTCTACCGTGTAGTGAATCATTTTGTAATCCATGGGGATACCTCCTTTTTGAATCAGTGTTTCCTTAGAAGTCTATGACTATATTATACATCTTTTGAAGAAAATGAGAAATTGAAGATCGTGCTTTTGCGCCAATGGATTCTATTTTTCCATTGCAAAGAGAAAAGTCATTGTTTCCGAAAGGACTCTCTTAGAAATGAAGGCATCAGGAGGGGGCCGTCATTCATGAAATAGGGAGGCTCTGAAAAAAGAGGGATGTCCATTCCAATCTCTCTTTTTGCTGCTTGAATACCATAAATGCATAGCAATCTTAATCTTCCATGCATAACCTGTATTTTGATAGACTCAATGCATGGTGTATACTATAAATCATCGAATCATCCAAAATAAGCATACAATAAAATGGAGGAAATGATTTATGGAAATGCTATTGGGGTTTATTATCCTTCTCGGGTGTCTCTTCCTGGGAATTAAGCACGGGGGGATCGGGCTTGCGGTCATCAGCGGCATCGGTCTTACGCTGTACACGTTTGTTTTCCACTACAAGCCGGGCACGCCGCCGATCGGCGTCATGCTGACCATTCTGGCGGTCGTCACCTGCGCAGGCTTCCTGCAGACGTCCGGCGGGCTGACGGTCATGCTGAAGTATGCGGAAAAATTCCTGCGCAACAATCCGAAGCACATCACGGTTCTGGCTCCGGTGACGACCTGGTTCCTGACCGTTCTCTGCGGCACGGGCCATGTCGTGTATACCATGTTCCCGATCATTTATGATATTTCTATCAAGCAGAATATCCGCCCGGAACGTCCGATGGCGGTATCGTCCATCGCATCCCAGATGGGTATCTCGGCATCTCCTGTATCGGTCGCTGTCGTCTCCATCGTAGGCTTCATGGCGGCGGCAGGGCATACCTTCAACCTGCTGCAGATCCTTGCGGTGTCCATTCCGGCGACTTTGATCGGTGTCATCTGCGCAGCTCTTGTCAGCTATAAGAGAGGCAAGGATCTCGAGAATGATCCCGCGTTCCAGGAAATGATCAAGGATCCGGAACAGAAGTCCTATGTCTTTGGCGAAAATGAATCGCTGCAGGGCAAGGAACTGCCGTCCTCTTATTATCATGCGACCATCATTTTCCTCGTGGGTATCATCCTCATCGCGATCCTGGGCAATTTCCCGGATCTTCTGCCGCACTTTGCTGATGCGAAGGGCAAGATGAAGGCGATTTCTATGACGACGGTCATCCAGATCATCATGCTCCTGATCTCTGCGATCATTCTCTTCGTCTGCAAGACGAAGGCGAAGGAAGTCGGAAACAGCCAGGTCTTCCGTGCGGGCGTTGTCGCACTGGTTTCCGTCTACGGTGTAGCATGGATGGCGGATACTTACTTCGCCAACCACATGGCAATCCTGAAAACGTTCCTGGGCTCTGTCGTCACGGCGTATCCGTGGGCGTATGCAGTCGTTCTCTTCTTCACTTCGAAGCTGGTCAATTCGCAGGGGGCGGCGGTCGCGATCGTCATGCCGATGGCGCTGAATCTGGGCATGGATCCGATCATGGTGCTGTCTTTCATCCCTGCCTGCTATGGTTACTTCTTCCTGCCGACCTATCCGTCGGATCTGGCGTGCATCGGTTTTGACCGTTCCGGTACGACAAGGATCGGGAAGTTTGTCCTGAACCACAGCTTTATGCTGCCGGGGCTGACTGGTGTCGTGACAGCCTGCATCGCCGGCTTCATCATCGCGCATGTGCTGTACTAAGTAGGTACGTAAAAATGCTCTCGTCGAACATTCGACGGGAGCGTTTTTGCATGTATGGTGACTAGTGACTGGTGACTGGCGGCAGAGGTCAGAAGTCAGAGGTCAGAAGTCAGAAGTCTGATGTCTGATATCTGTTGTCTAACGTCTAATCCCCAGTCCCCAGTCCCCAGTCACTAGCTACCTTTATTTCACAACTCACTAAAGAGCGGTGAGTACATCAGGAAGAGGGTGCAGGTGGTGATGGTGGTGGCGAGTGTGATCAGGGTGAGGAGGATGCCATACTTGATCTGCTGCGCGGCATCGAGCCCGTGGCCGATGGGGTTGGCGCGGGTGGAGAGCGGGAGGACGTAGGCGCAGTTGGCGGCGACGATGGTACCTAAGATGTAGGGGATGGGATTCACGCCCAGGGCTTTTGTAAGGCAGGTGACGACGGGGATGGAGATGGAGGCGGCTGCGGTATTGCTGGAGAGTTCGGAGAGGAAGGTGGCAAAGCCGCAGGAGATCGCCATGATGGAGAGGGGGCTCGAGAGATGCATGGCAGCGATGAGGGAAGCGAGCTGCTCGATCGCGCCGGTTTCGATGACGAGGCGGCCCAAGGCGAGGCCGGAGGCAAAGAGGCAGATCATGCCCCACATGATGTGCGACTCAGCGTATTTCCATGTGAGCATCGGACATCCTGTCTCATCTTTCAGGAAGAACATGAACAGACCAAGGGTGAGGAAGATGTAGGCAGGCTTCCAGCCGGGGAGCAGGGCGGCGAAGGCAGGGCGGGCGAAGGCAAGGATGGTCGCGGAGAGGAAGAGGATGAGGCCGATCCATTCGCCTTTCTTCAGAGGGCCGAAGGCTTTGTACATATCCTGAAAGTAGCTGCGTGTGCCCTTCATCTCTTTCACGGGGACGGGGATCGCCCAGAGGAAGAGGAGGTTCACGAGAAAAATGATCGCAAGCAGCGGGAGGAAGCGGATGACCCAGTCGTAGTACATGAATTCGTGCCCCGTGAGCTGCTCGATGTAGGAGACAGCGACGAGATTTGCGGATGAGCCGATCGGCGAGCCGAAGCCGCCGATGCCGCTTCCCCAGCCGATGGCAAGAAGGATCGGAAGGGCGAGGCGGCTCTTTACGATGTCCTTCTCGCCGACGAAATGGAGCATGGCGACGGCGATGGGGCAGAAGATGGCAGTGACGACGACATTCGGCAGGAAGACGGAGAGCAGGGTCGAGGCGAGGAACCAGACAAAGATCTGGTTCTTCATCGAGGTGCCGATGCAGCAGAGCGTCTTGACGGAGATCCTTCGATCAAGTCCTGAGGTCGTCCATGTAAGGCAGATGAGATCGGAGCCTAAGAGCAGGACGGCGATCTCGGAGAAATACTGGCTGAGCACGTGGCCTTCGGGGATCAGATCCAAGAAGGAATCCACCAGAATGGGGATGAAGGCGGTGACGTAAATGGAAACGGGGCGGAGGATCCACCATAGCGCCATCCAGACGGCCGTGCCGATTGCAAAGGATTGCGCAGGCGTGAAGGTGCCTGTGAGTGCAAAGGCAGTGAGTGCAAAGCTGGCGGGGTCGGCGAGGATTTCGAGTATATGTTTCATGGGACCTCCTTTTTAGTGACTGGTGACTAGTGACTAGTCACTGGGAATGATGGGTTCTGAAGGTTCATTGGGTTCAAAGGGTTAGCCTCGGGGGCGCGCTGTCCTTTGATTGGGAATGAAAACCTCTCTTGAATGAGAAATTAGAAATGAGAAATGCGAAATGGTGGTGCGGCGCATAAAAATAGGGAAGCGCCGCGAAGTGTAAATATTGGCGATGCCATGAGCTGGCATTCTAGTAACTAGTCACTTGAGACCCCTAATCCCTAGCTACTAATCCCTAGCCACTCATCCCCTGCTTTCAAACTTGTGGTAGCGGCTTTGCCGCAATATATATGAGTCGATGCCCGAAGGTAAGTGGATAGCAGGTTTCCCGTTTAGAATTTCCGATCTTTGACCGCCAGGCCGCGAATAACAAAGATTTCTCTCTTCGCCCGAAATGACGATATGTGGGTCTGACGTCTGACGTCTGATATCTGATGTCTGACGTCTCATGCCTCTTCGTCTCCTAGTCACTAGCCACTCATCCCTGCTTTCAAGCTTCAGGGTTAGCAAACGGAGCGCGCAGCCCCGCTTGCTGAACCCTGAACCCCAGTTATATATGTATATAATATATTCCTATACGCTTATTCTTCAGAAATTGTGCAAAATGGTATACTTTTATTCTCCATTTGTGCTATACTATACGCGTTATTGATTCATTCGTTCTTTTTAGTTGATACAAGTGAGGTATGTATTATGACTGGCATTCCGCTGCTCATTGTGTTCTGTCTGGCGATCATTTTGATGATCGTAGCGATCTCGAAGTTCCACATCCATCCGTTTCTTTCGCTGATGGGGACGTCGCTCGTTCTGGCGGTGGTCGTGGGACTGCCGCTGGAGAAGATCCCCGGCATCATTGGTTCGGGATTCTCCGGTGTATTTTCCAGCATCGGTATCGTCATCATTTTAGGGGCGTTGATCGGGCTCATTCTGGAGAAGACGGGGGCTGCCATCCGCCTTGCGGATGTGGTGATCCGTTTCGTCGGAGAGAAGCATCCGCAGCTGGCGCTGATGCTGATGGGCTGGATCGTTTCCATTCCGGTCTTCTGCGACAGCGGCTTTGTCATTCTGAATCCGATCCGTAAGGCGCTGTACCGCAAGCTCAAGGGCGCAAGCCCGGCGGGCATGGCCGTAGCTCTTTCCGCAGGTCTGTATGCGGCTCATGTATTCATCCCGCCGACACCCGGCCCGATCGCTGCAGCCGGCTCTCTGGGTCTGGCTGACCATCTGGCAGGCGTCATCCTCGCAGGTGTCATCGCTTCCGTACCGGCGCTGGCTGCTGCTTATATTTTCTCTTTATATATCGCAAAGAAGGATATCTCTGTCCACGCAGATGAGAAGGAGTCTCCGGATACGGAAAAAAGCTATGAGGAGCTGGTGGCCGGCTTCGGGAAGCTGCCGGGTGCATTCTCCTCGTTCGCTCCGATCGTCATCCCTGTCATTCTGATGGCTCTGGGTTCTTTTGTTTCCATGATCGGTCTTCAGGGTTCTTCTGCTATTCTCTGCAAATTCTTTGCTACGCCTATCATCGCGCTCACCGTCGGTCTGCTGCTGGCTGTGCGCCTGCTTGTCAGCACGCACACGATGAATCGTTTCGCAGCCATCACGGATGAGACGCTGAAAACGGTAGGACCGATCCTTTTTGTCACGGCAGCGGGCGGCGTACTGGGCAAGGTCATCACGGCAGCCGGTTTCGTCGAATTCATGAAAGCCAATGCCGCTTTCCTTTCTTCGGTCGGCATTTTCTTCCCATTCCTGATCTCTGCCATCCTGAAGACGGCGCAGGGCAGCTCCACGGTCGCGATCACCACGACAGCGGGCATCATGGGCATGTACACGGACTCGGCTTCCATGATGTCTGCTCTGGGTCTGCAGTCTGAAATGGCTGCGCTCCTGACGGTCATGGCGATCGGCGCGGGCGCGATGACTGTCTCGCACGCCAATGACAGCTACTTCTGGGTCGTCACCAATTTCACCGGGCTTGATCCGCAGGATGGCTACCGGACACAGAGCATGATGACGCTCGTCGTCGGCATTGTTTCCATGGTCAGCATTTTCCTCGCTTCTCTTGTTCTACTGTAACCGGCAGGAGGGTCACGCATGAAAACCATCATTGCCATGGATTCTTTTAAGGGCTGTCTCTCGTCTCTGGATGCAGGAAATACGATCAAAGAGGCGATCCTTTCCCGCTATCCGTCTGACTCGGTCGAGGTCTTTCCGCTGGCAGACGGCGGGGAGGGGACGGTCGATGTGCTGACGGCGGGTCTTGGCGGAGACATTGTCCCCGTCACGGTGACAGGGCCTCTGGGACAGCCGGTCGCAAGCCGCTATGGCTGGCTTCCAAAGAGCCACACGGCTATCATCGAGATGGCGGATGCCTCCGGACTGCCTCTTGTGCCGCCGGCTTTTAGAAATCCGATGAATACCACCACCTACGGCCTCGGCGAGCTGATCAGCGCTGCCTTGTCCCGTGGATGCCGCCACTTCATCATCGGCATCGGCGGAAGTGCGACGAATGATGCCGGCATCGGCATGCTGACGGCGCTGGGCTACCATTTCTATCAGGGAGACGGCAGCCGTGTCAAGGGCTACGGCCGGGATCTGGCGAAGATCGCGCGCATCGATGACAGCGAGGTATCCCCGCTCCTCAAGGAATGCCGCTTCGACATCGCCTGTGATGTGACGAATCCACTCTGCGGCAGAGAGGGCTGCTCGCATGTCTTCGGCCCGCAGAAGGGCGCGACTCCCGAGATCGCTGCCAAGATGGATGCTGACATCGCCCGCTTTGCCGCGCTCGCCGAACATTTCACCGGAAAAACGGCATCTCTGCTCCCCGGAGCGGGCGCCGCCGGAGGTCTTGGCTTCGCTTTCCATACATTTCTGGATGGAGCGCTGACGCCCGGGATCACGCTAGTCCTCGAAGCCATCCACATCGCCGATGCACTTCCATCCGCCGATCTTGTCATCACCGGCGAGGGACGAATGGATCATCAGACCGCGATGGGCAAGGCGCCCGTCGGTGTCGCGCAGCTCGCCAAGCGCTGTGCGCCCTCCTGCCGCACCATCGCTCTCTGCGGCTGTGCAGCAGAAGAAGCCGACTCTGTCAATGAGCATGGCATCGACGCTTATTTCCCTATCCTGCATGAAGCGATGGATGCCGAAGAGGCCATGCGCAGGGATGTCACGACGGCCAATCTCCGTCAGACTGTCACACAGGTCATGCGGCTGATTCATGATTGAGGGTTCAGGGTTCGCCCGTGGGACGTGTCGTCCCGTGATGACGAATGAAAGCCCTGCTCAAATGAGGAATTAGAAATGATGGTGCGGTGCATAAAATATGGAAGCGCCGCGGAGTTTTAGAATATATGGTATTCACGTAAGATGAGAAACCGGTGAACCTTTTGAACCTTCAGAACCCGTTTAACCTATGAGGATTCATATAAAGGGAAGATGATTATTACCCGCTTTCAAACTTCAGGGTTGTGGTAGTGGCTTCGCCGCAAGTATATATGGGGGCGATGCCCGAAGGTTTCCCGTTTCGGAATTCCAAACATCGACCGCCTGACCGCGAATGACAAAGATTTCTCGCTTCGCTCGAAATGACGATACGAGAGTCCCCCAGTCTCTTAGTCTTCTAATCCCTAATCCCTAATCCCTAATCCCTAATCCCTAGTCCCTAGTCCCTAGTCCCTAGTCACCAGTCACCAGTCACCAGTCACCAGTCACTACGCAAAGGAGCACATCAAATGAATTTCAATGAACTATGCATCGGCTGCCGGACGTACCGCAGGTTCCAGCCGAAAGAAATCGACGCGAACATTCTGGATGAACTCATGGAAAATGTCCGCATCGCAAACAGTGCGATGAATGCACAGGTGCTGCGCTACGTGCTGGTCAAGGATACCGCTCTCACCGCCGCCATGCAGCCCTTGATCCACTGGGCGGGAGCGCTCCCGCCGGAGCTTGGTACGCCGAAAGAGGACGAAAAGCCCGTGGCTTTTGTCCTCATCTGTAAAGAGGGCCGCGGAAATCCATGGGACGACATCGACGTGGGCATCGCCGCACGGACGATCACGCTGAATGCGTATGCACACGGCATCGGCTCAGCCATGCTGGGCGCGGTGGAATTCCCGAAGGTGAAAGAACTTCTTGCGCTTCCTGAAAACTGGAATCCGCGCCTTCTCATCGCCCTCGGCTATCCGGGATGCGAGAGCCATATCGTGGGCGTGCCTGAAAATGGCTCAACCAAGTACTTCCTCGATAAGAAAAAAGACTACTGCGTGCCGAAGCGCGCGCTGTCTGATATTTGTATCAAGAAATGATGCACGCAAAAAGGGGCTGTGAAAAAATGAATCCCCATTTCTTCACAGCCCCTTTTTACTTTGCTTTCATTTGGTTCAGGGTTCAAGGCTCTCGTGGCGGCTTCGCCGCTTTTTTTTAGAAGATGGTATTCTCGTATCGCAGCCTTCCCCTCTAGGGGAAGGTGCCCCGCAGGGGCGGATAGGGTGACTATGGCATGAAAGACAGCTGGGATAAGGTTTCCCGGTCACTCCTATGAGAGCTGCAAGTCCCCCGCGGCAGATTGAACGCGAAAATGAGATGATCGTTATTTCACATCGCCTTTTATATTAAGACTTAGCGGATTCCGGAGGTTCAATGGGGGACTACTCAATCATCATGCAATACCGAGACATCGTTTTCGACATTCCCATCTATCCCGCTTACTGATAACACAAAGATTCCTCCACTTCAGTCGGAATGACGATACGGGATAACGATTAGCACAAATGGATACTGACCGCTACGGTGAATTGCGCCCTTATGGGGCACTCTATCCTGCGCCTTTGGCGCGGCCCTTCTCCAAGGGCCTACTCCATAAGGGAGAATTCCTTGATCCCTAGTCACTAATCCCTAGCCACCAGTCCCTAGTCACCCAATTTCAAACACCACGGTGACACGGCTCTGGAGCTTCGTGTCCCCTGGGGAAAGCGGGGTCGCTTCTTTGGCATCCGCTGCCGATCCAGCCATCATGCGCACATTCATCACACGGTACGGGGTGACGTCGGCGCTGTCTTCATTGACGGAAATCACATTCACGACCGATCGGCCCAGCGTACCCGCCATGATCTGCGCCTTGCGAAGCGCAGCAGCGATCGCCTGTCGCAGGGCTTCCTCCTTATACTCCTGCGTCTTGCTCACGGAGAAATCCACGGAGTCAATGCGGTTCGCTCCGGCTTCTACTGCCGCATCCATGACGGCAGCCGTTTTATCCAGACGGCTCACCACGACCTTCATGGAATTCGTGCATTTATATGTCTTCGACTTCACGCGGCCCTTATCATCATAGATATTCTGCGGATACACATTGTAATTCTGCGTCTCGATTTTTGACGCATCTGCACCAGCGGCAATGACGGCATTCCGCACATCGGTCATGATCTGGGCATTCTCACGAGCGGCATTCTTTACCTGCGCCGACTCTGTCTCGACAGAGAGGTAAACGACAGCCGTGTCACTCTTCGCCGTGACCTCTGCGCTCCCCGATACAGTGAGGCTCCTGCGCGGCAGCTCCTCCGCCTGCGCGGTCATCGTAGAAACGAGCAGCAGTCCGGCTGCTGCGATAGCGATCCACTTCTTATGCATAGGTATTCCTCCTTTGAAATTGACTAGCGGTCATTTTCTTCATTATAGGGAAAGAAACCAAGTTTGTCAAATGGAAGGGAACAGATTCCGGGTCCGCCCCTGGGGCGTATCGCCCTTTGATTGCGGATGAAAGCTCCGCTTGAATGAGAAATTAGAAATGAGAAATGCGAAATAATGGTACGGCGCATTTCGTCATCCTGAGCGGAGAAAAACGTCGTATGTTAAAAAATGGCTTATCTGAAATAGGAGAACGGAGTCGAAGGATCTAAGCGCCGCGGAGGTTTGAAACTGGCGGTTTTCTCGTATCGCAAACCTAATCCCTAGCCACTCCTGATTCCACATCCTTCTCGTCGATGATGCGGATGCCCGCTTTGACTAAGGCTTCGGCCAGGATGCCGCGGCCTTTGATCTTTTTGCCGCTGAATGTGCCGTCATAGATCTCATGGACACCGCAGGTGGGACTTTTCGCCTTGAGGATCGCACACGCGATCTCTTCCCCCTCGATTTCCTTCAGTGTCCGTGCGACACCGGCGCGATACACGGCATCCAGATCCTTTCCCTCGCAGGAAATCACACGCCCTTCGCGAAGCTCCACCGGAGACCGCGGGACCGGCATACCGGCCGCGACCTCCGGACAGACAGGGATCACCTCTTTGCCCTTTACATAGGAAATCACGGCTTCATTCCGATTGTTTCCGCCGCTGTACTTGCAGTTTCGCCCCAAAAGGCAGGCGCTGACGATGATCTTCTTCATAAAGACTCCTTTGGTAAACAGATTCTATGGGTTCTATGGGTTCTGGTAGCGGCTTCGTCGCCATTTGAGATGATGGTATTCTCGTATCGCTAACCTAATCCCTATCCACTCATCCCTAGCCACCAGTCACTAGTCACAAAAAAGCGGCGCCATACGAACAGTGCGCCGCTTTGCTTTATTCCATTCCAGTCGCGCCGAGCATGACGGCGAGGTCGTAGAGATCTCTGCGGAATGGTTCTTTTTCTTTTTTTGCTTCTTCGTAGGGAAGAATGCGCACGCGACCTCTATGCATACCGATGAGCGCGCCGGTTTCCCCTTTAAGAAGCGCGGTCACCGCGCACGCGCCTAAAATGGAGCCAAGCTGGCAGTCTCTGGCCGTCGGCTGGCCGCCGCGCTGGATGAAGCCGAGCGTGGTCGTACAGACGTCGATCTTTGTATGCTCTTTCAGCCACTCGCCCAGCAAGCGGGCATCGCCAGCGCCTTCCGCACAGATGATGATGCTATTCGTCCGCCCCAGCTTCATCTGCGCCTCGAGGCTCCTTGCCAGCTTCTCCCGTTCGAAGGGTACCTCCGGCACCAGAATGTACTCCGCTCCGCAGGCAAGGCCCGCATCAAGTGCGATGTGCCCCGCGAAACGTCCCATGACTTCCACAATGGCGGCACGTTCGTGGGCAGACGCACTGTCTCGGATGCGGCTCACAGCGGAAACGACCACGTTCACCGCCGTATCATGCCCGATGGTCTCATCGGTCCCATGCATGTCGTTATCGATCGTACCCGGTACCGTCACCGTCGGAATGCCGAGGCGCGTCAATACTTCAGCCCCCTGCACAGAACCGTCACCGCCGATGACGACGAGCCCGTCGATGCCGTGCTTCCTTAAAATATCCGCCGCTTTGATCTGATTTTTCCGTTCGAAGAAAGCCTGACAGCGCGCCGTGCGCAGCATCGTCCCGCCGCGCAGCACGATCCCGCCCACAGACGCCGAGGTCATCGGCGCGATGTCTTCATCCAGAAGTCCTGCATAGCCACGCTCAATGCCGTATACCTCAGCGCCCAGCGCGAGCGATGTCCGGACAACGCTTCTGACAGCGGCATTCATGCCCTGTGCATCACCGCCGCTGGTCAGTACAGCCAGTCGTTTCATAAAAGTCGCCTCCTTGGTGAATGAGTTGAAGGTTCGGGGTTCAGGGGTGTGGTGGCGGCTTCGCCGCAAATATTTATGGACGCGAAGCGTCGATTTTTTACAAAAGGGCGATGCCCGAAAGTCGGATTCAAGTCACTAGTCACCAATCACCATTCACGCAAGGTTCCTCAACCTGTTGAACCTGCTGAACCTTTTGAACCCGCAGAACCTGCTACGCTCTTGATCACAATCTCCGCTCAGCAAACTCCACATGATGCTGGTCCAGATAGCGGGCGATCAGGATCGCAGTCTGCTCCGGGTGGCAGTTGGTCGTATTGATGACCACATCCACACGATCGCGCCACTTCGCCCATTTCCGCAGCATCTGGCGCACATAGCCATCCACATCGGAATAATCCATGGTCGGGCGCTTGCCGATGCGGCGGCGCACCCGCTCTGCAAGGCGGTACGGCTTCGCATAGAGCAGCACCATCACGCCATGCTCCGCAAGGAGGTGAAATTTCTCCTCCGTCATGGGGTAATTACCCCCCATCGCGATCACCGCTTCATGGTAGTAGCGGACGCGGCTGATCACCTGCATTTCCTTCTCCGCGAAGGCCTCTGCCCCCGCATCGCGATAGAAGTCGGCGATCTTCATCCCCGTATCCCGCTCCATCATGCGGTCTGTGTCTGCGAGCTGCCAATCCAGCCCATCGGCCAGGATCTTCGCGGCTCTGCTTTTACCGGTCCCCATCGGACCGATCAGTACGATATTTCTCTTCTTCATAGGTACCTCGGCTTTGAAATGCAGTGATCTCGAGCGCAAAGGACAAGGTCGTCCCTTCTCGTTTTAATCGGACGAGCTTCACCACATTCCACACTTCTTTGCTTTTTATTATATCAAAGCCGCGGACAATTTGTGAAAAACTGCCAGTGCCAACTACATGAATTTTATTAAAATTTCCATTCTTTTCCTCTGAAATCTCCTTCACGGAGACGCCTGCCTCCTCCAGCAGCTCCTCATAGGCCGAAGCCGGCGCCTTTTGAAAGAGCGAAGAGAGGAAATCCTGACGCGCCGCATTCCTCTCCGCGTGCTGATACGACAGAAGGAGCTGATTCTCCGCGGACGTCCCTTCCGCCCGCTCCCGCAGATGCCCCGCTTCCCGGAAAAAAAGGCCCCCGACCAAAAGGAGCAGCAGCGCCAAAAGCCCATACGCCAATGCGTACTTCGGATCATGTAGAAATCGGGATGCCATGGTGTCTCCTTTCGTTTCAGGGGTCAAGAGTTCAAGGGTTCAGGGTTCAGGACTGTGGTGGCGGCTTCGCCGCAGTATAAATATAAATAGGGCGATGCCCGAAGGTCTCTTGATAGCAGGCTCCCCTCGTATCGTCAGCCTTCCCCTCGAGGGGAAGGTGCCCCGTAGGGGCGGATAG
>OLNV01000407.1_pt1 | contig 33796 bp, 30 predicted proteins | sample 1672891 | NCBI WGS metagenome assembly OLNV01 (sample SAMEA3136734, study PRJEB25190) | human gut metagenome | biome: human gut; feature: human-associated habitat; material: faeces | place: Austria | collected 2013 | reverse complement strand
CTTATAACCTTATAATACTGCCGCCCATGCGGCCCGGGCGTTGTGCCCTTTCCTCTATTTTTCTGAATCCTATACGCCAAAAATGCGGCGTTCCCTTTTTCATCAGGGAGCACCGCAGAACATTTCTAGTTCTTAGCCCTCAATGGTCTTCACGGCTACCAGAACGAAGTTGGAGCCATAGAGCTTGACCTGACGGCCCTTCAGGTTCACCACGATCTTGCCATCCACGACCTTACCGGGCACAGTATAGTAGGTATAGGTCACACCGTTTCATTATTTTCCGGCAGGAAATTTCGCATTTTCAGCCTTTAGGGAGCCACAGATAAACACAAACACCCGGCCATGCAAAGTTCATCCGCACAGCCGGGGCCAATTGGTATTTTATTTGATATCCAGTTCAGGCGGCACATCGATCTGGTCCGAGACATACTTGCCGTTCTTTTTGCGCTGCCGCACGCACTCCGTCAGCAGATATTCGATCTGCCCGTTCACCGAGCGGAAGTCATCTTCGGCCCAGGCGGCAAGGGCATCGTAGAGCTTCGCGTTCAGGCGCAGGGGCACCTGCTTTTTTGGTTCTGCCATCAGTACAGGCTGCCGCTGTTCACGATGGGCTGGGCATCACGGTTGCCGCACAGCACCACCAGCAGGTTGGAGACCATTGCCGCCTTGCGCTCGTCGTCCAGCTCCACTACCTTGTTCTCATTCAGGCGTTCAAGGGCCATTTCCACCATGCCCACAGCACCGTCCACGATCATCTTGCGGGCATCGATGATGGCGCTTGCCTGCTGGCGCTGCAGCATCACGGCCGCAATCTCCGGCGCATAGGCCAGATAGGTGATGCGGGCTTCCACTACCTCGATGCCGGCCTCGGCTACATTCTTCTGGATCTCGTCCCGGATGCGGGCGGCTACCACCTCCGAGGAGCCGCGCAGACTGCCCTCATCGGCTACGCCGTCGCCGGTGGTGTCCACATTGGGAGCCACATCATAGGGGTAAATGCGTACCACATTGCGCAGAGCGCTGTCGCACTGCAGGGAGAGGTACTCCTTGTAGTTGTCCACATTGAATACGGCCTTTGCGGTATCGGTCACGCGCCAGATGACCGCAATGCCGATCTCCACCGGGTTGCCCAGACAATCGTTGATCTTCTGGCGGGAGTTATTGAGGGTCATCATTTTGAGCGAGATCTTCTTGCTGGTCGATTCTGCGGTCTGGGAACTGCTGTTACCTGCCTTAAGCAGGGCCGCCATGCCGGTCTCGCCGCTGTTCACATCGCCGCTCTGGCTCAGTTTGGTGCCAGCTGCCGGGTTCACCGCGGTGCAGAAGGGGTTCACCCAGTAAAACCCCTGTCCCTTCAGGGTGCCGATGTAATCGCCGAACAGGGTGAGCACCAGTGCTTCCTGGGGCTTTAACACCTTCAGGCCGCAGAGCAGGAAGATGCCCGCCACCCAGTATGCGATGGACAGGATCGTGAGCAGGATGCCCGGAAACAGGCTTTCGTCCAGCAGAATGATGCTGTAGAAAAACAGCAGGACGGTAAAAGCATAGCCCAGCAGGGTGAGCAGCAGCATAACCATGCCGTTCTTTTTGGTCTGCAGAATTTTCTCTTCCATAACAGTTCCCTCCTTCACAGGGTGCGGAAGTATTTCTTTGTGATATCAAAATCATATCACTTTATATCATTCTTGTCAAGTCCTCCGCAGGCAAAAAAAGAGCCGCCGCACAAACACTGTGCAGCAGCTCCTTTTTGTTTATCTTTTTATAATGTAAGGGGCACTTGCTCTCAAGCGAAGGTCAGCACCACCTTGCCAGCGCCGCTGTTGCGGTCTGCAAGGGTATCGAATGCCTTCTGGAAGTCCTCTGCCTTGAACACATGCGTGGTGATCTCATCGACCTCTTTCAGGTGGTCAGGCAGGATCTTGACCACCTCGGGGAACTTCTGGTACTGATGACGGGTACCCAGAATGGTCAGTTCCTTTGCATTGATCTCCTTGAAGTTCACGGGGATCGGCTCCTTACCAAAGGTCATAGCCACCAGACGGCCTGCGGGAGAAAGCTGGCTGGTTGCATGTGCCAGCAGTGCGGGAATGCCTGCGGCCTCAAAGATCACGTTGACACCCTCGCCGTCGGTCAGTTTGTTGATGAACGCATCCAGATCTTCCTTCATCGGGTTGATGCTGTAATCTGCGCCAAAGTCCTTTGCCATGGCAAGGCGGCTCTCGTTCGGCTCAGACACGATCACGGTAGCGCCGCGCGATTTTGCAATGTTGGCAACGATCAGGCCGATGGGGCCGCCGCCGTGCACCAGCACCACATCGCCGGGGCGCACATCGCCGCGCCAGTTTGCCTGCAGGCCAATCGTGAACGGCTCGCACAGAGCAGCCTGCTGATAAGTCATCTTGGAAGCATCGTACTCATACACCTGGCTTCGCGGCATGACCACATATTCCTGAAAAATGCCGTCCACGATGCAGCCCAGAACCTTCAGTTCACGGCAGACATTGTGGTGGCCGCAGCGGCAGGCATAGCACTTGCCGCAGTAGGTGATCGGCTCAAACACAACACTTGCGCCGGGCTTCAGGTCGGTAACACCCTCGCCCACTGCGATCACCTCACCGGAACCCTCGTGGCCAAGCACCACAGGATACTTTGCATACGGGTTGCTGCCATGATAGACATGCACATCCGAACCGCAGATGCCGGCAGCGTGCACCTTGACGAGCACCTGATTCGGCTCCTTGATCTCAGGCATGGGACGCTCCACCAGCTGCATATCACCAGGGCCATTTACAACAATTGCTTTCATAATCATGTTCCCCTTTCCAAAGCTTCAGATACCCGGGCAGGACAGGAAACCGCCATCCACGGCAATGACCTGGCCTGTGATGTAGCCAGACATTTCCGGATCAGCAAAGAACCGCAGTGCACCCACCAGTTCCTTCGGGTCGCCAAGGCGGCCCATCGGGGTTCGGTGGATCACGTTCCAGTAGCGCTGGGTGTAGGAACCATCCGGGTTCACATACATGTCATGGTTCAGCGGCGTGAGGAAGTAGCCGGGTGCGACCGCATTCACACGCACCTTGCCTGCCGTGTTGGACAGGTAGTTGGACAGCCACTTGGTAAACATATCCACAGCGGCCTTGCTGCTTGCGTATGCAGGCACCATGCTCAGTGCATCGTAGGCTGCCATGGAGGTAATATTGATGATGGAGCAGCCATCGCGGCCCACCATATTCACTGCAAACACCTGACATGCCATCACAGTGCCCAGCCAGTTCACATCCATGACGCGCAGCAGCTTATCGCTGTCGATGTTGAACAGGGTACGGGACGAAGCCAGAACGCGGGCCTTTTCCGCGGCCAGATCTGCTGCCTGCGGATCCACCTTGACGACCTCTGTTGCCTTTTCGTCGCCTGCGGCATAAGCTTCCGAGGTGGTTTTTGCCAGCGGGTCCTGAATGCCTGCGCAGTTGATCAGCACTTCATAGCTGCCAAAGTGCTGCACCACAGCATCGCGGGCCTTTTCCAGCGAAGCTTTGTCCGTAACATCCACCTGGAATGCTGCGGCATCGCCGCCAGCCTGTTCGATCTCGCAGGCCACCTTCTGGCCTGCCTGAATGTTAAAATCAAGAATCGCTACCCGGTATCCGGTCTTTGCAAACTCCTTGGCAAAAATGCTGCCGAGGCCGCCTCCGGCACCGGTAATCACTACAGTACGGCTCATTGTAAGTTCCTCCAATCAATCATACAGTTATCTCAATCATACAGTTATCAGGCAAACAGGCTGGGGATCCACAGGGTGATCGGCTCACAGAAGGAGACCAGCATCAGCACAATCAGGCTGGTGATCAGGAACGGCATATTTGCCTTGAAGGCTTTCCAGCTGGAAACGCCGCCGATCTGGGCACCGGTGCAGATGCACATGCCAACGGGAGGCGTGGTCAGGCCGATCATCAGGTTCAGAATGGCCATCAGAGCAAAGTGGACCGGGTTCATGCCAACAGCCGTTGCCACCGGCAGCAGCACAGGGAAGGTGATCAGGATCGCCGCCAGACTTTCCATAAACATGCCCACAAAGATCAGCACGAAGTTGATCAGCAGGATAACGAGGATGCGGTTCGTGGTCATGCTCAGGATCGCGGTTGCAACCTTCTGCGGGATGCGCTCGTTGGTCAGGATGAATGCGAACACGTTTGCCAGACCAATCAGGATGATGATGGAAGAGCAGGAGCGCATATTGGTGTAAACGATGCGGGGCACATCCGAGAGCTTGATCTCTTTATAGACGAACACGCCCACAATCAGGGAGTAAACGCAGGTCACGATGGAAGCTTCGGTGGGGGTAAAGATACCGTAAAGGATGCCGCCCAGCAGGATAACGGGCATCAGCAGCGCCCAGATAGCATCTTTGGTAACTTCCAAGCGCTTCTTCCAGCTGGAACGCTCGTGCTTGGGGTAGTGGCGCTTGACCGAGATAATGTAGGTGGGTACACACAGTGCCAGACCCAGCAGGACACCGGGGATGATGCCTGCCTGGAACATCTTGCCAACCGAGATGCTCACGCAGGAACCGGCAATGACCATGGGCACACTGGGCGGGATGATGGGGCCGACCACAGAGGAAGCAGCCGTAACTGCAACCGAGAAGTCGTCGTCGTAGCCGTCCTCCACCATGGCGGGGATCAGCATACCGCCTAGAGAGCACACGTCCGCAATGGCCGTACCGGAAATGCCGGCAAAGACCATGGATGCTACGATGTTCACCAGCGCAAGGCTGCCAGTAAAGTGGCCCAGGAAGGCGTTGCAGAAGTTCAGGATGCGGCGGGTGATGCCGCCGCCGTTCATCAAAGCACCAGCCAGCATGAAGCCGGGGATGCACAGCAGGGTGAACGAGTCGATGCCTGCATAGAATTTCTGTGCCAGGACCGCCGCGTTCATATTGGAGGTCAGCAGATAGAACAGCGAAGAAGCACCCAGAGAGAACGCAATGGGCACGTTTAGCAGCAGCAGGACCAGAAACAGAATAAACATGCCACCGATCATTGTGCTTTGTCCCCCTTTCTGATCAGATTTACTTCATTGATCGCATCCAGCACTACGTAAATTGCAGTCAGGATAAAAATGACCAGCGGCACCACATAGAAGATGCCCAGGTTGATCTGCAGAGAGGTGGAAAGCGACTTTGTGCCAACACGGAAATAGGTCCGTGCCTGCGGGATTCCAAAGAGGCACACGATTAGGATGGCCGCATCCGAAACAAGGTTCAGGATGTGACGGCCGGTGCCATGTGTTTGGGCTGCGATCACATCGATGGATGCGTACTCATGGTACTTGATGGCCATGGGGCAGGCAATCATGATCGTATACTGGAAAAACAGGCGTGTCATCTCGTCTGTCCAGGGAGCGGTAACTCCCGGAATATAGCGGGCAAGGATCTGCACCAACACGCAGACTGTGACGCACCCAAAGCCGATGGCTGCCAGATAGTGAAACAGCCTATCCAGCACGTCCAAAACTTTCTTCATTCTGGATATTCCTCCGTACTCAGGTGTGTATTTTCCAAATCAAGCCGCGCCGCCCATCAAGAACGGCGCGGCCACTATTGGAGAACGGTCAGATGAAAATGTACTTTTTTAAAGGGTCTGTTTAGCTGTTGGACAGATCGCAGATTGCCTGATAGGTGGTCCACAAATCGCCCGGCTGGCTCTTCAGGAACTCCTCGATGGCGGGCATCATGGCGTTCTTGATGTCGTCGCGGTCAACGTCCTCGTTCACCTGCATACCGGTTTCCTTCAGCTTTTCGAGGTACTCGTCCTTGTGAGCGAAGTAGTACTCGTTGGTCCAATCCTGCATCTCGTTGGAGGTCTCAGTGATGATGTTCTGCTGATCCTCGGACAGGCCGTTCCAGATATCCACGCTGAGCAGGTTGAAGATGGTGGAGTACACGTGGTTGGTCTGGTTCACGTACTTCTGCACTTCGTAGAAGCTGTTATCGTAAATCATATCGTAGGGGTTTTCCTGCATTTCCACAACGCCCTGGCTCAGTGCGTTGAAGGTCTCGCTCAGTGCGATGGCGGAGGTGATGGCACCTGCGGCAGTCCACATGCTGTTGTGCAGAACATTGCCGCTCATACGCATCTTGCGGCCCTGCAGATCAGAAGCCTTGTTGATGGGCACATTGGAGGTCAGCTCACGGGGACCACGCAGCTGATACCACAGTACCTTGAAGCCTGCATCCTCGAAGTCCTGCATGATGCCCTTGCCGATGTCGCTCTCGCACATGGCCTGAACGTCTTCCTCAGAGTTGTAAGCCCAGGGAGCCTCCAGCAGGGTGGCGCTGGGTGCGTAGCCGTTGAAGGAGCCGCCGGACATGGTCATGGAAGTGGTGCCGACCAGCATACCGGCCAGAGAGTCCGCCTCGGAACCGGAGGTGCTGGAGGGGTAGATCTCAACGGTCATGCTGCCGCCGGACTTCTCCTCGATGCGGTTCTTGAACTCGGTAGCTGCAAGGCCCCAGGGATGCTCCAGAGAAACGGTCAGGTCGAACTTGAGCACCACAGAAGCGTTGCTTGCGGTTGCTGCGGGAGCAGCAGTGGAAGCTGCGGAAGAGGTGGAAGCTGCAGTGGAGCTGCTGGAACCGCCGCATGCGGTCAGGGCTGCGGTAGCAGCTGCTGCGCCAACAACGGTCAGAAAGCTACGGCGAGAAATCTTTTTCATGGTAAATTTCCTCCTTGATTCGTGTGTTCTCGTTCTTTTTATTTTAGGTGCCTTTCCCCGGCACAAAAATCGGTCTTATCAGAAAGTGCGGATGCGGTCGATGCAGGTTGCGTAATCATCCTGCTGGAAGAACAGTTCCTGCTTGCCGAGCACGAAGCCTTCCACATTGCAGTTATGGTACAGGTCGGCGATCACCTCGCGGGTAGCACCGCCATCCAGCATCAGGTGGTAGTTCAGGCCTTTTTCCTTGCGGTAGTTATCCAGCTCAATGAATTTCTGGCGCGTGTAAGGCATGAATTCGCGGCCTGCAAAGCCTGGGTTCACAGCCATGATCATGACGTAATCGGTGATGGGCAGCATGTCCTTCACCGTCTCAAGGCTGGTGCAGGGGTTCAGGATCAGGCCCGTCTTTTTGCCTTCCAGCTGGATCAGCTCCAGCGTAGCGGAGGGGATCAGCTCAGATTCAGGATGAATGTAGATGATATCGGCACCGGCTTCTGCGATCCTCTTGATGTAGCGGTGCGGGTTCATGACCATCATGTGGCAGTCAACCAGCTTGTGATGGCCCGCGTCGGTGATGCGGCGGATCATTTCCAGCTCACGCACCGACATGCCGAAGTTCGGTACAAAGGTGCCATCCATGATGTCCACATGGTAGATGTCCATGTCCGTTGCATCCAGCTTTTCGATCTCTTCCCGCATGTTGTCTGTGGAAAGATTGAGGATCGACGGGCAAAGGATCTTTTTTTGCAAGGTATCCATTTTGTAAAGTCCTCCATGTTTTATACTTGTTTATCCGTTCAATCTTTGCGGTTCTCGCAAATTGTATACTAGTTTTCTGTGCCATCATCATAGCATTTCCTCATCTCAAAAACAATACTTTTCATACAATTTTACCTATTCTACAAATTTTTATGGTTATTTTATGTACATTCTACAGTCTTTCCGTCCATTTCTCGCGTTTTAGCTCTCCATGCAATCTAGTATATATCATCGGAATCTTGTATTCTTTCTACCATTTACAGCTTTTTCCACTTTTTGACCAGTATTTATCCTGAAATCTTGATATTTTATATATTGTTATTTTTTAGATTTTAAAGTATACTAGTTTCAAGAGATATCGAAACCTGCTTTAACCTTCTTTGAAAGGACATCATTTATGTCAAATTCTCTCCCTGCCGATATGCTCACTGCTACCGACCAGATCTATCTGAGCCTGTGGAACCAGATCTGCAGTCTGGATCTGCTCCCCGGCGAAAAGCTCAGCGAGGTGCGCCTTGCTGCCGAGTTTGAATGCAGCCGTGTTCCCGTGCGTGAAGCACTGCATCGCCTGGCTGCTGATGGTGCTGTGGATGTGTTCCCCAAAAGGGGAAGCTTTGTCAGCCTGATCGACCGCCAGCAGGTGGAGCAGACCCGCTACCTGCGCGAAGTTCTGGAAACCCATGTCTGTCTGGAAGCGTTCGATTCCGGCGCACTTACTGCGATCTATCCTTATCTGTGCTCCATTGTGGAACAGCAGCGGACCGCCCGCGCAATGGATGACATTGCAACCGTGTTCCGTCTGGATGAAGATTTCCACCATATCTTCTATTCGCTGGCCCACCGGGAGTTCGTGCTGGAGCATACCGGTCCGCAGAATGTACATTATCGCCGGGCACGTCTGCTCTCCATCCATCATGAGGCAAAAGAAACGATCATTGAGCAGCACACGGATATTCTGGAAGCGATCCGCGCCAACGACCGTGAGCGCCTGCAAAATGCGATCTTTACCCACCTGAACAACGTGAACGTGGTCATGCAAGGCCCCAACATGGGCGACCATGCTCTCTATTTCAATCCCCCTTATGAGGTATCCAAATGACACAAAATACAATTACACTGATCGTTCTGGCTGTCCTTGTTGTTTTTTCCCTGCCGGCTTTGTACCGAAAAAAGAAAAGCGGTGATCTGACCCTGTGGGGTAAGGGACGCAACATTCTGGGGCAGCTGCCCTCGGAAGAAGCTGCTTGTGCAGCGGTGTCTTCCTCTTCCCGCAACGGATCCCAGAAGGACATTCTGCAGTTCGTTTCCTCTCTGATGAAGCTGGTGCGCAAAAATCACTGGTACATCGTCATGCCCGGCCAGCTTTCGGACGGCAAGACCAAAACCAATCTTTCGCTCGTGCTCATCACGCAGCATCGTGTCATCGGCCTGAAATGTTATGGTTATGGCGGTGCCCTTACCAATAACGGAAAAGCCGCCGACTGGACACAGAAGCTGGATAAGACGACCAAGGCGATCCACTCTCCCCTGCCGGATCAGACCGCGCAGCAGGCAGCTCTTGCGTCTCTTCTGCCCCAGCTGAATGCATCTCAGGTCGAGGTCTTTTCCGTTTTTACCACACCGGGCGTGCAGCTGATCAACTGCAGCGGCCTGAACTGCTTCACTTCCGTTTCCCTGCTGGAAAAGCTGCAAAGCTCTTCCGCGGACTGCGCCGGCCCTCTTCAGCCGAAGGAGCTGGGCACTGCACTGGAAGCCATGAAGCCGGACCCGCCCGCCAAAAACAGACAATAACAACCTCCCATATGTGCGGTTGCCGTACAAGCAAAAACACCCTCACGGCTTTTCCATTTCAGCTGTAAGGGTGTTTTTGTTTTGCTTTTTATTATAACCCGTTCACGATATTTTCCGGCCGCTGTCCGCTTTGCACCTCCCGGATCGCCGCGGCGATCATGCGGCAGGCTGAGCAGCGGATTTTCCGTTGTGACCGGTTCCGGCGCAATGGTGTCCAGTCCGGCTCCGGCGATCTTGCCGCTGCACAGGGCTTTGGCAAGGGCGGCGCTGGCCACAAGGTCGCCGCGGGCAGTGTTGACGATGAAAATGCACCGTCCTTCATGCCCGCCAGAAAACCTGCGTCCACCATGTTCACGGTCTGAGGTGTGACCGCCAGATGCAGGCTGAGGATATCGCTGCATTTCTGTATCGTTTCAAGAGCTGCATATTCCGCATGGTCTCGTTGACTACCAAATCTTCCAGCCACTGTTTCCGCACGGCCTTTTTATCGCAAGTCTTTTTCTTCTTGGCAGCAGCACACTTGTAATAGGTGTACATCTTCCCGGTGTGGCTGACACCGCTTTCGCCAAACATCAACGCTCCGCAGTAGCCGCAGAACAGCTTGGTGGTGAGCAGATAGTCATCCTCTGCCTTTCTACGGGCAGGGGCTTTCTTGTTTTTGGCGATCTTCTCCTGCACATCCTCAAACAGTTCCAGTGGAATGATGGGCGGGATAGCATCCGGTACGACCACATCCCGGAATTTCAGTTCCCCGATGTACCGCCGATTCTTGAGCATATGTTCAACGCTGTTATATGTAAACGCACCGCCCACCGGGTTCTTGATGCCGTTTTCATTCAACCAGTCCCGGATTTCCTTCATGGTGGAGCCTTCATTGTACTTTTTGAACGATTCCATTACAAAAGGAGAGGTGAGAGGGTCAATGTGGAACTTCCGCTCCGAATCCAGCGTGTAACCAAAGGTTCCACGGCCACCGTTGCAGCGGCCTTTCAGGATGTTCTCAGTCTGTCCACGCACGACCTTTTCGGCAAGGTCTGCCGAATAATACTCGGCATAACCTTCCAGCACAGACTCTAGAATAATGCCCTCCGGCCCCTCGGAGATGATTTCCGTTGCCGACATGAGCTTGACACCATTCTTCTTCAGCTGAGTCTTATACCGTGCGCTATCGTAGCGGTTCCGGGCAAAACGGTCGAGCTTCCAGACCAGCACGATATCAAACAGCTTTTTGTCGCTGTCCTTGATCATCTGCTGAAACTCCGGGCGGTTGTCCGTTTTTGCAGAGATGGCACGGTCGATGTAGTGCTTGACGATGGTGATGCCGTTCTTTTCGGCATAGGCGGTGCATTCACGAATCTGACCTTCAATGGATTCTTCGCGCTGACTGTCAGTAGAATAGCGGGCATAGATCACGGCGGTCATGGCAGGCACCTCCCATTTACACATCATTGAACGGTGGAGTGTTCTTTTAAAACAGTGTTTCGTATAATGTATATACCACAGTTTTTAACCGAATGCAATACTTTTTCCAAATAAAAGCCGCCCTCATTCTCAGATCGTCCAATTCTGGCTTGCCGACTGCAGATCCACCATGTGGGCATACAGTCCCTTCCGGGCGTACAGCTCTGCCGGGCTGCCCTGCTCGGCCACGATGCCGCCCGACAGCACCACCACCTGATCCGCACCTGCCACGGTACGCATCCGGTGAGCGATGATGAGAACGGTCTTGTTTTTGATGAGGCGGGACAGATAAGCGGCGCTGTAGTTCATAGACTGGGCCAGCATATCAAGAGAAACATTCTGCTCCAGATTCTGTTCCAGATAATCAGTAATGCGTTCTGCAATCCCGTCTCCAAAAGAACTGGATCCTGTCTGGATCAGAGACTCTAACAGGGAAAGAGATTCTTTGGACAGTGTTTCCATACTTTCACAGCGGAATAAATGTTCGATAGCATCTTATTCATTTTCAGAACTGTTAATATAACTTTCGGCAAAACGGTATGTAAGCACAACAAGATTGATCAGCGTTTTTTTAATATAAGAAAAGTCACCGTGGGCAGACTGGAGCAGTTCATCAAAAAACTGCCGGAAGGTCTGTTGTAATTCTTGTTTCTGATTCTGAACAATACATTTCTGTATTTTCTTTTCATACATGGTCAGATTGAAAATATCATGATCCTGTTTTTTCTGTATTTCCGAATACATGATCAGGGAATTTCCACCTAAAGCGCTCCGGCAGTTAAGGGCCTGGACAGATTGCTTTTTTAACTGATGAAGCATAAAAATATCAGAACTTGGAAGGCTGATGCCAAAAGAAATATGGAACCCCAGTTCCTGCAGCGTTGTCTTCTGGAGCATTTCGCACAGGTGTAAAGAGGCAACCTCACAAAATTCAGGGGAATGCTTTGCATTAAAACAAAGGATACAGCTGATAATATCAATACCCTGGGCAAGATAAACTTCCGGTTCCATTCCATTTAACAGCTCTTTGATCTGGGCATAGAGGGCAATATCTAAGGAACTTCCGGGAAAGTCACTTTGGGTGGAAATGACCACATAAAGAGCATCCTTAATGTTGCAGGCAGCTATTTTTTCTGAATAATCCCCAATACGTCCCTCTAATAGATCCTGGTAGATCTGCTCTGTGAGAAGAGGAGAGATGAGCTGAAGCTTTTCCTGGATGTATGTCTGCTGTCTGCGCCTGCTTTCCAGGTTATCTAAGGAATGGATACAGGAAAGGAGGGCGGATTCAATATCTTCAAATCGGAATGGCTTTAAAAGGTACTGGCGGATTCCAAGTGATAAAGCCTGTTTGGCGTATTCAAATTCTGCATAGCCGGTTAAAAGTATGATCTCTGTTTCCGGGGATCGTTCTTTTACAGCTTTGGAAAGCTCCAGGCCGTTCATCCCCGGCATACGTATATCGCTGATCAAAATATCCACTTTTTCTGATTCCAGAGTATGCAGTGCATTTAAGCCGTTTTCTGCAAAGCAGGTCACACAACACTGGTGATCAGACCATGGAAATGTTTTTAAACTGTCAAGTACGATAGGTTCATCGTCTGCGATCATTATCTTATACATACATATTTCCTCAAATTCTTTACTGCTTTTCTTTTTCTGCCTTCTCAACATGAAGAGGCATGCGGATGATAGTGGTTCCTTTTCCTGGATCAGACAGGATCTTTAAGCCAAAATCCGTTCCATACAGAAGCTGGAGCCGTTTGTGGACACTGGAAAGTCCAAAACTGCCTTTCGTGCCTGGAGGCGGATCTAAGGCCTTTTCTATCTGGGCCCGTGTCATTCCCACACCATTATCATGGATCATAAAGAGGACGGTTTCTTCCTCATCATTTAAGATCCCGCTTATTTTTATAGTACCGTTTCCATTTTTTTCTTCCAGACCATGGATAAAGGCATTTTCCACAATAGGCTGAAGAATAAGTTTGGGGATCATAACAGGCATAAGTGCCGGTTCTACAGCAATATTTGCCTGTATTTTATCCCTGAAGCGGGCTTTCTGTATCTGTATATAATCACGGATATAAGACAGTTCCTGGGAAACAGTTATATAAGGATCAGTGTTTCCCATAGATGCACGCAGGAGAGAGGCCAGAGAATAGGTAGTATCAAAAATAGCATCGTTGCCTGCAAGTTTTGCCTGCCAGCAGATGGTATCTAAGGTATTATAAAGAAAATGTGGATTCGTCTGTGCCTGCAGGGAAGCATATTCTGCTTCCTTGCGCAAAAGCTCTGCCTTGTATACAGTCTGGATCAGGGAATTGATCTTCTGGATCATGTGATTAAAACCGGTATTTAAGTCGTTAAATTCATTTTTTGAAATGCCTTCTGCCAGATTAACGGAGAAATCGCCTTCTGAGGCTTTTTTCATGGCAGCTGTTACTGTATGGATTTTTTCAGCAAAAGAGCGTGAAAGCCTGTAGGAAATAAATATTGCCACAGCAGATACTAAAAGTACGCCTGTAATAACAGAAAGAGCCAGTTTTCGTACCTGGGCATGCAGGTCAGAAACTGAAATGATCCCCAGGGATTTCCAGCCGGTCTTAGGAGAAGTAGTATAAAAATACTCATAATCCACAGAGCCGATCTTACGGTTAAAACATCCATTTGTGCCGGTAAGAAAAGGATCAAGATCTGTAAGGAAAGAAGGATCCACTTCTTTGATATTAATAGGCTGGTTTTTGGAATCTAAGATAAGGGCAAATCCTTTCTCATCAAAATGGATATTCTTTACCAGATTGTCAATATAGCTGCTGTAAAGCGAAATATATAAGATACCCATATGATGAAAATTTCTGGTACTTTCAATAGGACGTATCATCTGGATGATCTGTTGCCTGGTATCACCGCGCCAGGTAATGTCGTATATATCAGTCAGGTCAGAAGCCGGGTAAAACAGATCCTCTGTATCCGGATCCAGCCTGGCAGGTACACGAAAAAGAGTATTATTGTCTTTGATCGAAGCAGCGGGACGGATGGTAATATCCCGCATGGATGCATAGTCATATGTAAGGATCATATTCTTTTCCAGCTGATAGCTGTCCACCCGGCTGATAGACTGTCCGTTTGACAGATTTTCCAGTGCATTCTGGATATAGTTATTATAAGAAATGGAAAGAGAGGTATTTTCAATCTGTACTAATAACTGATCCAGGTTGTCAGACAACTGCTGGATGGATTCTGCTGCATAGGAACTGGATTTCTGGTTGATGATCCGGGAAGCTAACAGATAACACCAGGAGGAGATCACAGAAAGCGGGATCACAGTAAAAATAAGAAACCAGATTAAAAGCTGTTCCTGGATTTTGCGGTTTTTCATTTTATGCCCTCCTGTCATAGTCATAGAAAATTTCCAATTTAAGAATAGCACAAACAAGAAAAAAAGTATGCAGGTTTTTCATAACGTGTCATATTACCCATATTATATCAGATTCTTTATATTGTTTTTAAATCCATGGATATGATACCATAAAGTCATCAGAAATGAAGCAAATAAAAGAAAAAATGAAGTAAAAAGCAAAAACGAAAGGAAAACAGGAAGGAGAAGAAGTTATGAAAAAAAGGAATTGGGTGATCATGATGTCAGCAGCGGCTCTTGCTATGGCAAGCGTGACCGGATGCTCTTCACAGAATGGGGGAGAAACAACTGCCAAGGTGGAAAATGCAGGTGGAAGTAAAGATGGGGCTTCTGCTGATGGGGTAAAGGAGATCACTATGTGGTATCAGGAAAATAAGACCATGATACCTGCTTTTGACCAGAGAGTAGAAGATTTTAACAAGAAATATGAAGGGAAATATCATCTGACCATTGAGTATATTCCAAGAGGTTCTTCTTATGCTTATGAGGATAAGGTAAACTCAGCAGCTGCAGCAGGAATTCTTCCGGATCTTCTTTCTTTAGACGGTCCTAATGTTTCTAACTATGCAGCAAATGGAATTATTGTTCCGATCACCAGTTACGTGTCCGAGGACAGCAAAAACGACATGCTTCCATCTACAGTATTACAGAATACATACAAGAATGACATGTATGCAGTCAGCTTTAATGAAGCAGTCAGTCTGTTCTATTACAACAAAGATGTATTTGAGGAACATGGCTTCCGTATTCCGGAAGGAATTGATGATGCTTACACACTGGATGAAGTGTATGAAATGGCAAAAGAAGTTTCCACTCCTGAAATGGTAGGTATTAAGATTATCATGGATAAGGGTGAAGGAATGATTTACGGTTTATCTCCATTATTTGATTCAGCAGGTGCACCGTTAGTCAGTGAAGATGGTTCAAAGGCAGATGGCTACATCAACAGTGAAAAGAGTGTAGAGACCGCTGCAAAGCTTCAGAAATTCTTTGATGAAAAACTTGCAAATATTGATCCTACTCCTACTGAGTTCCAGGATCAGAAGGCAGCTATGTGGATCGCAGGCAATACGAACCAAATGGTTCAGTTTGAGCAGTTCCCGGATCTGCATTGGGGAGCAACTTATCTGCCAAAAACAGGCGATCATGTAGTTTCCAACTGTGGAAGCTGGACACTGGGAATTTCTAAAGACTGCAAGGATCCGGATGCAGCTTATGTGGCACTGGAATTCATGACTAATTCTGAATCTACCAGACTTTACGGTGAGGTAGGAGGATATCCGCCTGCAAGAAAGTCTGCTTATGAAAATAATACCCAGTGGGATGAATATCCATATAGTCTTGCAAAAGAACAGCTTTTTGAGGCGGCTGTTCCAAGACCAAAGACACCAGTTTACACTGTATTGACTTCCAAGTTTGCAGAGGCAATGTTAGACATTTTTACCGGTTCTGACGCAAAGGAATCTCTGGATGCAGTGGCATCTTATGTAGATGATGAATATGCAAGAGTGCAGGATTCTATGAAATAGCAAGTATGAAATAGCAGTAAATGGGATGCCTTCTAACAAAGAAGACATCCCATTCTGGTAAAGAGCATTTGTAAAGGAGGAGTATTGTGAGATATAAGATCGATTCCGGAAACAGTACCAGAATTAATATTACAGGAAGAAGAACAGGGGAGCGGCCGGGCTGTGTTCGTATCTTCCACAAGGGACAGCTGTCAGAGGAAGCATATTACAAATTTTCCGGTTTTGAAACTTTTTTATTTATCTGGGAAAAAGAGCAGGAATATGAGGTGGAGATCTGTGAACTGGAGGTTTCTTTAGCCTATTCTTACTGCCCGGACTGTGTGCTGGAGCAGGGAGTAAGATTTATAGAATTTAAAGATAAGGCGTATTTTTATACAAAAGATAATTTAAAAGATGCGCTGACGCAGGATTACAGAAATACTTTCCATTTTTCTCCTTATAAAAACTGGATGAATGATCCAAACGGTCTTTGCTGGTTTAAGGGATATTATCACCTGTTTTATCAGTACAACCCTAATGGTCAGGAATGGGGAAATATGCACTGGGGTCATGCAGTGAGTAAAGATCTTCTTCACTGGGTACATCAGCCGGTTGCAGCTTATCCGCAGATCGAGTTAAATGGCTGTGAAGGAGAATACAGGGGCGGAGCTTTTTCTGGAAGTGCAGTGATCGAAAAAGATGTGATACATTTATTTTACACCAGGCATTTCGGAAAAACAGACCGCAGCTGGCAAAGACAGTGGCAGGTAACAAAACAAAGCAAGGACGGCGTTCATTTTACTCATGAAGAATGTGCTGTGTGGGGAACACCAGAAGGTGTTACCTGGCATTTCAGGGATCCTAAGGTTGTTCAGATAGAGGATAAGTGGAATATGATCATTGCAGGTAGCTGTTATGACCGTCCAGCAGTATTCCGTTATGAATCAGATGATCTTAAAAGCTGGAAATATGCCGGGATCTTATATGGGGAAACAGATCCCCAGTACGGTATTGCAGAGTGTCCGGATTTCTTTTATTTAGATGGAACATGGGTTTTGATCGTCAGTTATATTTATGCAGACGGGCGTAAGGATGGACGAGATGTAGTATGGTATACAGGAACTTATAAAGATGGAAAATTTGATCCGGAAAACAAGGGCCTATTAGATGAAGGAAAAGATTATTATGCTCCGCAAAGCTTTGAAGTGGAAGGAGAGCGTATAAGTGCCGGATGGAACTGTCACAGGCTGGGGCAGCATATAGCACAGCCGGGAAGTGCCAACGGTAGCTTAAGTCTTCCGAGAAAATTAGCAGTAAAAAATGGAAAACTATACTCACAGGTAATCCCACAGATCCAGGAACTTTTTACAGAAAAAGCAGAAAACGGGCCGTATTTCCTTTCAATGAGAAAGACAAAAGAAATAAAGGAAAGTACAGTTCTTTCTCTGGCTGGATCACTGGCAGGAAAGGTAAATCTGTATATTGGTGAAACTGCTTTAAAACTAACTCTTGAAAAAGAAGATGCAGATGCAAAAGAGCAGGCACTTCCATTTGTATGCCAGATACAGACAGATCATCCGGTAGAAGAAATAACTGCATATGTAGATAAAGCGATCATAGAGCTGTTTATCAATGGCGGCGAACAGGCATGTACAAGAAGATTTTATCTTCCAAAAGCAGTTTTAAGACCTGTAGCAGAAAAGACAGGTGCATGGAGTATTGATATAAAGGGAATGAGATCCATCTGGTGATTCCATCCGGTAAAAGAAGGGAGATATTATAATGAGGGGCAGAAGAAAAAGCTATGCTTACTTTTTCATCCTTCCAGGCTGTCTGATCCTGCTGATGTTTACCATCCTGGCAGCGGCTCTGGCATTTGGATTTAGTTTTATGGATTTTAACCTGCTGCGGCCAAAGGATGCAGCCTTTGTAGGATTTGAAAATTACATCCGCCTGTTTCAGGATGCCAGTTTTTTAAAGGCAATGAAAAATACACTGTATTTTGCAGTTATTGTAGTTCCTTATCAGGTTACACTGGCATTTGGTCTGGCACTTTTAGTACGTGAAAATATTAAAGGCATTGGGATTTTCCGGTCTGCCTATTTTTCACCGTTAGTAACATCTATGAGTGTTATCGCTATCCTGTGGACCTTTATTTACAATCCCAATCCAACACAGGGTCTTTTAAATGCTATTTTAACAAAATTCGGGCTTCCGGCCTGCGATTTCCTGCGAAGTGCTGATACAGCCATGAACTCCATTATCTTTATGTCAGGCTGGCATGCAGCAGGACATCAGATGATGATCCTTTTGGCAGGTCTTCAGGCAATCCCGGAAGATCTTTATGAAGCAGCTTCCATTGACGGGGCCGGTGCATTAAAAAAGTTTCTTTATATCACAATTCCAGGTATTAAAAATGTGCTGATCTTCGTAGTTATGATGACGACGATCGCTGCCATGAAGCTGTTTACACAGCCTTACATCATGACTAACGGCGGTCCAAAAGAGTCTACTATGACACTGACCTATTATCTGTATCGCCAGGGCTTCCAGTACCGTAATATGGGATATGCTTCTGCAGTTTCAGTTATTTTCTTTATTGTAGTAGTAGGTATTTCAGTTGTAGTAAAGAAGCTTATGAAAGCAAGATAGGAGGATAAACAGATGAATAAGAATAAAAAATATTTTCTGATCTATGTAGTCAATATCCTTCTGGGACTTTTGTATATTTCTCCCCTGATCTGGATGGTGGTATCTGCATTTAAACCGGAAAACCGTATTTTTGCAGATATGTCCAAAGGACTGGCAGCCTTCTGGCCTGCAGGAGCGACCTTAGATAATTTTAAAGAAGTCTTTGTACGAAGCAACATGCCCCGCTATATCCTGAACAGTGTTACTTATGTTACGATCCTTGTGTTTTTAAGCATGGCAGTAAACTCTGCCTTTGGTTATGCACTTGCAAAATTTGAATTTAAGGGTAAAAATGTGATCCTTACAGTGGTATTATCTTTGCTGGTACTGCCGTTGGAAAGTATTTTGCTATCTTTGTTTTTCATTGTAAATAAGCTGGGATGGGTGGATTCCTATCTGGCACTGATCATTCCTTTTATTGTAAAATGTTTTGACGTATACCTGTTCAGGCAGTTTTTCCTGGATGTGCCGGATGATCTGATCGAAGCAGCAGAGATTGACGGAGCCGGACCATTTAAAACCTTTTTACAGGTCATCATACCGGTATCCAAGCCTGTTTTTGCTACTGTCTTTATTCTGGATTATGTGGCTTACTGGTCCGACTTTATGTGGCCGCTGCTTGTTATCACTGATGCAGGAAAAAGAACGGTACAGCTTGGTATCCAGACATTCTTTACAGAACCTCCGGTTTATTATGGTCCTATCATGGCTGCACTGACTATTGCATCTGTGCCTATGATCATTATGTTCCTGTTTTTACAGAAATATTATGTACAGGGAATTTCTACCAGTGGTATTAAAGGTTGATATTATCAAAAAAGTTAAAAAATATAAAAAAGGTCTGCTGATGATATTCTATCAAAAGCAGACCTTTTGCATTAAAAATTATAAATAAATTCAGGATCTGGTACACTGTTTCATAAATAACTGGCCGGCATTGCAGACAATGGGATGGTTGGTTATTTTTTTAATGATGTATCATTACTGTCATCTTTTTTTAACACCCGTGTCATCAGTCCCATAGCATAAAACAGTACGGAAATAAACACGATAGAGAAAATAACTGCCATCAGCTGATTGGCCGGGGCACCGGTTATTGCAAGTACAATGGCTGCAACAAAAAGGCCTGCTAATAATATTACCATAAGGGCAGCTGATATCCGTTTTAATTTCTTCATGGATTTTTATAACTCCTTTTTATTCTGCCAGTTCTTCCCATTTCTCATAGAGAACTTCCAGTTCTTTCTGGATGGACTCTTTCTCTTTGTTCAGTTCCATAAGGCGGGAAACATCGGTATATACATCTTCCTGGGAGAGGAGCTCATCGATCTCGCCATCCCTTGTTTCAAGCTCATGGATCTTATCCTCAATTTTTTTAAGTTCATTCTGGCGTTTGCGAAGACGGGCCTGTTCTTCTTTCTGGGCTTTCCAGTCTATTTTTCCGTCAGCAGGAGAACCGGCAGAGGAGGCGGTCATAGCTGTCTGGGAAGTACGGTTTGAAGATATGCCGGAGGCAGTACTGGCTGCCTGCGGGCTGTTTGTACCGGTTGGATGGTTAGCTGCAGTCTGGGCCATCTGCCTAGCGGCAAATGCAGCTTCTACATCCTCTTTCTTTTCCAGATAGTAGTCATAATTGCCGATATAGTTGATAAATGAACCATCCGTCAGATCCAGGATACGGGTAGCAGTACGGTTGATGAAATAACGGTCATGGGATACGTACAATACCGTTCCTGTATAGCGGTTTAATGCGCTTTCCAGGATCTCCTTGGAAGTAATATCCAGATGGTTGGTAGGCTCGTCAAGAAGCAGGAAATTGGCATCAGAGAGCATTAATTTCGCAAGGGAAACACGGCCTCTTTCACCGCCGCTTAAGTCACGGATCAGCTTAAATACGTCATCTCCTGTAAACAGGAAAGCAGCCAGTGTATTGCGGATCTGGGTGTTGTTCATGTTTGGATAGGTATCCTGGATCTCCTGGAACAGGGTTTTATCCATATGCAGTACCTGATGCTCCTGATCATAGTAGCCGATATGCACCTTGGAACCTAAACGGATCTGACCGGAATCAGCAGGGATAATGCCATTGATGATCTTTAAAAGAGTGGTCTTTCCGGTACCATTATTTCCAATGATAGCAACACGTTCCCCCCGCTTGATCTCAAAGTCCACATTGGTAAATAAGGTCTGTGTGTCAAAGGATTTGCTTAAATCTGTAACGGTCAGAACATCATTTCCGCTGACCACATCCGGCTCTAAGCGGATATCCATAGAATCATTTGCCTGGGTAGGCTTTTCTAACCGCTCGATCTTATCCAGCATTTTTTCACGGCTTTCTGCACGTTTAATGGATTTTTCACGGTTGAAAGATTTTAACTTGGCGATAACAGCCTCCTGATGGCGGATCTCCTGCTGCTGGTTTAAATAGGCACGGATGGCAGCATCGCGTAGCATGGCCTTTTTATCGCTGTAGGCAGAATAATTGCCTGAAAATACAGTACAATGCCCCATGTCCAGCTCAATGATCTTTGTTACCACACGGTCCAGGAAATACCGGTCATGGGCAACGATGATCACAGCACCGCTGTAGTTTCTCAGATAAGTTTCTAACCATGCGATGGACTCCATATCCAGGTGGTTGGTCGGCTCGTCAAGGAGCAGGATGTCCGGTTTGGTAAGGAGCAGTTTGCCTAAGGAAACACGGGTCTTCTGGCCGCCGGAAAGAGCAGTGATGGGTTTGGAAAACTCATCCTCTGTAAATCCAAGTCCCTTTAAAACGCCGGTGATCTCGCTCTGATAGGAATAGCCGTCTGCCATTTCAAATTCATGGTTTAAACGGCTGTATTCAGAAAGCTTGGTCTCTAATTCATCACCGGAAGCGGATTTCATTTCCAGTTCCAGGCTGCGAATGCGGGCCTCCATCTGGATCACCGGCTTTTTCACCTCTAAAAGTGCATCGTAAATAGTCTCGGCTCCCTCTAAGTCCTGGTGCTGTGCCAGATAACCGATGGAAGCACCTTTCGCCCAGGTAACAACGCCATCATCAGCGTTCAGTTTTCCGATAAGCACTTTTAAAAGAGTGGACTTGCCGGCACCATTAATGCCTACAATGGCCGCCTTTTCGTGGTCTTCTATATGGAAGGAAACCTGCTTTAAAATGTCATTTTCCCCAAATGACTTGCAGATATTGCTGCAGGATAATATCATGATAAACTCCTTAAAAACGTAGTAAAAATGTAGTAAAATTAAGTATTTTCCCGACAAAATGAGCCGGTTCGCACCAAACAGTATAATATAGGAAAATAATTTTTTCAAGAACATACTGAAAAACAGATTTGACATTTATTTAACGTCTGATTATAATGGATACTAGAGTTATCATACCCCGATAATGCAAGGGGGTGAATCATGAACAAGAAGGAGAGGGTTAAAATGGAACGCAAAGAGATATCAAAAGCAGTAATTTCAAGACTGCCCAGATATTATCGCTACCTTGGCGAGCTGATCGAGGAAGGAGTAGAGCGTATTTCTTCTAATGAACTGAGCAGCAGAATGAAGGTAACGGCGTCTCAGATCCGTCAGGACCTTAACAATTTTGGTGGCTTTGGCCAGCAGGGCTACGGATATAACGTAAAATATCTTTATTCAGAGATCGCAAAGATCCTTGGAATTGACCGTCAGCACAATGTGATCATCATTGGTGCAGGTAATCTGGGACAGGCCATTGCCAATTATACGAATTTTGAGCGGAGAGGATTTGTTATCAGAGGAATGTTTGATATCAATCCAAAGCTGATCGGACTGGTGATCCGCGGCATTGAGATCCGTTCTGTGGATGATCTGGAAACCTTTATCAGGGAAAATAATATCCAGATCGCAGCACTTACCATTCCAAAGACAAAGGCTCCGGAGATTGCTGACCGATTGATCAAAGCCGGCATCAAGGCAATCTGGAACTTTGCCCACACAGATCTGGTAGTGCCGGATGATGTAGTAGTAGAAAATGTACACTTATCAGAGAGTCTGATGCGTCTGTCTTACCGTGTGTGCAACATGCAGGAAAAGTCTGATGCAGAGGATACAAAAAAAGAATAAAAAGAGAGTAAACGTGATGATACTGGGAGTAGGAACGGATCTGGTGGAAATTGACCGTATGAGGAAGGCCTGCGAAAAAGAACATTTTGTGTCACGCACATTTACAGAGGCGGAAAGCCGGCAAGCAGGAGGGTCTGCCTCTAAGCTTGCCGGCTCTTTTGCTGTAAAAGAGGCGGTAGCCAAGGTGTTTGGCACAGGTTTTCGCACCTTTATGCCGGGAGATATTGAGGTTTTGCGGGATGAACTGGGAAAACCCTATGTACGTCTTTATGGTGGAGCTTTAGAACAGTTTGAAAAAATGGGAATGGAGCAGATCCATGTTTCTATTTCCAATACAAATGGACTGGCAATGGCTTTTGCAGTAGGAGAAGGAAGAGGAGAGCAGAAAAAATGAGGACTCTTTTATTAGGAAGAAAAATGAAAGCAACGGATGCCAAAACCATTCAGGAGATCGGTATTCCGTCTATGGTATTAATGGAACGGGCGGCTATGGCAGTGGCTGCAGAGGCAGAAAAGGCAGCAAAAAAAGATGAGATCGTCTGGGCTGTGTGCGGCAGTGGCAATAACGGAGCAGACGGTATTGCAGCGGCCAGAATGCTCCATTTAAAAGGCTATCCCGTATGCATTTATATGGCAGGGGATGAAAACAGAGGAACAGTGGAATTAAAAACACAGCTTTCCATTGCCCGAAAACTGGGAATTTCTGTAAAACCATGGCAGGAGATCGAGACAGAAAAGAAAGGAAAACACTGTTGCGTTATCATTGATGCAGTATTCGGAGTAGGTCTTGGCCGTCCGGTAGAAGGAAATTATAAAAGATGTTTAGATGACCTGAACCAGATAAGAGAACAGGAGCATACTTTCTGTGTGGCAGTAGACATTCCTTCCGGTATCCACGCAGATACAGGCGCTGTTATGGGAACTGCTTTAAAAGCAGATGTGACTGTGACTTTTGGCTGGGAAAAAATGGGAACTGCCCTTTACCCGGGAAGAAGTTATGCAGGAAAAGTGCTGGTAAAAGATATCGGCTTTCCTGAAATGGCATTAGAAGGGGAAGAGGAAGAAGGCGGCAGACCGGAACGGGCTTTTGCCTATGAAAAGAAAGATCTTTGCCACATTCCTGAAAGAAAAGCAGACTCCAACAAAGGAACTTTTGGAAAAGTGCTGATCGCAGCGGGAAGTGCAGGTATGTGTGGTGCTGCCTATTTAAGTGCCCTTACTGCCTACAGAGCAGGAGCCGGACTGGTAAAGATCCTCACAGTAGAAGAAAACCGTCCCATCCTTCAGGGACTCCTTCCGGAGGCGATCATTGCATCCTATACTCCGGATCAGCTTCTTCAGGGAAGAGAAGAATTTAAAGAAATGATCGAGGAACAGATGAAATGGGCAAGTGTAGTGGTTTTAGGACCGGGACTTGGAAGTGAGCCTTATGTAGAATATCTGGTAGAGGATATACTTACCAGTGCCTATGTTCCGGTGATCCTGGATGCAGATGGGTTAAATACCATTGCATCCCATCCTTATCTTACTTCTTATTATACAGAAAATATTATCATTACCCCACATCTTGGTGAAATGGCAAGACTTACAGGACAGACCATCAGCCAGCTAAAAGAAGATCTGGTGGGAGCAGCCAGTGCTTATGCATCCCGGTATGGAGTTACCTGCGTATTAAAGGATGCAGCTACGGTAGTTGCAGGCCAGGAAGGCGGCCTTTATATTAATACCAGCGGCTGCAGTGCCATGGCAAAAGCCGGTTCCGGGGATGTGCTTACCGGTACGATCGCGGGACTTTTAGCAATTGGCATGGAAGAGGAAGAAGCAGCCCGCATGGGTGTGTATGTTCACGGTCTGGCAGGAGAGAAAGCAGCCGGGGCAGGAAGCCACAGTCTGCTGGCCACAGAATTATCCCAGGCAGTAGGGGATGTTATGGACGAGGCAGTGAGACGCAATGGGTAAACCGTACCAGTTGCAGCAGAATAAATATGTTGGCAAAAACTGATTGAATGACTGGGAAACCTTCTTGAAAAATGCGGCGTATGGTGTATAATTAAAGCTTAGCGCACTTTAGTGCGTTTTCAGAAAGAGATCGTTTAGGAAGGCATGAATACGCCGGGAGGAAATAAAACATATATGAGACCTTACAGCAGAGTATATGCAACAGTAAACCTGGATGCTGTTGCTTCTAATATGAGATCCATGCGGGACAATCTGCCTGCATCTACCCTGATCATGGGATCGGTGAAAGCAGATGGCTATGGACATGGAAGCGTTCCTGTGGCAAAAACCATTGAACCTTATGTGTTTGGATATGCAGTAGCTACTATTGATGAGGGCATCATCCTTCGCAGACATGGGATCAATAAGACCATCCTTATTCTGGGTGTGACCCATGAGTCACGCTATGAGGATCTGCTGCGCTACGATATCCGCACTGCCATGTTCCAGTATGAAAAAGCAAAAAAACTGTCAGACCTGGCATTAAAACAGGGCAAAAAGGCAGTGGTGCATCTGGCACTGGACACAGGTATGAGCCGGATCGGTATGAAAGCAGACAGAGAACATGCAAAAGAGGCAGCAGCCATTGCAGCCTTAGAGGGCATTGAAGTAGAAGGTCTGTTTACCCATTTTGCAAGAGCAGATGAGACAGATAAATCCGCTTATGAAGAGCAGTACCGCCGTTATAAAGAATTTTTAGGCTACCTTAAGGAACTGGGGGTAAAGATCCCGATCCGCCACTGCTCCAACAGTGCCGGTATCGTTGAGTCATTAGAGTCCAATCATATGGATATGGTAAGGGCCGGTATTGCCATTTATGGCATGTATCCTTCTGATGAGGTAGATCATAACAGCGTAAAACTGACACCAGCTATGGAGATCAAAAGCTGCATTACCTACATCAAGGAGATTGAAGCCGGTACAGCAGTCAGCTATGGCGGCACTTTTGTGGCAGACCATACCATGAAAGTAGCAACCATTCCTGTAGGTTATGGAGATGGTTATGTCCGTTCCCTTTCCGGAAAAGGAGATGTGCTGATCCACGGCAAGAGAGCAGCTATTTTAGGCCGTATCTGCATGGATCAGTTTATGGTAGATGTAACAGATATCCCGGATGTACAGGAAGATGATGAAGTTACCCTTTTAGGCAGTGACGGGGCTGAATGCATTACGATGGAAGAACTGGCAGAAAAGTCCGGCGGTTTCCATTATGAAATGATCTGCGATATCGGAAAACGTATACCGAGAGTTTACTTAAAAGACGGAAAAGTAGTGGGTACCAAAGATTATTTTGATGATGTATTTAAGGGATTTGAGTAATTTTCAGTAGGTTACAATAAGTTTTTTAATATTAAATTCGTGATATACGGGTAAACAGGCTCCGGAAAGCATTTCTCCTCATATGATAACAGTAGTGTATACATTTTAAAAATGTGTCAATACTAAGGGTAAGAATATGACGGAGAGTGAAGGCTGTGATCATCAGACGCGGAGATATTTATTACGCAGATCTAAGACCTGTTGTAGGGTCTGAACAGGGCGGTGTGCGGCCGGTCCTTATCATCCAGAATGATGTGGGAAACCGGCACAGTCCGACAGTGATCTGCGCAGCGATCACATCAAGGATGAACAAGGCGAAGCTGCCTACCCATGTAGAATTAAACAGGGGAAGCTGTGACATGATACGGGATTCCGTGATCCTTTTAGAGCAGGTCAGGACCATTGACAAGCAGAGGTTAAAGGAGAAGATCTGTCACATTGACGGAGAACTGTTACAGAAGGTAAATGAGGCATTAATGATAAGTCTGGAACTGCATACATAGGCTGTGAGTGGTACAGTCCTGCTTTTCCAGGCTGTTCTTATGTAAAGACAACAACAGATAATGGAGATAAAAATGGGAGGAATATTAAAAAGTACCTGGGAAATGCTTCATGACGGGCGCTTCTTAAAAAAGGCACTTATGATCGCATGCCCGGTGGCACTACAGGGAATGTTAAATACCATTGTAAATATGGTAGATACCCTTATGATCGGAGGACTGGGATCAACAGCGATCGCAGCCGTTGGACTTGCAAATAAGGTGTTTTTCGTGTTTTCACTGCTGGTTTTTGGAATTGTCAGCGGCGGTGGTATTTTAGCAGCCCAGTTCTGGGGCAGCGGTGATGTGAAAAATATCAGGAAGGTTTTAGGACTTTGTGTGATGCTTGCTATGGTGGGAGCCATGTTTTTTGTGGTCCCGGCCCTTACGGCTCCCAGAATGGTCATGAGGATCTTTACCACCAGTGAGGGAAGCATTGAACTGGGGGCAAAGTATCTTCGGATCGCAGCTTTAAGCTATCCGTTTATTGCGCTTACCAATGTATATGTGGCAATGCTTCGCGCTACCAATAAAGTAGTATTTCCGGTGATCTGCAGCTGTATTGCCATTGTTGTTAATATCTGCTTAAACTATGTGCTTATTTTTGGAAAGTTTGGCGCACCGACCATGGGCGTAGCCGGTGCTGCCTGCGCTACACTTACTGCCAGATGCATTGAGGTGACTCTGGTACTTTTCTATGTATATGGGAAGAAACTGCCTCTTGCCTGCGGACCGAAGGGAATGTTTGGCTGGCATAAGGCGTTTATCACTCAGTTTTTGGAAACATCCGCCCCGGTCATTGCAAATGAATTTATGTGGGGACTGGGCACTACCATGTATTCCCTGGCGTATGGACGTATGAGCGATGACGCAGTGGCAGCTATTACTATTGCAACCACCATTCAGGACATTGCGGTGGTATTATTCCAGGGCTTAAGCGCAGCCACAGCAGTTATCCTGGGAAATGAACTTGGTGCTGGTAAGTTAAAACGTGCAGAAAAATATGCTACCCAGTTTTTTATCCTGCAGTTTATTGTTACTATAACAGCAGGGGTGTGTCTGATACTTGGAAGGTGGAAGATCATCGGTATTTACAGCATTACACCGGAAGTAGCCATGGATGTAAGCCGGTGTCTGCTGGTATTTGTTGCTTATATGCCTGCAAAGATGTTTAACTATGTAAATATCGTAGGTGTACTGCGAAGCGGTGGGGATACCAGGATGTGCCTGTTCCTGGATACCAGCGGTGTATGGTGCATTGGAGTTCCGCTGGCGTTTTTAGGCGCATTAGTATGGCATCTGCCTATTTACGGGGTCTATGCCCTTGTTATGTCAGAAGAAGTTTATAAGCTGATCCTGGGCTATATACGCTACCGTCAGAAAAAATGGCTTAAAAATCTGGCGATCCAGGTCTGATTTTATCTTGTCAGATAAAAAAAATCGTGTTAGTATAGAAAAGATGTAATATCAGAGATGATATTGTAAAATTTCGTAAACGAAAGAAACAAGAAATAAAGAAAGGGTGTTATACCAATGTCAGGACATTCAAAATTTGCTAATATCAAACACAAAAAGGAGCGTAACGATGCTGCTAAAGGTAAGATCTTTACTGTGATCGGCAGAGAGTTAGCAGTAGCTGTAAAAGAGGGCGGACCAGATCCGGCAAACAACAGCAAGCTTCGTGATGTTATTGCAAAGGCAAAAGCAAACAACATGCCAAACGATACCATTGACCGTGGAATCAAGAAGGCAGCAGGCGATGCAGCTTCCGTAAACTACGAAACACTTACATACGAAGGCTACGGCCCAAGTGGTGTTGCTATTATCGTAGATACTCTGACAGACAACAAGAACCGTACTGCAGCAAATGTCAGAAGCGCATTTACAAAGGGCGGCGGCAACGTAGGAACTCCAGGAAGTGTTTCCTATATGTTCGATAAGAAGGGTCAGATCATCATCGACAAAGAAGAGTGCGAGATGGATGCTGACGAACTGATGATGGCTGCATTAGATGCGGGCGCTGAGGACTTCTCCGAGGAAGAAGACAGCTACGAAGTAATCACTGCACCAGATGATTTCAGTGCAGTACGTGAAGCATTAGAAGCATTAAAGATCCCGATGATGGAAGCAGATGTTACCATGATCCCACAGACATGGGTAGAGCTTTCCAATGAAGATGATATTAAGAAATTAAACCGTATCCTGGATCTGTTAGATGAGGATGATGACGTTCAGGCTGTATATCATAACTGGGATGAGTGATTAAAAACGTTTTAGCACATATAAAACTCTTTCCTGCCGCAGGCTTTTTGCGGTGGGAAAGGGTTTTTTGCGCCTGTGGCTGCACTTGACAATGACTGGTTTTTCCTATATAATACACTGAATGTGTGGGGTATTTTAAGAGATACTGAAGACATTTTTCGTGAAACAAAAACAGGGACATGAAAGGTGCAGATAACGCATAGATTGCAATGGGCAGATTAAAAGATGCCCCTGAATGCATGTTGTAAGCAAATAGCAAAAGGAAGGAAGCAGGAAAAATGGCAGACAAGAAACACATTTTGACATATGCCGGACTGAAGCAGTACGAGGATGAGCTGCAGAACCTGAAGGTAGTCAGAAGAAAAGAAGTAGCTCAGAAGATCAAAGAGGCAAGAGAGCAGGGAGACCTTTCCGAGAACGCTGAGTACGATGCAGCAAAAGATGAGCAGAGAGACATCGAGCTTCGTATTGAAGAGCTGGAAAAACTGTTAAAGAACGCTGAAGTTGTTGTAGAAGAAGAAATCGACGTAAACAAGATCAACATCGGCTGCAAGGTAAAACTGTTGGACGTAGAATATGACGAGGAGATGGAATTCTATATCGTAGGTTCCACTGAGGCAAACAGCCTTCAGAACAAGATCTCCAATGAAGCTCCTGTAGGACGCGCTCTCATCGGCAAGTCTGTAGGAGATGTTGTAGACGTAGAAACACAGGCTGGAATTATTCAGTACAAGGTACTGGAGATCCAGAGAGTATCATAGTTGAATTTAAAACTTTATCACAAAGGAGCAAAAAAACGTGGGAGAGCAGCAGAAGTCAAATCAGACAGAGCAGGATTTAAACCATGTACTGAAGGCACGCCGTGACAAGCTGGCAGAACTTCAGGCAGCTGGAAAGGACCCTTTCCAGATCACAAAATATGATGTAACTGCCCACAGCATGGATATTAAGGAACATTATGAAGAGTGGGAAGGAAAAGAAGCAAGCATTGCCGGACGTTTAATGTTTAAGCGTGTTATGGGTAAGGCTTCTTTCTGCAACATTCAGGACCTGAAGGGAAATATCCAGGTTTATGTGGCAAGAGACAGCATCGGTGAAGATGCATACAAAGATTTTAAGAAAATGGATATCGGTGATATCGTAGGCGTAAAGGGAAAAGCATTCACCACAAAGACCGGTGAGATCTCCGTTCACGCAGACGAAGTGACCCTTCTTTCCAAGAGCCTTCAGGTTCTTCCGGAGAAGTTCCATGGTCTGACTGATACAGATATGCGTTACCGTCAGCGTTACGTAGACCTGATCATGAATGCAGAAGTAAAGGATACTTTCGTAAAACGTTCCAAGATCTTAGCTGCGATCCGTAAATACTTAGGTGGCGAAGGCTTCATGGAAGTAGAGACTCCTATGCTGGTTGCAAATGCAGGCGGCGCTGCTGCAAGACCATTTGAGACCCATTTCAATGCTCTGAACGAAGATCTGAAGCTGCGTATTTCCCTTGAGCTTTATCTGAAGCGTCTGATCGTAGGCGGTCTGGAGAGAGTATACGAGATCGGCCGTGTATTCCGTAACGAAGGTCTTGATACAAGACATAACCCGGAATTCACCCTGATGGAGTTATACCAGGCATATACTGATTACCACGGCATGATGGACTTAACAGAAAATCTGTACCGTTTCGTTGCACAGGAAGTTCTTGGAACTACCAAGATCGTTTACAATGGCATTGAAATGGATCTTGGAAAGCCATTTGAGCGCATTACCATGGTAGATGCTGTTAAGAAGTATTCCGGTGTAGATTTCAATGAGATCCACACTCTGGAAGAAGCAAGAGCCGTTGCAAAAGAAAAGAATATTGCATTTGAAGAGCGCCACAAAAAGGGCGATATCTTGAACCTGTTCTTCGAGGAATTCGTAGAAGAACATCTGTTACAGCCAACCTTTGTTATGGATCATCCGGTAGAGATCTCTCCATTAACAAAGAAGAAACCGGAAAATCCAGACTATGTAGAACGTTTCGAGTTCTTCATGAACGGCTGGGAAATGGCAAATGCTTACTCCGAGTTAAACGACCCGATCGATCAGAGAGAGCGTTTCAAAGCACAGGAAGAACTGTTTGCTGCCGGTGATGAAGAAGCAAACCACACAGACGAAGACTTCTTAAACGCACTGGAGATCGGTATGCCTCCTACAGGCGGTATCGGTTTCGGTATCGACAGAATGTGCATGCTGCTTACCAACTCTGCAGCTATCAGAGATGTCCTGCTCTTCCCGACAATGAAGTCCTTAGATGGTGTAAATAAAAAAAATGATGTAAATAATACAGCTTCTGAAGCACCTGAAAAAAATGTAAAAACTGAGTCTGAAAAGATTGATTTTTCTAAGGTAAAGGTAGAGCCTTTATTTGAGGAATTTGTTGATTTTGATACATTCAGCAAGTCAGATTTCCGTGCAGTAAAGGTTAAAGAGTGTGTTGCAGTACCGAAGTCAAAGAAACTGTTACAGTTTACTCTTGATGACGGAACAGGCACAGACAGAACCATTTTAAGCGGTATTCATAGCTTTTATGAGCCGGAAGAACTGGTTGGAAAGACTCTTATTGCTATCACAAATCTTCCACCGAGAGCTATGATGGGCATTGACTCTTGCGGTATGCTCCTCAGTGCTATCCACGAAGAAGAAGGCGAAGAAAAGCTCCATCTTCTGATGGTTGATGACCATATTCCAGCAGGTGCAAAGCTCTATTAAGATGATGTAAAGATGTACCGTTTTACCGAATAGACGGGACGTACTTCATTTGATAAAAAACTAAAAAAACAGCGATTTACATCAAACTTACATCAATTGATGCAGAAATCGGTGCAAGCAAGAAAAAATCGCATAATTGGCAGAATGAATGGGCAGTCCTGAAATCGGGATTGCCCATTTTTAGAAGAAAGACGAAAAACTCTTGACCTGCACGCAGCGTATACGCTTATACTATCAACATAAATCATAAGGAGGTGCATCGGATGTTATTAAATGAAATTATAAATGAGGTTGGAATGACAAAGCGTGCAGTTAAGTATTATGAAGAAAAAGGATTGCTGTCAGTGGATAAAGATAACAATGGTTATCGTAACTATACTGCACAAGATGTTGAAACTTTAAAAAAGATTTCAGTATATAGAAAACTCGGTATTAGTATTAAAGACATACAGAGCCTTTTGGAAACTGGCGACAAAAGTATTCTTCTTCGTATTTATCAAGAAAAAGTGCAGGAAAAAGTTTTAAAAGACTCAGAACTTGAAGCTTTGAAGCAATTTATAGATGATGGTGACGCAGACAAAGCAAATGAGGCACTTGATTATCAAACCGTTGAAAATGCAATTGAGTCTTTGCTACCGGGAAAAGAATGGGGAGATTATTTTAAAAGTCATTTCAAACCATTTCTTAATGTAAGGTTGAAGACTCTGGAACAGAAGCAGGCACTACAGAATATATTAGAATATTGCGATGAAACGACATTGAAAGTTCCTTTTATTATGGGAATAGGTGCGAAGATGATAGGTGGGATTGCACAAGAAACCAGAACCGCAGATGAGATGATAGCCTATTATCGTGATATGAGTGAAAGTGAATATGAAAGACTAAAAGAAAAAGTATGGAAAGGTGCTAAAATGAAAAACGGTATAATGAAATACCATCCAGCATTTATTGCACAGAGAAAAATGCAGAAAGAGTTACAAAATAAAGGATATAACGATATATTCATTCCTAATTTAATGGTTCTGTCTCCAACGTATGCAGAATATAAGAAAGCGTTAGATAATGTGAACGATAGAATGTGTAGAGAACTTGGACTGTATTATGATAGCAATTATAACTTAGTTATTAAAAAAGATAATTCTAAGTAAAAGTTAAACTACCCTTTGGGAGAGGAGAAATCCTTTTCTCAAAGGGCTTTTTCTATTTATACGGATATTCGCAAACTACAAGACAAAGCTAAAACTTCATATACTCTAAGCACAAGGAGGCCCCGGTTTGGCTATGAATAACAGTTTAGCAGAAGTACATCCGGAACTTGTTTCGGAGTGGTCGGAGAAAAACTTACCGCTTGGGCAAATATGAAAAGAGGGCTGAAGAATAATACCTTTGAAAATTACAAATATATGTACAATACTTTTGTGCGACCAGTGATTGGAAGTAAAAGAATATCAACGCTGAAGAAATCGGATATTAAGAAATACTACAATTATCTTGTTGATGAAAGAAATTTGAAGCCTTCAACGATTGATAATATACATACGGTTCTTCATCAGGTTTTACAGATTGCTGTCGATGATGACTTTATCAGAAATAACCCGTCAGATAATGTGTTGAGAGAATTGAAAAAAGCACATTGTTTTCAGTCGGAAAAGCGTAGAGCGTTGACGAAACCGGAGCAGGAGCTATTTCTGAATTTCCTGAAAACCCACCCTGTATATGAACACTGGTATCCGGTCTTTGCAGTAATGATAGGAACTGGACTTCGTGTGGGGGAAGTAACTGGATTGAGATGGTGTGATATTGATATGGAAAGTGGAATGATTGATGTTAATCATACTCTTGTATATTATGACCACAGAACCGAGGGAAGTAAAAGTGGCTGTTATTTCAATGTAAATACAACGAAGACTCCGGCGAGTATGAGGCAGGTTCCAATGCTCGGTTTTGTGAAAGAAGCATTTGAACATGAGAAACAGAAGCAGGAAGATTTAGGACTTCATTGCGAGGTCACGATTGACGGATATACAGATTTTATTTTCATCAATCGTTTTGGTCAGGCACAGCACCAAGCCACACTCAACAAAGCAATCCGAAGAATTATCCGTGATTGCAATGATGAGCAGTTTTTGCACAGTGATGAACCTGATGTGTTACTTCCTCATTTTAGCTGCCACTCGCTTAGACATACATTTACAACAAGAATGTGTGAAGCTGGAGTAAATATAAAGGTCATTCAAGACGCACTCGGACATTCAGATATTTCAACTACACTGAACATCTATGCTGATGTTACAAAAGAAATGAAAGCGGAAGAGTTCAAAGGATTGGATAGCTACTTCAAAGTATAATATTGGACTTCACATACAGAAAGAGAACATACAGAGTGTTGTGTGTTCTTTTTTTCGTTGGATAAAAAGAGAAATGCTTGAATGGGATATCTTTATGTATCTTTAAACGCCCAAATTAGAAATATTACTCTTCTTCACTCT
>OLNV01000406.1_pt1 | contig 33812 bp, 35 predicted proteins | sample 1672891 | NCBI WGS metagenome assembly OLNV01 (sample SAMEA3136734, study PRJEB25190) | human gut metagenome | biome: human gut; feature: human-associated habitat; material: faeces | place: Austria | collected 2013 | reverse complement strand
GTCGGCGACTTTGGAAAAACTGTGAACGCGCCCTTAACAGCAGTCTTCAAATGGTTGTATTGGCCTTCCTGAAGATAGTTCTTAAAAGATACTAGACAGGTTCTAATACCGCGATCATGTAACAATTTGAAAATATTGGCCATCGGAGCTTCTAAGATGATGTTCTTTTGAAAGGAGTATTCCTTGAAGTGATTCGTGCGTGCAATCTCTCGTTTCTTGACATAAAGTATACTTAAATGAAGTCATTAGGCGAAATTTTCACCATAATCTATTTTGTTAACCCAATGAATATGGCGCCACCAATAATCAAAAATAGCCCGGTAATTAGCTTGCGGTGCTGCTCTCCAGCATGTTCATGCAAGATTACGATTCCGCCAATCGTTGAGACAACGACGTTCATTTGCGAGAGTGTATACCCAATGGAGACACCATTCAATTCATTTGACAAGAGCATCGTGAGGTTGGCGATACCGAAACAAAATCCTGTAATAATATTATGCCAGCTCTTTACTCTCCACATATAATTATCCCGCACTCGAGATACAATTCCGGATATCACAAGCCACATCGCTATCGCTTGTGGCAACAGCATGTCCCAACCATTCAGTCCGAATATTCGAGGTATAACCGCATAGCCAACTAGTCCAGCTGAAGAAACAGATACTACCACAATTCCATTTAAGAAGTCTTGTGGAGAGACTGATCCGGAGTCTTTTCCACGAATAGAGATGACAATAACGCCAACTATGATAAGTAAAATTGCCACAATTCCAAATAGGTACTGCCTTGTTGTATGCCATTCGTGAAAATAAAAAACACCAAATAGAATTGTTCCGATTAGCTGTTCTGCGGTATTAATTGGCATTGCCATAGATACACCCAAGAGATCAAAGGAACACACTTGAAGAATCTGTCCAATTCCCCAGAACACACTACAAAGAACCGCTCCGATGATTAAGCTTGGTGTCAAAGAAGCAGGCTGCCGAAAGATAAAGATAATTGCCGCAAATATCAGATTACCTGTTACCATACCCATTACTTTGTTAGTGAATTTTCCACCAACAATTTGCATAACAATGGCCTGCATGCCCCAACCAAGCGCTGGAACCAGACCTAATAGTAGGCTGCTCAATATATAACTCTCCCTATATATGTAATCTCTAGACCGCTCACCCCTAAAGCAGTCGCCATTAAGCGGTCCGGATATTTATAATAAAAGAGTACCTGCCTATCTAGCAGATACTCTCCTTTTCCTAAACTCCTTGAATCAGGATGGTCAAGACGTCATAAGGCGGAATCTCATCATTGTAGGCAATTGGCTCCTCTAATGCATTAATTGCTGACTCGCCTTCTCGCAATTGATAAGTAAGCGGACGTTTTGTCATATTCTGTAAGCGCATCACGGTTGCTTTTTCTGTATAGTAAGCGGGATAGACAGCACTAACTGTTAATTGTTCTGAGACTTCATCAAAGCTCTGGCTTGATGGCAAGCTTTGTTTCGTAGTTAAGCTATCCTGAAGTTTATTATCCAATCGATTGAAAAACAGATTTAGATTCTGTTTCTGATAAGCCAAAGGGTTAAAGGCCAACCGTTCTTGCTCCGTCGCGATTGTTGTTTCATCAGTCGCGGCACCCCAGAAGATATCTACGTTATACCGCAGGCCTTGATTCAGAATCTCAGCACCGGGTGTTGCAATCATGATATGACCCTCGTTCGTGGTATCGCCCGACGCTCTCCCAGGACGATAAATAAGATTGGGTTTCCCAAGCTGATCTGACGTTGCCAATAGTGTAAATTCTAGCTGACCGCCACTTTGCGCATATTCCTTAATCTCTCGACTAAAGACGGACATCTGCGCATCGTCTCGTGCTACCGAGACATTGTTATCCATTGGCCAGATATTTATCGGCATCTCTGCATATTTAGACTGCCATTCCGTTGGTATCTTCTCGTTCTTCCGAGTAATAAAACCATACGGAACAGAGGCTTTATTACTATCCACATCTAGTCCTGAATCCACAAGGAGGCGCAGGCGATGTTGTAAGATATCATTCTGAACCTCTATCGCAATACTCAGATGATTATCTGGGGAAACTCTCAAGTCCATCACTATCGGTAGCCTACCGGAATTAGTACCTTGTTCTCTTTCATCTAGGTTGAGAGGTAACTTGGCATCCGCACGCAAAATCATCTCTTGCCAATCCGCTTGGTGCTCCGCTGACACACTATCCCACTCAATTAGCACAGGGTGATCGTTCTGTACAGGTGAGAAATCGTATGTGTCTCCGGCATTGCCATCATCAACAAGCTTAATGGCATTCTTAATGTGCCTACCTTGCCAATCAAGATCGATTTTCCCATCGCGTACACTAATCTGCCAATCGGTTGTCTTAAGTACGTACTCGTCTGACGATTCGGATAATGAGTCAACGTTCTCATCGGTCGAATGAAATTCAATCACTCGATATCCGAGAGCGGGTAGACTTACGACAATCTGGAAATCATCCTCGTAGTATCCTGGCTCCGTGAGATACTCGTTGCCATGAGGGGTCTGACTTAGAACATTCTCTCTAGCAGAAATGTGACGCTGATGAACTAGGTGTTGAGAGATTACGTCATCAAACTGGATATGCTGATAATTTGTTAGTAGCTTAACGTTCACAGGCTGAGTGCTTGTCTTAGGAAGTGGGTTAATAAGCAACACCTGATTATCGCCTAGACCAAGTTTAATACTCAGCATCTTTTGAATCGTATTGAGAATACCATCAGCAATTTCTTGTCCTTGCTTAAGTCGGTGGAGAATGTCCTCATTCACCGAATCTACAACGCTGCCGGCCATACTGTCATGGGCTTGACTCTCCAGTAACTTCTTCCATGCAGATACAAGAACACCCGTATTCAAATCAATTCCAACTCGGTGGCCAATGACCATTACCGGTTCAACCTCATGAATTAAGGTATGCTCAAGCTTAGTTGCTGCAAGCTTGACATCCATGCGACTTGAGCCGCACGTACGATGAACTCTCGCAAACACCGGATCAATGAGTTCACCTTTATAGTGTGGTAGCTCTTTGTAGTCCAGACTGTCAAAGAAGTCTTGGTAGGTACCTATCTTGTAGCTGTATTTGCCTATACTGTTAATCTCTTGGACTTTTTCTTCAATATCCGCCACGATATTCATCTGATCGTTACCACTTGGAATCAGGATGTTATCAGGCGTATTAGGAATTGTCTCTGCGATAAAGTTTATCGCTTTATCAAGCCTGCCATCTACATACTCACGAGTTGGTGCCAGCAACATGCCGGTGCCATAACCTTGAGGCATTGACACCGCTTGAACTGTCGCCCCTCCGCCTAGACTATCCCAATTAAAGTAGAAACTCGAGACCTTTTTGGGATCAATCCCCCGCCAGAACAGGAATCGATTGAGACCAAGTTGACGTAGAATCACAGGCATTTGTGCATTAAAGCCAAATGTATCCGGAAGGTAGCCTATTGGCATAGACTGACCCAGTTGCCTAGTTAACAATGAACCAACTATACCGTTCCGGAGCAATGACTCTCCTTGGATGTGTAGAGCATCAGGTTGTGTGTACCAAGGTCCAATCTGCAGTTGCCCTTTTGCCACCAGTTGCTTTACGCGTTCTTCCATCTCTGGAATTATTTGTAAATAATCAGACAGTATTGAAGTCTGACCATCTAAAACAAAGCTTGCATGCGGGTGCTTCTCAAGTTCTTTAATTGTATTCGTGAAGAGTAGTGAACTCAGTACTAAGGAATCCTGGTCTGAAAAGTACCATTCTCTGTCCCAATGCGTATGATTGACTATTGTAACTTGCTTGGACATTATTAATTCTCCCACTGATCCTCATCAAAGTAGCTACCATCGTTCTCAGCATCCGCTGTATAAGAGAGTTTTTCAGATTCCGCTTCAAAAGCCTTGCGCGTCGCAAGTGTAATTGCTGTAACAATGAGCGTTCCAACAGCGATACCGAGAATGTAAAACCACCATTTTTCAACGGCAAACCAACCATAGAAACCAGATATTGGTGCGCGGTTAACGGCACCAAGACCGACACCGAGCGCTGCACCAGCGGCTGAGCCAATCATATTAGCAGGAATAACCTTCAGTGGCGATTCAACCGCAAACGGAATTGCCCCTTCACTGACACCGATTAAGCCCATGACCAATGACGCTTGACCTGCTTCATGAAGCTCTGGGCTGAACTTCCGCTTGTCAATCAATGTTGCAAGCCCTAAACCAAGTGGTGGAATGATAATTGCAATTTGTGCTGCGGTATTCGGATCGTAGACACCACTTGTGAGTAAAGCCATGGCTGTTGTAACGGCAGCCTTGTTAACTGGGCCGCCAAGGTCGAAGCCGACCATGGCACCAACGATTGCGGCAAGCAATACTTTGTTCGTCCCAGTAAGGCTCTTCAACCAGCTAGCAAGACCAGTGTTAATTCCTGCAAAAGGAACCCCGATGACATACTGTATCAGTATCAATGTCACTAAAGAGCCAAGAACAGGAACAAGAAAGACAGGTAAGACGGACTTAGCAGCTTCTGGAAGATGAATATGCGTCAACAGAAACTTAACCGTATAACCTGCGATCAAGCCTGAAGCCAAAGCACCAAGGAATCCTGCGTTCATATTCGCAACAAGGACACCACCAACAAGGCCAGGTGCGATACCACCTTTATCAGCGACAGAATATGCAATAAATGCGGAGATAACTGGGAACATCATGCCAAGAGCAAGTCCGCCCCAACCATCGTCAGTGTGCAAGAACTGTATAAACCAGTTTGCATTGGTTGCCCACTTAGTGTCCCAAATATCTGAAATTCCATAGAATGAAGCGCCAACACGACTGATTGCCATCAATACGGCTCCGGCAATAACTAGAGGAATCATGTATGAGATACCAGTCATGATATGTGTTTCTATATCTTTACCAAATTTCTTCATGGACATTAGAAATTCAACTCCTATCCTTTGTCTGCGGCGTCAAGAGCGCTGTTAATGACCTTTTCGGCGTCCTTGATTGGGTCGCTAACGTTAACTTGAAGAATTTTCTTTCCATCAAAGCGATCTGCATCACGTACTTTTGTGTCTGTAGCAAAGATAACGGCTTCACCGATCTGAACGTCTTTTGCTGTCAATTTGTTACCAATACCAGTCGCACCTTGAGTCTCAACCTTCATTAGGACGCCCATCTTCTTGGCAGCCTTTAAGAGTGCCTTCTCTGCCATGTACGTGTGTGCAACGCCCGTTGCGCATGCTGTAATAGCAATTAACTTTCGTGCCATAATATCTATCTCCTCAATTAAAAATTTGACTTAGCGAAAATACCGAATCGGCTTTGCTGAGTGCCTCACGGACATCATCATCCATTAACTGACTAGCAATCTCCGAGAGAATCTTCAGATGTTCGTTATCCCCACCCTCTGGAATTGTCAGTAGAAATACATTTTCAACAGGCTCATTATCTAGTGACGCCCATTCGACTGGGTGTTTAAGTTTGGCAATTGCAACCGCAGAACGTGTCACCACATCTGACTTGCCGTGGGGAATGGCAATACCATCGCCAATACCCGTTGTTCCTTCTGATTCACGGTACTCAACTGCGTCAAGATATGCTTGCTTGTCTGTTACAATGCCAGCTGAAACATACAAGTCGGCAATTTTACTAATTGCGTCTTTTCTTGTATTAGCATCAAGACCATATACAATTAGGTCTTTATCTAGTTTAATTGTCATTATTCGATTCCTCGTTTCAGTATCTCTATTAGTTCTTTTTTGTCAGTAGCTTTTGTCAACGCGTTTAACAAATTTGTGTCTGCAACGATATCATATAGATCATCAAATATGCTATCTATTTGCTGCTGATTCATCTTCTTAGTCATCGCCAAGAAAAAGACTACTGATACTTTGTGATGTCCCCAATTAATGGGGTGCTCAAGGGTACAAATTGCAATTGCTGGTGCCTGTACTAATTCTGGTTGTGCGTGAGGAATCGCATAATTATCAAAACTTGTGAACGAAAGATTCTCTCGTTCCAATGCACTTGCTGTAAGACCTTCATCGGCGTATCCTTGCTGCTCTAAACGGTCACCAAGATTTTGAATAACCTCTTTCCAGCTCCGTGCGTTACTGGCGAGCCACATCAGATCTCCGTGAATTATCCTAAAGAACTCCGCATGTTTGTTGTTCTTTTTATCTTCAATGTTTCTGACTAGATTCCTAACCAGTAGCGCATCGCTATCGCTCATCACTGGTGAAACAGTCACCGTTGGAATATCACCCTTAGGTAATCTGAGAGTTGAGATAATTAGATCAATACCTACGAGACTGTTGCGCTGGAAGTCTTGCAAGGACCAGATCTTAACAATCGATATATCTGAGAATTCTCGGCGAATTCGCGCGGCCAGCAGTTGTGCTGATCCAAGCCCCGTACTACATACAATTGCGGCGTTCACTCTCTGATGTATAGCCCTTCGGCGTTCCAGATATGCCTCTATATGGAGTGCAACATATGCGACTTCATCATCATTCATTGAGATGTGTTCTGTACGTTCGTAGTCATCAGAAACGATGAGTGCCTCATCAAACGCTTGTGGATAGTTTCGTTTGATATCCTCGGTATACGGATTTGAGATGCCCGCATTAACTCTGAGTCGCTTCACAGCTGCCTGCATATGAACAGTTAGACCAAAGAGCAGATCTCGATCATATCCGAACGGATGAAGAAGCTCCTTCAAACGTTCAGGAATTGGTATCATACTATGCTGATTTGCAAGGCTTACCTGGTTCGCAGATGCTGCAATTAAATGAATCTGGATATAAGCAATCTCCTCATCAGGAAGGCGAACATTAACCTCTTTCTCTACCATCGCTGCCAGTTGCACTGCTTCTGACTTACGTTCGTTCCCGATATTTCGAATTAGGTCATCATTTTGACCAATTGGATTTCCCGCTTTAATCCTATTGATGGCAATTGCTAAGTGAATAACTAGGGACTGAATCGCATACTCGCTAAGACTCAGACCTAGTTTCTCAGACGCATTCTGTACGACTCTTGCTAGTATATTAACGACGCTGGAATCAATATTTGGATTTTCCGCAATTGCTGGATCAGCAGTCCAGCCTTCTGATGATTGATCCATACGCCAGTCGCTATCCCAATATTGACTCAACATCTTAAACAATACCTTGCGCTTCTTTCCCTCCTCTCCTTCGATTCGAACACCACGCCCAGGTATTCGTAATAACTCGGTATCTGTACCTATTAACTGCCGATTCAGATTATCAAGATTTCTTTGAATGACTCTCCTACTGATAAACAGAACCTCTGCAAGTTGATCAATTGAGATATAGTCCTGTGATCGAAGTAACTCGGATAGGATATATCGCTCTCTACTACGATCAGAATCAGGTAACTTCGTCTTTTCTGATTTCAGTTTCCTTAGGATGTTCTGGATATCTGCATCTTTTGCAGTCACCGTAATGCCCTTACGAGGCGTTACGGTAATCGTAACTTGATCATCTCTTAAGGCCAGAACAATCTCTCGTAAATCCGAATAAACTGTCTTCCGAGACACACCCACTTGTGTTGCCAGCTCTGCAGCAGTTGTATTGGACGTGGATAATAGCAATCTGACAATTTTTTGCTGGCGTGCATTTAAAGTGGTCATATTGTTCCTCCTATCCAAAGTCTATTGTGATATTTAAATGCAGTAATGACAACGCATTCATTTTCCACATTATTGTGGAGATCTAGTGAACAATAAGCATCGGTATCCAGTGACCGTTGAAATAAGCTACCCTATCGTAGTGGCTGTTGAACTAGGCCACCATATCTTCGACCCTTGTAGTAAATTTATAGCGAATTTGATAGGCCTCACCCTCGAATTTAGCCAAAATTAAAATTGGTATAGCAAATACCCTTAACAGGGTCAGCACATTGCTCAAGACGATGGCCGCGTCAATCTTGACGGCCAGTGATTCAGCTGTCCGAGTGTTCACCAAGTCAAGCCCCAGCGTGCCCTTCATAAAAGCAAACCGGCGTTCAATGGTACCTCTTCGATTCTCGGCATCAGTATCCTCACGCCGTTTCGCTGCATCAACGTGTTTTGGATGCCGGCCAAGCTTCGGACCGCAGATTCGGATACCCAAATCCTTACACAGCTTTAGGTTCTCCCGATTACGGTACAGCGTATCGGCCAGTACTTCATCCGGATAATGTCCATGAAGGTCGTAATAGTGGTCTAAAGTTTCCGCGAAGTCTTGGCCCTCAGAGAATGCGGTGAAATCAAAACGTTCAATGTCGACTACGCCTTCACTTAACGAACAGTCAATCTTCGCCCCAAATTCAACTTTAGCATTGGCCTTACCACGTTGAATTGGGCGAATGTACGGCTGTTGGAGACTAACAATTCGGTCTTCAACGTGGTGAGTCTTGTGGGTATACATGTACCATTGCTGGTCAAATAGAATTCGAATCACGCCTAAGCGAATCGCTTGTTCATCTGGTAGAGTCGCACCCTGATCGATGAATTCGTTGATGTACCGCAAATCACGGCGCACATATTGAAGTTGGGCCTTGACCTGTTTATGAAAGCCACCACGCTGTTGCTTTGGATGTCGTGAAAATGAGGTCCAACAATGCTTCGCCTCGCGTTTGTACATGCGTGGGTTTGGCACACCAAGTTGGTGTGCCATATCGATCGCCATCGCCTCAAGATTCAGCCTTGCTTGGTTGAGGAGGACGGTGTCTTGAGGATACTTGATTTTGACTGGCACTGCGGTTGCGTCCGTGATGACGGTGTCCACTTTGAATGGGACCAACGCTTCGATCTTGGCGCGTACTGTATCATTCATGATATTCATAATCAGCTCGGAGATATCGGCAATTCGTTTGCGAAAGTGTGCCAGGCTGGAATAATTGAACGGCTCAACCGCTTTGTATTCGGACAACCCGATGAAATATTGAAGTGCGGGTGTATCACGAATTGCCGCAACCACCCCACGATCAGTTAAACCCATCCGTTGTTGGATCAGGATTGCCCCATAGAGTAAACGAAATGGTTTTGCCGCACGTCCCGCATTTTTGGTGAACTCCAATTGGTATGCCTCATCGAGAGCTTTCCAGGGCATGACCTCCGCCAACTGGACCCACTCATTGTTAGAGCTAAGTGGGGTACTTAAACCGGCACCAAAGGATTCAAATGACAATTGAAGCGGGCTGTGACGATAGACCATACGATAACCTCCGAGTAGGTTCCCAAAAAATGCAAGGAAAATGCAGGAAAACAGCTAATTCCAATGGATTTATTATACCGCAATAATGCATATATTAGCTTAACTGCCTGAATTATAGAATTTTTAAGCAGCCACTATCGTAGATCTTTGTAGTAAGTTTATAATTATTCATTTGGCAATCTACATTCCTATTTTTCTGATTAAGGTCTCTGGCAAATGGATAGATAAGATGTTGGGTGTTGCTTAGAACAAATAGAGCTTTAAATTGTTTGCACTTGGCAACTCATGCTATAATATATAGCAAAAGAGCGTTGCATCTATCGATACAACGCCCCTGCAAGCCGCTTCAAAGGCGGTGGCGTTTACAACATCAACTTAATTAAGCCGACCTGTAACCGACCAAAGTTACACAGGGCGGCCTTTTTTGTTACTTCTTTTTGTCGTTGAGAATGGTTGCGACTAATAAGCCGAACGCAATCATCAGCGACAGTGCCTGAAAGACACTCATAGGCTGTGAACCCTTTCTGAAGATTCTTCCATGTTCCCATAGACGTCACCTCATCGGGAAAAGACAGCCACCGCCCTTAAAACTTCCTGCTTAAACAACATACCATAGCTTACTTATCATCACTGGTGTTTTGCACGGTATCTTTCTGACTCAATCTAAGAATTTCTGGTAATAGAACAGTCTCTAGCTCAATATAAAGTTGATTAGCTACCATACCTTCGAATACATCAGGTACAACATCTATCTCAGTTTCTAATTGTTTGCTTAGGTGCCGTGCAATGTTTGGTGATTGGGTATCGATGGCGGTCTTAATTTGTTGCTGTATATCATTCAATATCATCAAATCACGCTCCTTTCATTGAAATGACCTTGTTAAATTTTGATTTCGTTCACGTTAAATGCGAACCGAGACTTGAACACATGATTATAGTCGTTTTTAAACTTATATAAGGTACCGAAGCTGATTGATTTTTTAGTTGAACACACGAAGCGTTGATTGCGTAGCAGCAGCCGTTTTAACAAGGTCAGCTTGTACAATAAAACGCTTGGGCGTATTGGGTGTTGCTGAGTCACAGGTAACTAAGGTTAACAACTTCTTACCTGGAATATCATCAATCACGGAAACTTGATGCTCATCAATTGTCTGTTTGTTTGTGACTTGGTACGTATAAACTTGCTGATTATCAGTCAAATAAACATAGGCAGCTGTCTGAATTCGTTTAAGCGGTGAAAATAAGTTGCCTGCATCGGTCATATAATGGCCTGCTAAAGCATAATTACCCTTTCCCAGGACTTGATTAGGTTTCATCGTGCCAGCTCCTCGAGCCAAATTATTGTTATCAAGGCCGTAAAAAACGGGCAAACGCATACTAACAGAAGGGATTGCTAACCGAGCAATGGCGTTAGAATCATTAGTTATAGCCCTAGCGACCGTAGTAACATCCAATGATTTAACTTTCCTAAAATTAAAACTCCCCTTACTTTTTTGGGGATCTTTTAACGAAGCGTGATAAGCGCTGTTGCTAATGTGTTGAACAGTCAGATTTTTAAGTTGTTCATTGAAAATCATCGCCAAACTCACGATTAACAACATAATCAACAACGTCCATCGCAGCCAACGGTATTTGTTTTTCCGATTTTGCATAATAGATATCCCTTCTAAGTTTTAGTTCATAAAATTGGTTCAATAGACAGATTTTATTAGCCTAGGCATTCTACTGCTATGACGCTTCTGATAATCGCTGAATCAACATGGGTTCATCTATATCTAAATAAGTTTTTCGACTTGTGTGTAAGGTGTCACCAGTGCGTACCTGTGTATTGATCCAGCGAGTACAGTCCGCGTGATGTTCACCACGAAAGTAGACTTTACCAGAATTAAAGCCAATAACCGCGAATTTTGGTTGTACACAAGCAGCAGACAATTTTTTAAGGACAGCATCCGAAATACGTTCCTCAGAGTTTAGCAAACGTCGCACAGTCCGATCATTTATTTTAGCTTGTCTGGCAAATTCTGGGTTGCTCAGATTGTTCTTATTGATGTAGTTCTGAACCATTTTACGAACAGAATCACGATCCATTAAATCAGACTCCTTCTATTGTAATAAACCATTGTTGCAGTTAATTGTAACCCCGTACTTGCGTATTGATGGATGATGCATGAGATATATATGCCAAAAAGACTGTAGAGCTTAGTCCCATCAAGATAATCAAAGACAAAACCCAGCGTGTTCTTAATTTTATATGGAAGTCCTTTCTAATACATAGTGGTGGCCTTGCTGAGCAAATAACTCTCAGTAAGGCTTAGTTTGCGTATGGGCGGCGGGCCCTAGGCCGACCCGCACGCCCCGGCAACGTCTTGTCGTTTAAGGATAGATAACTGGCAAGTTCAGTCTGTACCTAAACCCCATTGGTTGCCGGTCGCCAGCTATCGTGCAGATCATGCAAGAGTTGTGCATAAAACTTTTGGCGTGCCGCCACGCGGGCAAGCCCGCAGGTGCCTTTTCTACGCCCTGTCAAGTTTAAATCCCGCTATGTCAATGAATTTGATTTTGAATATCGAAACTTCTTAACCACAGGATGCTGAATCCAATCTTAAATTCTGATCTAAAATATCCTTAAATCATATAGTCTGACACCCCAAATAAACCTGCATGCTTTCCAAAATTTGTGCAGATATGTACAGTAAGTGTATCGAGTCAGTTTATCTTGAACAAGCGAGTTCGTATGAGTATAACTGATTCGTGTTTACAAGGTAGTGAATCGTTTTTAGTAGGCGATCCATGCAGGCGACAAGCAGCGGCTTCCTCCGGGAAGCTGTTGCTTGTCGTTTTGCATAAAAGTCACGGATATGACTTGGCTGTGCTCCTGAGCCAATCATATTTATAACTGTCCAATACAGTAGCTTTCTAGTGTGAGCATTGCCATGCTTGGTGATCTTCCTTTGTGCCGTATAGTTCCCTGATTGCATCTCTTGCAAATCAAGACCAATAAAGCTATTGAGTTTCGCTCTGGTTTTAAACCGCCGAATATCCCCCAGCTCTGCAACCAAACGTACAGCGGTGTTTTCCGCGATGTTTGGAATGCTCAGGAGGATAACGTACTCCGGTGTTCTTTCTGCCAAGCTGACCATGGCTTGTACGGTTTCTTCACGTTCGCTAAGCAACTTTAACGCCTTTTGAGTCTCATGCTTTACAGCTTGGACAACGAACGAGTTGCCGCTAACAGCTGGATATGACCTGGCTCGAGATCTCCATAGTGCACGTGCTAAATTGCTGGATCTGACCGCTCCCACCCCCTTTAAGTGCATATCCAGAATCTGCGTCTTTATATTCTCAAAACTTAATCCAGTCAGTTCTGCCGGGTGAGAAAAAAGAGTTAGCGTGTGTAAGGCTGATGGCTTTCTCAAATCAAGTTCTTCCTCAATCCCTGGAAATGAGAGCTGTATGAGTCGATGTATCCGATTCTTGGTCCGTTTTAAGTCCTCCGTTTGCTGATCGTAGTATCGACTAATATCCATCAATTCGCGATATACAGGGTCATAGAAGCTTGGTTTGAACGGCTTGGGGTGTTTGGCAAACTCAGTTATTGCTAGCCCGCGGGCATCACGTACATCGTTCTTCCTTGTTCTTGAGCCATCGTCTAACCTTTTCTTAGCGACGAGTGGATTAAGAATATGATACGTAATGCTTTCATCCAGTAGGTATCGCTCTAATCGACGTGAGTACACCCCAGTCGCCTCGAACACCACTTCCGCACCGCCATATGAGTCAATGATAGCCTTAAGACTCGTGAATCCAATCATATCTAGCGTGATATCCCCCTCGTAAACAGTTTTAGCATCAATGGCTACTGACAGTTTAGCCGTTGATTTTGAGACATCTATACCGATAATTTTTCGCATTGTTACACTACCTTTCTGAAGCACCATCACTAAAAATCTTAGTAATCAAGTTTTCAAAACGCGGTCTCTCGGACCAATCTACTTTGAGCGAATTTGCTAAGACAAATGAAGTAGCCACTTTCTACTACGGCTTCAAAGAGCCAAAAGGCAACCCGCGGCTTCTGCTTCAATACCACTATAAAGTAATAGAGGCGTACATGGACCCCGTCGGGTATCATGTACGCCTTTAAGCTTAGTGGATTTTCTACCGGCGGTTTTTTGAAGCCGCCTTTGATGTAACATCCACACCAGCCACGGCAGAAAACGCAAGGGTGAGCGTAGCGAAAGTGACAAAAATTTGTGGAGTGATCTTTGCGGAACAAAATTTTGTCCGGCCCTTGTTTTTTCTGCTAGAGCTGCTTAGAAACTTGTTCCTTAGCGGCTTTGTTGCTGGTTGAATGCGAAATCAAAGCCAGGCAAAAACCGCCGGTAGAAAGGGTGTCGACCATGAAAAAATTACCATTTTACCTGCCAATGATCGAAGACGATGAGGAGAGTGTTTTTGATAGTTGGCCAAATGGACAAAGAAACCACGATAAATTGAGTGAGGGGTTACGTCCTTACATTCAAGAAATTGCTGTTAAAAGTCAAACGACCAGTCAAATTGAGAGAGACCGATACGGCAACCAACGCCTAGCCTTTTATGCCAACGGTTGCGAAACACCTTATTACGTTACCGAAGACTTCCTACTTACGCCTAATCAAGCTCACGATGCAAAGAAGCTGTTAGTGACAGCGCTCATGCTAGGTGATAGCAAGCTGACGGCGGTTGTGTCAGACCAGTTACTAAGTCAACTTTCTCCGAAGACCCGCGTATTTGCAAAATATCAGCTCATCAACCAACCAGCGCAACATTTTATGGACGAACACATCAGTATTCAGGTTATCAAATAGGAGGCCTATCATGATTGATATTAGAAACACTTACAAACCTAATGTTCTGGAAGCTTGGATAAAGGAAACGAGAGAAGCCGGTAACTATGTGAGCGCCGAACTTATTCAGTTGCACGATGACCCACAACTAGGTAATGCCCTTGTGCTTGGCTTTCGCTTTGCTAAAACACCACGAGCACTTGCTGATGAAGACATCGCGTTCAGCTTCACTCACGAAACTAGCGGCCCAGTTTTTTGGCGGTTGGTCGGTGTGGCGGAAGCGTACGCTAATGATTTCAATGAAGAACTAGCATTTGCATAAAGGAGTGTAAACAATGACAAAAGGAAAGCTCTATCAAGTCAGCATTGACGAAATCGAATATCATCCGCACTTTATTATGGTTTACGCCAGTGAAGACGCTAAGGGCAAAGACCTACAGCGGCTCGCAACAAACTTTATTTTGAGTCAAAACCCAGAATTGCCAGAAAGTGCATTAGTCGATAGCGTCATTGTTGAACCCGGAGAGATGAATGAAGAACCAGATGTTGTAGCCGAAGGGTTACAGTTTCCTAAGAGCGTTTGGGGAGTCAAAATGGGCTTACTTTACGCACAGGCGGTTCACCATGCTACCTACGATGACGATGAGTTTGACGAAATAGCCTACGTTCGAGACGAAACGCAGGCAAAACGATTTAAGACCGAGGCAGAGGCAAAAGCGTTTGCTCAATGGCTCAACCCAGCCTGTGAAGTTATCAGATTGCAGGCTGGTGACGACCATGATTGACCAAGAACAAGCACAAGCGGCATTGAGTGAAGTCATTGAGGAACTGGACAGCGATACCTTTAACCGTCTGCGTCACGCGTTAGAACTCGTTGATGCCTATATTCGGCAAGGAAAAGAAATCGAAAGAGGTCTTTAACTGTGAAAACTACCTACGACGAAATTGTGAAACAGCCATGTGACAAACTCGCCCAGACCATGCAGGACATGACTTATTGTTACAACGAGACTGTGGTACCTAAGAAACACTACAAGAAACTTCTGACGAAGCAACTTGAAGAGGTCGTGGCTGACAGCGTGGCTGTGAATATGGTCAATGCCTACTACAAAACACTTGCTGAATTCAACAAAGGTAATTGAGAGTGGTTTGTACTTGCTATCTTGTGTATTGAATTAGGAGTTAAGCCTGACAAAGCCAGTGCGCAGGAATTAAGCACCCTGCAGATGATTACTAGGAACATTACTGGTAACCAAGCACCACTACTCAATCCAGACATCAAGAATGCCTTTGAAGGTGCTATCAAGGCTTAAAGAGTGCAAGCACAATCTAGTCAGATTGTGCTTTTTCTGTTATAATGAGAATACAAACAGGGAGTACCCCCGTAAGAGTACTCCCCTAGCAGAGCCGTTAAAGACGGCTGGCATAGAATTTCAATCTAAAGACCGTTAACTCCAGCCAAGAAGTTTAATGACGGTCTTTCTGATTGTCTTGCATTGCTTTTACAAGGGTCACAAAGGTGTTCACAAGTGACAGTACGAAACTGCCAAATGCTAACATCAGCGTGATTGCCTCAGCAACGGACAAACAGGCACCTCCTTTCACTTAGATTTTGGACGTCTTTCATAGGCGACCACCTCTTTGTGATTGGATTTGCCAACCGTCATTAACTTTTCTGCCAATAATATTATAGCACATCAACGGCTATATTCCTAGAGCCACAAGGGATATAGCCGTTTTTCCATTGCAAAAAAAGCCTCTTCGGCCAAGGCCGAGAAGCGTGGGGCGCCTGCCCCGCCCACGCGCTTCGGGCATCTGCCTGCCGCGAGGATTCAATCCGACCTCGGCAACATGATGCAACGGAACGGCAAAACCCAGCCGTTCTCGTCGCCAGCTCGACTGAAACCCAGCAGGTAGGGCATTACATGCTTTGCTCTAGTCCTGCTGCACGTTGCTTTTTATGCTGCTGTTGGGGTTTAACCGGCTGAGTTTGTTTATATTTCTGTTCATCTTCTTTGTCTACAGCGTTGTAGCCATACTGCTTAATCAAATAGGCGCACTGTTGAGGATCTTTAGCTTCAAAGAACCCAACTACTTTATCTGGCTGCTGACGATCAACGAGCGAGAATTGATCTTGGCCGTTGGCAATTAGTTTGGCAGTTTTTCCATCCTGACGACGATAGGTTTGTTCTAACTGCTGATCCATTGTTGCTGGATGTTGGGCCAACTTGGCTAACTCATTCCAGTCTTTAGCAATTTTGGTCACCGGAAGAATGCCATTATCAGCTTGATAGCTCGTGTTGTAGTAAGAGGATTTAGCCGCTAAGTGTTCTCGGTCATGATCCTCAATACCGGGGTTTAATTTCTTTGTAATGGTATCCCAATCAGGCTGCTGGTCACTGGTGCGGTTAGCTTTGATGAACTTTGCAGCGGTTAGTAAAGCCTCATCTGAATTAAAGTTAGTTTTTCCTGGGTTGGGATCGATGAGCACGCTGCTTTTGGCAATCGCTTGTGGCAGCGGAAAAGACTGCTGGAAGTTCGTTGAAAGGTTGGTTGTTGCTTTAACTGCCGCTGCCAACTCACGCCAATCAATGCCCGCCTGATTCGCTGCTTGTTTTAAGTCTTGGTAAGTCGCTTGGGTGATCGCATTGTCCTGTGGAAAGAGCGGCTTAAAGGTAGTTACCTCGGCTTCGGTATTAGCTAAGATGGAGTCTTGCAGCTTGTCATAAAGCTGATGACCAGCTGGGTCATTGTCGGAGCCAACATAAATAGTGGCTGGTAATTGCCCTTTTGTTTTATACATATTGACCGCCATATTCACCACACTTTCAACTTTGGTACCATCAACTGAGGCAATCATGCAATTCGTTAGCTCTGGGTGTTGTGTCCAGTAACTCAACGCGTCAATTGGTGACTCAAAGACATACAAGTCTTGAGGTTTCCCCAAACTAAAATTGAAACCAAAATCAGATTGCGAGTTTGCGGCGATCTTTTTTTGCGTGCCACGTTTACCGTATTGTTTAAAATCAATTTCAGTGCCTTGAATACTTGCGCCAACGGCCTTGCCATTTCGCGCCCATTGAAAGATCAGATTGTTTTGTGAGTCCTGAAAAATGAGGCCCTTTTGGTACAGGCGGTCAACTAGATGAGGATTAATCCCTCTGGCGATGGTGAGGTAATCCCGCGCACGATCAAAACTATCAGCTCGTTTCAAGTAGTTATGATAGGCTGCTTTAGGCGCGGTCTGAATCTTTGTTTCACCGTAGTGACCAGCATTAAGAAACTTGACAGCTTGATAAAAGCCTTTCTGGTCTAAAAAGGTGGTGGCGAATTCAATCGCACCACCACCTAAATTCTGGGAGTTCCATTTCCATAGATTCTTTTTTGCATCAATAACTAAGGAGTCGTGATCGACACCGCGGTAGTAATCGCGGGAATCCTCCTTGAGATCAATGCCAGCACTACGCGCAATATCAACTAAGGACAATTTACGCGCGCGATTGATTTCAGATTGCGTCAAACGCTCACGCTTACCGCTATTGAGGTTTGTTGTTTGTTCCGGAGCATCGTTAAGCGTTGCTTCTGCGGTCTGTGCTTGATCAAAACCTAATGCTTGCGCCGCTTGATCAGATAGCTCGATCGTATGCACACTGGCCTCATTAATCTCTTTGAGGGCTTGTGCCATCACTTTAGGATCTTTCGCCCAAGTAGCGACATAACCTAGTGAGTAGTCGCCAGTGTCGATGCCAATGTTTTGCATGGCAATGTAAGCAACGGATTCGGCTTGCGCTTCTTTCCAAGCGCGTGGTCGATCAGCAAATGTCTGACCAATGCCATGTAGCTGACTGTGGCCGTACTCATGAAACAGCGTCTTGAGTTTCATAGCCGCATCTGTTTCTTGTGGACTAATCACAATTTCTTGGGTAGACGGCCGAAAGAAACCGCGAACCCCCAGTTCATCAATGGGCGCTTCACTGACTTTAACGTGACCTTCGGTGTTGATGACATCAACGACAGCGTGATATAAGCGATCCACGTTTTGGTGATCACCTAACCGCTCCTTAATAAAATCGTTTGCGGATAGTAAAGCTTTGCCCTTAGTTTGACTGACATCGAATACTGAGCCGTAACGATAACCAACAATTGCTCGTTCAGCGGTCGTTTTGTATTTGATCTGTTCTTCTGGCGTGAGCTTCTTAACGATTGGCATGGTGATCTTGATGGCGTGTTCACCCTTGCGAATGTGACGACCTAATTTGTCCCACTGCTTAAAACCGGCAACCCGCGTTGCATTAGGATGCTGCATATTAATCAAGAGCACGTTGCGGACGGAGTAGCCATGGAAGGCAGCGTTTTGCCGAAGGTATTGTTTAAACTTTTGGGTATCAGCAAGCGCGCTCAATTGTTCTGTGGCTCGCTGCGCCATCTCATGTTCCCAGGCTTTGATCTCAGCTTTAGTCCTCGCCATCTTCACCATCCTCCTCCCATGTAACATTCTCTTCCGCACCAGGAACTGGCTTGATAATCGGTTCCAAAGCATACAGTGGTTGATACTGATTGTCGGCAACCTGCTGCCAAGCAACCCGTCTCATTTTGGTGGACGTTGGTTGCAAGCTGACGGTTGGATAATCGGCAAGATTGTCAATCACAGGCAGCTCACTGCCGAGCACTTGCATTTCATCTGCGTAAATAGGTGGCATAACCATCTTCCTTTCTATATAGAAGGTAAACAAAAAACGCCCTAGTAAAAGCGCGTCTGCTGTTCCTGCTTCTTCTTGTCTTTTTCGCGTTCACGATCCTGATCAGCCTGGCGTCTTTGATACTCGCGTTTGGCTAACCGCTGTGCCTTTATATCGGCGTTGAAAATCTTTTGTAGGCCATTCAAGTGATTGGCTACTGATGGTTGATGATGTGTTTGAGAAACAGCTTCTTGTTCGGTACGGTAAGCTGATATATCTTTTAAAATACTGTTACCCATCCGGGCATACAGTTCATGTAATTTGTTATCAGTGTAGTTTTGCGCACGGTTAGCTTCTTTTGTGCCACTGCCATACAAGGCTTCACGAAAACGTGTTTCTTGTGCGAGTAGTTGTTTAAATTCACCCAACTCCTCAGGCTTACAACGCGTCAAATAGTTTCGTGACATGGCATCTAACTGACCGCGATAGGGCTGCATGGCATTGTTGTTGTACTTCCAAAGACGGCGATCACGGGGTAAGCTTTTGACCAGCTCTTGATACCTAACGGCAAAGTCTAGGCTGCTCTGATGACGCCAAACAGAACGCTGATCGGGTTGTAGTCGTTGACGAATGAGGTCACTGATCCGTGCAAGTGAACGATCGCGATCAACCATTTCGTTGGCAAAGGCAGCTTTGAAATGGTTCAAGATCTTCTTAGGTACATAACCTTTGCGCTGCCATTCTTGATAGGTCTCACCGTGCTTACCTTCGACCGTAACTCGTTTCCATTCACGGGTAGGTTGTGGCTCCACAATAGCAACGTGGATATGAATGTTGTCCGTGTTGCGGTGAATCGCAGCAGACCAAATAGCGGAATGTGTCATACCCATTTTACCGGTGAAGTCGTTCATGGCGACCCGGGTAGCGTCCCGCAACTTGGCTTCATCTAACTGTTTGGTCTTCGGATTGTAGACATTGTTTTCAGCTAGGAAGTCATTTCGGAAACTGAATACGGACTGCCACATGACTGACTGATGCTTTTGTGCAACGGTGAATTGTTTCTTTAACTGAACGCGTTGTGTTGGTGTTAGATGATCGTATTGATCAGTGAAGATGCCGGAAGACTTTTTCGGATTCTCCATGTAGTGGTTGTAGCCGTCAACTGACAGAATGTTTTGTTGGTCAAAGTGATCAATTCGAATTGCCTCGTCTCGATCAATGTAGTTGATGTAGCTGCCAAACTTCTTGGCATGGGCTGCGACAAAATCAGTCACATTGACAATGCCCGGTGATACTCGACTAGGCATCAGCACCACCACCTCGATGGTGTACTTGAGTCGTTTGGTGACGAATGTACTCGGTCTTAATTTGGTCACTGACAATCCTACGAGCAACTGTTGTTGGCTTCATTGTGTCATCGGGAATGGGTAAGTTATCCCAGCCATTTTGGACGACAACACCATCAAACAGTTTTAGCAAGACCAACAAGTTACGGTCAGTCATCGTGACTTTCTTTGCAGTGGGTTTGAGTTGTTCCATAATTCCCTGGACAATTTCATGAACTAGTTGTTGTTGCTGAGTAACTTGTTGGATCAGTTGATGGTGCTCATCCATTAAAGACTTGAGGGCAGCACTTAAAGTTTTAAGATCATTCTCATCCATATATTTTTGAACGTCCTCTGGATTAGCGAAGCCTTCAAGGTTGGAATCCAAAGTCACTGTTTTTCTAATCCTCATTAGGCAACCTCAACCTCCTAACCGCATCAACAAAATCAAGATAGGCTTTCGTATTTTGCTCAATGATGATTGCCATTTGTCTTGTTAGTTCGCGCAAATCTGACACATCACCGCTGAGTAAGTGATCGGTTGCGTCATGATGAATGAGCGTGCGAAGATATTCCTCACGTGACAAACGACTACGCTTTGCAGCATCATCCAAGGCAGCTAAATCTTGTTCAGAAAGATTTCTAATGATGGTTGTATGAGCCAAAAAAATCAATCCTTTCTTTTTAATGTTTTATTTTTAGACAGCATGGCTTCCAAAATATTTGATTTGTTGACCCTGAGGTTGTACTTAGCAAGCTCCGGAATTTGATTTAGTTCCCGTTGCTTTTCAGCTACCAACTGATCCAACTTTGCGATTGCCTGATCGCTCAAAGTAATCATGAATCGACGTGTCTCGTTTTGTTTATCCATCTCAAAACTTCCTTTGTAGTGATGATAAACTGTCGCCTGGCAAACCCACACGGTGTTAAAATTGCGTCACGTTACCGGACGATTTTTGGTAAACAGTTGCGACTACTCTGGTCAAAACGTGAACGTTTTTCACCAGGCAAACGATCAGAAAAATCTGAGTTGCGAACCCACCGACCTCAAAAACGGCCCGATCGAAACAAGCGTATTTTGAAGGCGATCTGACACGCCCCTAAATAAAGAAAGAGCATAAGGTAAATCTGACCCCAAAAGTGGGGTAAACCGCAGTGCGGTTTGATTTATGGTGGGGTCACGTTCCTAGTGAATTGTTGTATTATGAGATAAAATTCAACATTAGAAAAAAGACGATGTTGAATTTTAGAAGAAAATCCAACATTTATCAATCGCACCTAATCCCTTGTGCGAGTTGGAATACAGAGGACAGTGTTTAATATTTCTCCAAAATGCAACATTTGCCAAAAATGGCACCTGACCACGCGAACAAGCACAGTTTCGGTGTTGCAACGCTCGCAACTCACCAGTGGATCGACGACAACATGAAGCGCACACGACAAGTTGCACTACCTGCAAATATACATACGCACTCAATGATGAGCGTAATTTTGATAGCGCTTCTCGTAACTTTGAAGATTGTTCTGTGCCACCTTAATGGCACTTTGCGTGTTGCTGATGTCTTGTTTCTTGTCTTGTATATTCGTCTCGGTTTGCATCATGCGTTGTTCAGTTGCTCGCTTTTGTTTACCGACTTGCAAGTTGGCGGTGTCTTTTTGACGGGCTAAACTAGTCTTCAAAATTTGCAGATCATGATTGTATTGGACAAGCTTCTTTTCTAAGGAAGCGACTCGGTTGGTCGTGTTGCTTCGCAAAATCTTGAGGTAGTTTTTAAGATAAACGCCTTCTGTTAAGGACGTCACCTTGGTAGGATGGCGAAGGTCTAGGAGAACAAAATCAATCGCACTCGTGACCCCTGACAAGTCTTTTTTGGAACCTAGTTTGACAAACAAGCGGCCATTGCTGATCGCACTTTTCTTAAACCTGACCACATAATAATCATCAGCGATTTGTTTCAATTGGGTATGGAAGTCACTGCCGCTATGTGTCTTTTTGGTCACGACGACAGTCGTTAAAGGTGCCAGCGGGTCGATGGTGTTCTTGGTTACATAGAAGTACATGGCGGCGTTTTGCTTGTCCGTATCGACCCCAGCAAATTGAAATTGGTTGTTGCCTTGATCGAAAGTCTGACCAAGACTGTACTTGTTTTTGTCTTGAAAGTGAATACCTTGATTCATCATTTTAATGTTCACCTGCCTTGCCACCAGCCAGCACTTTGTCGATTTGCTGCTCGCGGTAACCGGTGTACTGCGTCACCACTTTGCCCTTTTTATAATGAACTAGGGTCGGTACCTTCGTGATGCCATCCTTCTGGAAGCTACCAACATAGCCGGCCAGCGTCTTGGTTTCTTTAAGTGAGTACATCCGGTTAGCGACAATGGCAAATTGTGCATTGCCATCTTTATCAGTAACAGCCGTTTGCTTGTTACCAAGATTGTCCGTTAAGGTGAATTCAACACCAGCTAAGGCTTTACCATTCTGGTCAACCTTATGAATCTTAACAATCCCTTTTTCAAGTGTATTCTTGGCGGTGTGTTCGAAGGTTTGACCATCCTTTGTCAAGGTAATGCCGGTCTGCTTAAAGCTTCCTTGGTACCCTGTAGGGATCTTAGTTTCTTCAGGCGTATAGGTGCGATTGGCAAGAATCTGGAATTGTGCAATCCCGTTTTTGTCAGTAACAGTGGTCAATTTGCCACCCAAGTTATCTGTCAAAGCAAATTCGGCACCAGCTAAAGCTTTGCCATCCTGATCAACTTTATGGACTTTGATCAGACCAGCAGCCCGTGTCCACTTAGCTTTATTACCAGCTAATAGTGGCTTGACCACACCTGTGACCAGTGAAATACTATCTTGATACTTTTGCGCACCATCGTTGTAAACCACTGGGACAATGGCTTTAATGCTCCCATTGATGTCAAACGTCAGATTCCCAGTCGGGGTGCTGTCTGGAATCAACAGTGAGAATGCCTGACCGATTGTAACGGTGTTATTGGCGATCGCATTGCCATTGGCATCAACGACCTTCATGCCAGCAACCTGGTTCTTGAAGTTCAAGGTTGCGGTACCAGCCTGATTGCTTTGAACGGTGTAAGTGAACTTGTGATAACCTTGCACGTCAGTCGCCCCTTGTACTGCTAGGATCATGGTCGTATTGGCGGTATCACTATTATTCATCACATTGTTGTAAACCTTGGTTGCGGCTGCTTTAACCCGGTTAACTGCGGTTTCACCATAAGGTGCATAAATACCGTCGCCGAAATCACCTGGCTGTGATGCTTGCCAAACAATCTGGTTCCGGCTAAAGTGCCAGCTAAAATTCAAGATACCGTTTGGGTTGCATACCAGGCTTTCTGATCAGTCAAACCGGAAATTCTTCTGCCGTTGTCGCTCAGTTCTTTGTCCTTGTTTGACTTGCACAGATGAGGCATATTGACTTGTGAACTCAATCATAAATTGATCTGGTACAACCCGGCCATCTTGTAATTGGCCATCTTTGCCGCGACCGTGCGCAACTCGCCCTAATGGCCGATCCGGAATGACTAAATCATCAGGGACTAGCCAATAGTATTTGGTCGGTCGAATGCGCTTAGGCGTCATGAAGTAACCTGCCATCATGGTGTCTTTTCCCAGCACCTTGACGTGACGATTGCGATGCTGTGTAAAGGTTTTTAACTCAGTATCAGTCTCTGTTTTCCCCCGGTTCAAGCGTTCTTTGACGGCGACATAGCTGTGCTTTCTAGCTTCTTCCGCTCGTTGATTAGCAGTTTTTTGTGCCTCTGCCAGAATATCCTCTCGTTCATCAGGATCACTCGTTTGAATCATGAGTAAATGCAGACCGGCACGTTCTGCCTCAGTTAGCTCTTTGAGGTTTTTGAGCGCTACCTCTTCCGGAAAGGCTTCACGTTTTCGTTGATTAAACTCTTTAGAACTCATTAGGGCCGCCTCCATTAGCTGTCATGAGTGATTTATTCCAGTATGCCACCAAGGTCTCTTTCATAGCACCAAACAAGTAATTTTCGACGTTGTTAATTTTTTTACTGTCAGAACGAAGAACATTGAAAAACCGGCGCATAGTCTTGTTGATCATTTCTTGGCACTGCGGATCATCTAGAACAATCGTCGTTCCTTCATGTTCCTTTTCTACAGCCTTTTTGGCATTTAGGATAATACCCAGGATCCGATGCATCTGTTTTGGAGAATTGCACCAAAGCCCAAGCAGTTCTACCCCTTCTCTGTTTAAAAAGAGGCCACCATTGGCTGATTCTGTTAAATAGTCTTTCGCTCTTCGCACAAGGTCTTGATTTTGTTTTTGAATGATCTCGGGTGAATATCGGTTAGTAGAAAAGTTCAGCTTTTCTGTCTCTTTATTGTCTCTAGTATTTGATCTTAAGTTATTATCTAGATCGTCTGTAGAATTTACAGTTCTGCTTGTAGCAAAGGCATGAGCGTCCTTCGTAACGGTGTCATGCTGAACTGTAGAATTTACAGCTTTGCGCGCAGCAAGGGGTTCAACGGTGTCATGTTGAACTGTAGAATTTACAGTTCTGCGCGCAGCAAGGGGTTCAGCCGTTTCTGGCTGCTCGCCACGCAAATAAACATCAGTAGCCTGTACATCGAGGTCAGCAAGGTAGAGCCGATTTGGCAGCTGTTTACCCGCTTTAGGCTGAAAGCCCATGCGCTTCTGCCGCAGTAGATTAAGACCCTCTAGTTCCTTTTTGGTTTTAATCACGGTCTTTTCGGAACAGTTGAATAGTTCCTTGAGTTCAGTATTCGTATAAACAAAGTAGATGTTGCCGTCCTCGTCCACCCAGTTGTTTCTGAGAGAGTATTCTAGCCGATCCTTTAAAACCATGTAGGCTAATTTAGCCATTGGACTGAGTGCCTTATACTGATCGCCGTACATGAGAATTTTCGGGAATTGGAAGAAAAGATTGCCATAAACGCTGTCGGCTTTATAGAATTTGAATGAATCCTGTGACATAATATGTACCTCCGTTTTAGCTGGTTTATTTGTTCAGTCACACAAAAAGGACTGAACAGCTTCTCCAGCTACCCAGTCCCTACTCGTTGCTCTCTTGCTTCTCAGCAATTGACTTGCTAAAATGAGCGTAAAGCGAAAACTTGATCTGATGCGGCAATTTGACTTGCAGGAAAGATTGTCTGCACCGGTAGCTGGATTAGAGCTACGATGATGCTCCGTCATATGATGACGGAGCTTTTTTGTGTCTAAAAATTTAGTACTAACGTTCAGCGAACGCGTTGATTAAGTTTATTTTCAACCAGTGGCGCCGTTTCGGCAAGCTCTGACGTAAACTCAAACATTTACCACTTACCATTTACCACTATGTTAATAACATTATGAATTTACCACTATATATAATGCATAATGTTAAATTCATTTACCACTATGTTAATAACATTATACATTTAACACAATAGTGCGAATTACTGATTTTCGGCATTTATTTAATTATTGACATTGTGTTAATACCATTGTAGGCTTAACGAAAAAGGGGGCGGTACTTTATGGCAACTGTATTGAGTATGGCAAATTTTAAGGGTGGCGTTGGTAAAACGAGTAGTACTGCATTACTGAGCTGGGCATTGGCAAAGAAGGGCTTTAAAGTTTTAGCAATTGACTTTGATCCTCAGGCCAATTTAACAGAGTTACTTTTAAAGACTGGATCGACCGAAGAAAATATCATCACAGTAAAGACTTCACTAATGGCAGCAATCATTACTAATCAGCCATTAAAAGATATTAGAATTAATATAGCGCCAAATTTGGACTTATTACCGGATGGGGTAGACTTTGCCCAATATCCACGATTCCTGGACGGACAATTTGAAGGCGAAGCGGAAAAGGTTGGCTTCTTTAAGCAACTGGTTGATCCACTTCGATCAGATTATGATTTCATCTTTATCGATGTGCCACCGACGATGAGCTTGCAAAATGATTCGGCGTTTTTTGCTACGGATCAAATTGTTATTGTCCTTCAGACACAGGAAAGAGCACTAACAGGTGCAGAGAACTTTATTGCCTACCTTCAGAAGACCTTAATCGACGAGTTTAATGCGTCAGTAGATATTCTTGGTGTTTTGCCAGTTCTCTCAAAGCGCCGGGCTGCAGTTGATCAATCAATTCTGGACGCTGCGACCAAGGAATTCGGCGAAGAAAATATGTTTAAGAATACTGTAATGATCATGGAGCGTATTAAACGATATGACATGACAGGTATCACTGACAACATTCACGATGGGTGGGATAAGAAAGTACATAAGGTCTTTTCTGCGGTAGCAGACGAGATCGTTCAGCGTCTAAAGGAGGCCGATTAAGATGGCAGGACTGGTGCACCATCATGAGTCTGAAGATAAAAAGGAAGCCGATGGCACAAAGAAAAAACGGCTGCTCAAGCGGGGCCCAACTATACAAGTTGAAAATCAGGTTTCCCGAAGTGACGTTACTGGAGAAGAGAAGGGGATAATCAAAAATGTCACCTACCCAGCTAATGTGAGAGTGGACAATCACGTCCGCAACCAAATATCAGCGCTTCAAAACCTTGGTTTAGGAAGTTCAGCGAAGGATATTGTGCAGGATCTGTTGGCGGAGAAGGTTGAACAACTAGATTCCCCGACCGCCAAACGCTATCAGGAAATGGTTGACATACTCGAACAAATGGATGCTTACAAGCAGACCGAGAAAGTCGATAAAGGGATAAGGGAAAACGCAAACTAAAATAATAATCACTAAGTACAATTGAAAATCACAAATAATGGTGACCGTGAATTAGGTCTTCAAAAATATAAGAATCAGGGTGAATTAAATGCCGTGTGTCATGATATTCAACACTTAGAGCCTGTTTAGTGTCTTTTGAGCATGAAGCGAAGAAAGGCTAACGTTATCATCATTGTACTAGTGTGAAGCTTGCGTTCGCAGTTTTTCCAGAGGCGACGGCATTTTTCTAGCCAGCCAAAACTTCGCTCAATCACCCAACGTTGTGGGGTTACATGGCCATGCTTTAAATCACTTTGCTTGGCAATGATGACATCTGCACCGATGCTATTGCCAACTAAGCTGGCAAACTTATCTCCCGCATAGCCGCCATCAACCATGATTCGCTGGACAAGGTCAAATTGATCGGCATGTAACATCAATAGCGAACTAGCAGCGTCACGATCAGATACGTCACCAGTGGTGACGTGAATTCCCTGGGGCAATCCTTGATTATCAACAGCTAATGTCCGTTTGATACCTTTAATCTTTTTGCCGCCATCATAACCTGAATTCTCTGCTGTGTTCGTGTTTTTAACACTTTGAGCATCCAGTATCAGGAACGAAGTTCTGGTTGACCGGCCTTGGCTAAATCGTAGGAAAGCGACAGTTTTTTTAAAACCCTGGTTAATAGGGCCATCTCGATTGGGTTTTCTTGTTTTGTCCAAAGCACCCAGTAATAATAAACAGTTTGCCACTTTGGAAAATCACTCGGGAGATCACGCCAAGTACACCCATTTTTCATGGTATACAGCATTGCACAAAAGACATCGTACAAATCAATTTGTCTTGGTGCAGTATGTTTCCGTGCACCTTCAAGATCAGCTCGAATGAGGTTAAATTGGTCACGTGTAATATCGCTACCATATCGATGGGTAAAAGTTCGCATAGTTAACTCCAGTTTTTGTGCAAAGCATACCTGAAATTTAGCTATTCTGCAAAGACACTAAACAGGCTCTTAGGGTTGAATGCTTGGTTAAGGCATCGAGATAGTGTACAGGTCTTTATCGCGGGCAAAGCAGGCAATCTCATAGCTTTTGCTCAACTTTGCTTTGAACCGCTGCATGTAGATGAAGATGGAGTAGCAGTCTTCAAAGTGGTTATCGACGACAACCAACCAATAACGGGTGTGCGGCGCACGGGTGAAGTAATGATCGTACTGTGACAGCATGGATTTGATACCAAGTCGAAGTTCGGTTGCTTTATCCATGATGACCACCTACCAATCCGGCGCGATCAATTGCGGTTGCGCCTATTTCTTTTGAGTAACCTCGAACAATGGCTTTGTAGCCATATAGCTGCCGAATCTTATCTATGGTTTGATCTAACAAAACGTTTGCTTCCTCCTTCTCTGCTGATTCAAAGAGACTAAGTTGCATTGTACTTGCTTGACTGATGCGATTAACGCGAACTGAGACATTTCTAACGGCGTGTCCGTTCTACTTACTATGGAGGAGAAAACGAGCAGCGCGAATTAAATCGTCTGTGTGGTTTGTCGGATCAACCTTCATTTGCGCCCCAAAACCAGAAGTGCCAGCTACTTCTGCATCAGCGTAACCAAAGCCGACACTAATCCTAGATTGCATAATTAAAGTTACCACCCAGAAAATGTGAAAAAAGACCTGTCCTTCTTTCTAAATGGCTTGCTATGCAAACACCATTTTAGCAAAAAAGGGCAGATTTTTTCGTTTTTGGCTAATGGTAGCTCTCAATATGGGTATATACCAATAAGCGGTGTGCTTTAATTTTATTATTACAAAGTATCGATACAGGTGGAAAGCTCCTTATTAGAATTAAAATTAAGGGTATACCAGTTTAAGACAGCAAAAAATAATTTTTTTATTGACTATATTATATAAATGCGTTTACAATTGAATGTGTAATCGCTTTTAAAATTCATTTTAGCAACGCGTATAAAGCTATTTTTTTATTGCTAGACTTTAAACGACCGTTCGTAAATTCTAAGCATGTGAGCTTTTATACTTAAATGGTAAAGAAAATTGGAGTCTCGTATTTTTTTGTCAGTGCTTAACTACGGGAATATCCATTTAAAAATGATTACCAGTCACTAACGACGTTGGAATTAATCGACTTCGAGCAAAGCAATGGGAGGTGAGAATTTTTGAAGCTTCGTGCAAAGACTATCGTAAACAAATACGTTGAAGGTTTCAGGCTTCTTGTTACAATGACGGCGTAAATGGAATCGGGAAGGAATTTCAAAAGTTTTTTATCAATTACTGTAGTTCTTGAACACGATGACGTTTGTACTGCTCAACATTCACTAAATAGAAATGGGGACCAGAAATGAAAAAGCTGACAAGGATTATTTTTTGCGTTATTAGTTGTGTTAGCCTAATAGCCAGTTCAATAGGACTCTATTCAACTCCAAAAATCGTAAAAGCTGATACTACATCAGTGACCGATGCCGATATTAATGCCTATATTTCTAATATGACCTTAGATCAAAAGATTGGACAAATGTTTGTGTCTCGAACATTGCAAGATACGGATAAAGCTCGATCTGATATAGCAAAATACAACCTTGGTGGGTTGATTGTATATGGAGCTGATTTCACTAGTGTTGAAGGAAAAACAGCTACCGAAGCACAGAATAATTTCAAGATGAAGGTGCAAAGTTTTCAAAACTCAGCAAGCCTGCCGTTATTGATTGGTGTTGATCAAGAGGGAGGAACAGTTTCACGCTTATCACAAAATCCTCTAATTGCGAATGGTAGAAGCTTTCCTTCACCACAAACGGCTTATGCTAATGGCGGAATGGCCAATGTAACAAAAGAGGCTAGTGAAGTCGGAACTATTCTAAAAAATCTGGGCATCAATTGGAACTATGCACCAGTAGCTGACAGCACGCCTGATACTTCTAGTTTTATTTATGGCAGAACTTTTGGTCAAGATTACTTGGCAACTGCAAACTATATTACGAATGTGATCCCTGCATGGCAGAATGCTGGTGTTGCAGCAACGCTTAAACATTTTCCGGGTTACGGATCAGCGATTGATACGCATACGGATTTTGCAGTTGTTACAAAATCTAAGGCGGATTTTGAAAAAGAGGATTTGCTTCCCTTTAAATCCGGTATTACAGCAGGAGCAGATTCAGTAATGATTGCACATATCGTAATGCAAGCTGTTGACCCAGTATACCCAGCTTCATTATCACGAAAGGTCGTTACAGACTTGTTGCGTAATGAACTTGGTTATAATGGCTTAATCATTACCGATGCATTGGAAATGGGAGCTATCAAGCAATTTGCTCAAGAACATGATCAAGTTCCTGTTGATGTTCTTGCTGTTGAAGCAGGAAATGATTGCATCATGAATAATGATTATGAAACCGCTATTCCACAGATTCATGCAGCAGTAACTAGCGGCACTATTAAGGAATCAGAAATCAATGAACACGTTTTCCGCATTCTAGATCTCAAACGCAAGTTAGGGCTGTTAACTAAAGCGCAACTTCAGCAAAAAAAGGTTCAGATTGACAATGTTTCCTACAGCAGTGACAACAAAAAGGCAACAGTTAGCGGCACAGTTGTTGATAGTGATTGGCAAGTTGGAGAACCGTTATCGGTTAAAGACTCAACTGGAAAGGTCATTATTACCGCAGACGTCGGGGCCGGTGGTAAGTTTACTTTCGATATTCCTACTAATTCCCAAGAACAAGTATTAACTCTGACCACTAATCTACCCAATATCGCTGATGCCAAAATAACTATTAAGGCTGTGAGTTCATCGAATACTAACAAAACTTTGCTAGAAAACTTGATTAAATCTGTTGAAAAATTAGCTAGCAATCAATATACTGTCAAGTCTTGGCAAGAGTTGCAAGCTAAACTAACTGAATCAAAATCAATTTTAAACAATGATAGTGCTACACAAGATCAAGTAGATGCTTCCGTTAATGCTTTGCAAAGTGCCCTTAAGCAATTAGTTTCTGCATCAAATAGCGAAAATAATAGTCAAAACTCTAATGATAGCAGTTCCCAAAGTTCATCTAACACTGGTGGACAAGCATCATCCAGTACTAGTAATGCTAATGAGACTAATATTGCTAGTAAGGATTTGTCAGGTACAAAGTCGGATAAAGGATCTAAGGACAATCACGGTTTTTTGCCAAGTACGGGTGAACGCGTGATGGCAGGAATTTCTGTTCTGGGGGTAATTTTAATAGCTTGCGTGACTGTATTATATATTCGAAAAAAAAGGGCATAACTTCTAATTATTGATTAGTAAAACTCATTAGAGGCCGACAGAACTCACTTGGTTCTGGCAGTCTTTTTTTGGCTTTACGTCAACTGGTGTTGAAGCATAAATTTATCTTTGAGGCGGTTCTCCATTTGGGGAGCCGTCTTTGTCATGTTATGCCGTGATTTGGTAGATTCGTTTGAAGAAGTTCAGCTGATTTTTGAAGCCAAAACAGGATCGTTTGAGTGACTTGATGAGGCGGTTAACCCCTTCGATCGGACCGTTGGAATAAGAGCTGGTGACAGCGGCGAGAACAGCGACTTTGTGTCGCTTAAACGTTGTCCATTGCCGTACCCTTTGGCTCGTAAGTAGCTAACAGGTTTGCCAGTTCCGCGGGATGTTTCTTCACCATCAAAGCATCATGAAGCGCTAAGTAGGTCTCATAGGGTTGCTTGAGCTTGGGCTCAGTATCAAGTCCTAGATTGCAATAATAAAGTTACCACCTAGAAAGAGGCTTGCTCACTGCTTGAACTGGGGTTTGCCAACGAAGACATTTTCTAGGTTTGTTATTGATAAACGCTGTGGCTCGTTGAATATTGGCCTCTGAAACCTGATCAAACTGTGTTCCCTTCGGGAAATAGTAGCGAAGTTCTCGATTGAACCGTTCGTTCGTGCCCCGTTCATTCGGGTGATAGGCATGGCAAAAGTAAACCGGTATCCGATAGCGCTTTGTAAGCGCCTGATCGCAGGAAAACTCTTTACCGTGATCAACCGTCACTGATCGAACCGGACCCGGAAAGTCTACCATCAGTCTTGCAAAACCCTTGAGAACAGCATTTCGTGATAAGTTTTCAAGCTTAGTTGTCGCCATTAAACGTGTGACCCGATCGACAATGGTCAAAACAGCAGCCTTTGACCCGCGAACTGTATCCATCTCTAAATGTCCTTTTTCGGTTCGCCGATTAGCTGACTCACTGCAAATCTCAATTGAGGTGCCTACTGCTTGGTTATAGCGCGACCGAAGGTCTTGTCTTCTTTTATGACGTTTACCGTGATCAAAGAGTTGACTTGGCTGAAAATCGACTTGTCTTTGATAAATCCAGTGGTAAATCGTGTGTGGTGCACAGTGAACGGCATAACCGACCATTTTAGGGGACCAACCTAGGGTTAGCCTCTCAGTTACCATCCGCTTCAACTTAGGCGTTAAAATCGAGTGCCGACCACAACGATGCCGACAAGTATCGGCATGATCCTGAGCTATAATGGCGCAGTAATCGCCTTCAGGGCAACGGTGAAGCTCATGCCTAATAGAAATACGAGAGCGGCCTAAGGTCGCGGCGATGTATTGAATCGTGTGGTGTTGCATCAGTTCTATCTGAGATCGTTCAATTAAGGTTATAATGGCCATGGGACCTGTCCTTCTCTCTAGATGGTATGTTATGCAAACACCATTTTAGCAAGAACGGACAGGTCTTTTTTCACATTTTCTGGGTGGTAACTTTAATTATGCAATCTAGGCATCTTTTCATCTTTATCTGCGACCCTATTTAGGAGATCAGACAGATTCTTACGAAGATTTGTCGGTGTATATATCTCCATTGGAATTCCTCCCTGTATATATGTACATCATAGCGCACGCCAATGATAATCACGTTTCGTCTTTAATTTCGATAGGGTGTACCCTATTGTAACTAAAGAGAGATGGGGGTATTATTAGTTACATATAAGTGACCCGGAGGTGATCTAGAATTGTCTAAAATCGGTTATGCGCGTGTTAGTACGCGTGATCAAAATCTGGCGCGTCAAATTGAACAGCTACATGATGCCGGTGTTAATAAAATCTTTCAAGAGAAGCTTTCAGGTAAAAATGCCGATCGTCCTCAACTGAAAGCAATGTTAGACTATATTCGTGATGATGATGAAGTAGTGGTACTGAGCCTTGATCGACTTGGTCGCAATTCTCATGATTTGACTGACATCATCGAAACCATTCGGCATCGTGGAGCTCAATTGAACGTTCTAAATCTACCTAGCTTTGCAAGTATTGAAGATCCTAACCTGCGTAACTTGATTACGACAATTATTGTCGAACTATATAAGTATATTGCTCAAGAAGAGCGCGAAACTATTAAGATACGGCAACAACAAGGCATAGAAATTGCCAAACGCCAGGGCAAATATAAAGGCAAAATTCGCGAATATGGTCCTCATTCACCTAATCGTCAAAAACGCTATATTTATAAAGAAGCCTGTCGCCTTTTAAATAGGAAGAAAGACGGAGATGAAACTCTGACCAAGCGACAAATTGCCCGCATGTTAGGTATTGCACCAGTAACCTTATATCGCATCGAAAAGTATCAGGCAGAAGATCTAGCAAATGTTCCCCGTAGTGAGAGGTAAACATCATGATAGATTTAAGGGGCAAACGAATTCTCTTTACAGGCCGTTTGCGATCTTTTCGTCGTTTGCAGGCACAACAGTTAGCAACTATTCTAGGAGCAAAACCTGTCAACGGGATTGACAAAAATGTCGATATCCTTGTGGTTGGTATTATTAGCAAACCCTATGATCAACTACTTACCACTCAAAAGTTAACGTATGCTAGAACCTATGGCATTCCAAAGATTGACGAATTAGCCTTTATTTCATGGTGCCAATGGCGATTAGATCAATTGAAAGCAACTCTTTAAGAACCTGTCTAGTATCTGCTGAATCTGGTAGAATTGTGGAAAACCGACTGAGGA
>OLNV01000404.1_pt1 | contig 33967 bp, 48 predicted proteins | sample 1672891 | NCBI WGS metagenome assembly OLNV01 (sample SAMEA3136734, study PRJEB25190) | human gut metagenome | biome: human gut; feature: human-associated habitat; material: faeces | place: Austria | collected 2013 | reverse complement strand
ATGTATAAAAATTCTTGTAGAATCTGACTCTGCGATTGAATCAGCGTTTCCCTAGCCGCGAATGACAAAGATTTCTCGCTTGCGCTCAAAATGACGATACGGGAGAGTCTGATGCCTCTTCGTCTCTTAGTCTTTTAGTCCTTAGTCACCAGTCACGTGAGACTCCTAATCCCTAACTACTAGTCACCAGTCACCAGTCACTAGTTCCCCATGCCAAAATGCAGCCCGCAGGCTGCATTTTCTCACACAAGGAAGAGATTCTCATCCGCTTCAATGAGCTTTTTGACAGGGATCGGCTCCCGTCCGGGCTCTGCGAGCTCTGCATCCCACAGGATCTTCAAAGCCGCCGGATCCGTTTTGAGCTTCGTCTTTTCCAGACGGCGAAGGAGCTTATGGATCTCCGTCGCGACTGCCTTCAGATGATAGGAGAGGGAGAGCGACAGGCTGATGCGCTCCACGCCTGAGCCGCACTTGATGATGTTTCGCATGTTTTCATTCTCGATGAAATCATCATAGCTGCCGCGGAAAGCCATAAGGTCGTCGATGACCTGCTGCAGCTCCACGATCGGCGACTTGCTCTCGGCCGCCAGATCGAGGGAATATACGGCCATCTGCAGATAGGAGAGCGTCTTGCTGGAAATCGTATCACGCAGTACGATGCCATTTCCGATCATCATCTCCGCTGCGGCGCGGACAGAGTCCGGATTGTCCTTATTGAACAGGTAGCACTCCATGAAATGCGAAGCATCCTGATAATGGTTCGCGATGCCTAAATCTTCGCAGTATTTCGCGTAGTCAAAGTCCTCGCCGTCGATCATCTGGTCGTACTTGGAAAGCATGTAGGAGCGCGTCGTCAGTACGCGTTCCTGATATCGTCCCAGCCAGAAGAGACGGTTGTCCTTATTTATAGAGAGATACCCCATGTGTCTTTGAAACCTCCTCCTTGCGATGAATTGACCACCATGCCGTCTTCGATGCGGGAGAACCGCGTAAGGCCGCTCGGCCAGACCACCGTATCCTTTCCTGTCAGTACGAAAGCTCTGAGATCAGCTTTACGCATGACACGCTTGTCTCCATCCATGACGGGCAGATCCTGAAAATCTATGATTTCCTGCGAAATGAAACGCCGCGGCTCTCTTTCGATGAGCGCCTTCAGCTCTTCCTGCTTTTCCTTCGAAAGGTCGCGCCCGAAGACGACACCATAGCCGCCCGCCTCCGCGACGTCCTTGATGACGAGCTTATCCATATGCGAGAGCGTATACTCGCGGTCCTTCTCATAGAAAGGCAGGTACATCGGTGCATTGAGGAGGATCGGCTCGTCGGAAAGATAATAACGGATCATCTTCGGCACGAAGTAGTAAATGCCCTTGTCATCCGCGACGCCATTGCCCGGCGCATTCATAACCGCGACATGACCGGCACGGTACGCGCTCATGAGATTCGGGATTCCGATCAGGGACGATGGCTCGAAATAGAGCGGATCGAGGTATTCATCGCTGACGCGGCGATAGAGCGTCCCGACGCGGATCGCCCCCTCATCGCTTCGATAGTAGAGTGTATCATTCTCCACGAAGAGATCCTCGCACTCTGCCAGAACCGCGCCCGCCTGCTCGGCCAGATACGAATGCTCAAAGTACGCTGCATTGTAGCGCCCCGGTGTGAAAATGACATTGATCCCGCCGCGATTCACGAAGTCCATCGTTTCTTTCAGCAGCCGGCCATAGTTTCTGTTATCCCGTACTTTGTGCTTACGGAACGTATCCGGACTGCAGTCGCGGCACAGCTGGCGCGCGATCAGGGGATATGACGTACCGGACGGGATACGGAGATTATCCTCCAGGACATACCAGTTGCCATCTTTCCCCAGCACCAGATCAATGCCTGAAATATGGCTGTAGATCTTCTCCGCGGGAAGGATCCCCTCGCACTGCGCCAGATACCCCGGCGAACGATACACGAATTCCTCCGGTACTACGCCGTCCTTGATGATCTGCTTCTTTCCGTAGACATCGGCGAGGAAGGCATTCAGCGCCCGGACACGCTAGGCAAGCCCCTTCTCGAGCTTTCCGAATTCCTCTTTTTTCAGAATTCTCGGGATCGGGTCAAACGGAAAGAGACGTTCTAAAAATTGCCCGTCCTTGTACAAACCGAACTGGACGCCGTATCGGGCCATTTGGTCATTGATACTCGCCGTATGGCGCAAAATCTCATCCATCATTCATCCCCCTTTTTAGAAGCTGGAAAGCCGCACGGCCTCCCATTTCCACACCCCTGAAAAGAAATCTACGGGAAGAAAATAAAAAACAGGGCAAAGCCGCGGAATGGCGTCTTTGCCCTGTTTTGGTATTCTCAAAACCACAGATACTTCGATTCAGTTTATTATTGTTACACAGATTACACATCTTTGGTTTATCGCTTTCAAGAGGGAAAACGGAAATGCGCCCGCCCTCCTGCCCCTTTATTCGCCCGCCATTCCGTTGTATACTATAGTGATATAAAAATTAGTAGCTGGTGACTGGTGACTGGTGGCCTGGGGATCAGGGTAGATTGCTGAAATCAGATTTCAGCCTTTAGATCCCCCATAAAAATAGCAGAGCCTTCCCCTCCACTCCTCAAGTCTCATTCCTTATTTTTCCGAAAGGACTCCCATGGATATACTTTACATCATATGGTTCGACGTGCTCCCCATCCTCGTTTTTCTAGGCGGCGGATGGTTTCTAGCGGGCAAATTCAAGATCGACGTCAAGACCTACGAGATCGTCATCACGCGCGTGATACTGCCCTGCTTCGTCTTTTTCAGCCTGTATCAGGTGCCGCTTGCCGCCTCTGATTTCCTCCTGCTTCCGGCGGCGCTTCTTCTGACGGCACTCCTTTTCGTGCTGTCATCACTTCTTTCCAAAGGCCTCTCCCAAGAGCCTTCCCTCCGGCAGGCCATCTGCGGCATGGCCTCCTGTCCGAACGTCTGCTACCTTGGCGGCGTCCTCACCTACCTCACCTTTTCCCACCTGCCCTTTGCCTCCGCAGGAGAAGCAGCGGAGCTTCCGAAAGCGCTCGCGCTCCTGTCTCTCCTCATGACATTTTCCCACCTGCTGCTCCGCACGGCGGGACACGCCATCGTGAGCCGGGAGTCCTCTTCCCTCTCGTCTCTCCTGCTTCGCGCGCTTACGACCCCCGTCCTCTACGGCGCGCTTCTTGCCTTTGCCGCGCAGCACTTCGGCCTCTCGCTGAAAGGCACCTTTCTCTATCCCGTACTGCACCACTTCACCGGCGCTTTCGTCGTCCTGACTGCTGTCACGACCGGCGTCATGATCCAGCGCAGCCACCGCTTCACGGTCAGCAAAGACATCCTCCTTCCCGCACTGGTGAAACTCCTCCTATCGCCACTCTTAGCGCTGGGCCTTCTCACCCTTTTTCCGTCGATGGATGATCTGGCAAAAGAAATCCTTCTTCTTTTCGCCGCTATCCCCTGCGCCATGGATTTCTCCATGGCTGACACCACCAGCAGCGCACAGAAGTCCATCTTCCAGAGATCCCTGATGACGCAGATGTCGCTTTCCATTCTCAACCTTCCCCTTGTGCTTTTCCTCTGCCGGCTCCTCTTCCCGGCTTCCCTATAAGGAGGCAGACATGGCTTTCCTGCAAATCATTTCGGACAATATCGTGCCGCTTCTGGTCTTCGTCGCCATCGGCTACCTGCTCGATCTCAGATACCATCTCGATGTCATCTCGCTCAATAAGCTCACCTTCTTCATCGTGCTGCCGAGCTTCATCTTCTACAGCATCTACGTCGCGGAAATCGACATGACGCTCCTGAACGTCTTCCTCATGGCATTCGTGCAGATGTTCTTCATCGCGCTCGCCGCCTGGGTGTATGGGAAATTCCGCGGGATGCCCGTCGGGAAGATCGAATGCCTCAAAAACGGCACTATGTTCTCCAATAACGGAAACATCGGCATCGCCCTGATCGCCCTCGTCTTCGGCAATGCCCCCTACGTCATCGATGGAGAGACGCCCTACCTCGCACAGGCGAGCGCCTGCGCCACCATCCTCCTCGTGCAGATGAATATGACGCTGAATACGCTCGGCCTTTATCAGGCCGGCAAAGGGAAACTGACGCCGCGCGACGCGATCTCCGTCATCTTCCACATGCCCGTCATCTACACCCTTGTCGCCGTCTTCACCATCAAATTCTCCGGCTTCGACATGACACAGGTCTTCCTCTGGCCGATCTTTGAAAACTGTGCCAATGCCCTCGTCTCCATCGTCATGCTCGCCCTCGGCATCCAGATCCATCGGAGTACCATCGTCTTTCGAGACATCGATGCATGGGCCGGCTGCACCATCCGCCTCGTCATCGCTCCGCTTCTGGCCTACCTTCTCCTTCTGCTCTCTGACCTCGCAGGCCTCCACCTGTCCCCCGTCCTGAAGCAGACCATCCTCATCATGACCTCCGTCCCCGGCGCCGTCAACTCCGTTCTCTACGCCGTCGAATTTCACAATTTTGAAGACTTCGCGACCGAGCTCGTCATGATGAGCACCTTCCTCTCCTGCATCACCATGACCGGCGTCATCTATCTGGCACGTGTCCTGTTCCCGATTGGATAGGAAATGGTTGTTGGCAGGTGACATTAGACATTAGACATCAGACTTCTGACGACTAAAAGACCCGTGATTCTCTCGATGGAGAATCACGGGCCTTTTATCATGTTTGCATTCAAACATCTGTAGTCTAATATCTTCCAGTCTAATCCCTAGTCCCCTAATCACCAGTCCTTAGTCACCAGTCCCTAGTCACCAATCTACGGCACAAACTTATATCCCACGCCCCAGATGGTCAGGATATGCTTCGGATGCGCCGGATCCTTCTCCACTGCCTCACGGACGCGGTTGATATGTACGGGGACGGTCGCCGTATTGCCGAGCGAATCCATCTCCCAGATGCGCGTGTAGAGGGTTTCACGGCTGTACACGACATCGGGATGAAGCATGAGATACTCCAGCAGCTTGAATTCCTTATTCGGCAGCGTTTTCTCTTCGCCGCGGACGAAGACGCGATGGGTATCCGACTCGAGCACGATATCCCCCAGAGTTATGCGCTCTCCTGCTTTCTTTTTCCCCTTGAGACGTTCATACTGCGCGAGCTGCGACTTCACTTTTGCGACCAGCACGCCGGGGGAGAAGGGTTTCTCGATATAATCATCGGCGCCAAAGCCCAGCCCCCGGATATGATCGATATCCGTCCGCTTTGCCGTGACCATCATGATCGGGATGTCGAGCTTGCCCCGAAGCTTTCGACAGATCTGAAAACCGTCCATCCCCGGCAGCATGATATCTAGAAGAATCAGATCATACTCGCCCGAGAGCGCTTCCGTCAACCCCTTTGTCCCATTGATTTCCACCGTCACCTGATACCCGCTGACTTCCAGATAATCCTTCTCGATGGAAGCAATGTCTTCATCATCTTCTACGATCAATATACGTTTCATGACTTTTCCTCCTTCGGAAAAGAAATCTGCACCAAGAGTCCGTGCGGCGTGCGATTATCCATAGACAGCGTGCCATGCATGAGTATCACCGCCCGCTTTACGATGGCAAGCCCGAGCCCGCTGCCCTTGTCCGTGTGGCTTCTCGCGAGGTCCGTCCGATAGAAGGCCTCCGTGAGACGGGAAAGCGCCTCCTCCGCTACGCCGCTCCCATTGTCTTCAACGGTGAGCAGGACACAGTCCCCGCTGCTTTCCACCCTGATGTCGATCTTCACCCGCTCTTCCTTTTTATAGCGGATGCTGTTCGTGATGAGATTCTCCATGATCCGCTCCAGAAGAAGCGCATTTCCCGCCATCCTGTGCGCCCCTTTGCTTTCGATATGGAAATCTGCCCCCTGCTTTTCCCAGAGAAGACGATTCTCTTCGACGAAATCCGTGACCAGCTTCGAAAGATCGATCGGTACAAGCGGAAGCGCCTTCTCCCCCAGATCCATCTTCGTCAGAAGCAGCTGCTGCTCGATCAGACGCTCCAGAACCTCCGATTTCTTCTCGATCACACGCAGATAATGCGCCTCTTTTTCCGGCGTATCTGCCACATGGTCGAGAAGCCCCTCTACATAGGCGCGGATCGCCGTCAGCGGTGTCCGGATATCATGCGAAATACTGGCGATGAGCTCCTTTCTGCGTGCCTCATCCGCTTCCCTCTCGCGAAGCGACTGTGAGAGCTTATCCGTCATCAGATTGAAAGCAGAAATAGCCGGCGTGAATTCATCCTTTCCCTGATGGGAAAGACGCACCGACAGATTCCCCTGCTGCACCGCCTGCGCCCCACGCTCCAGCTCCTTCAAAGGCGCCAGGATCCGCCGGACAATGAACCGCGACAGCCCATAGGAAACCAGACCGATAAAAATCACAAGCGAGATGACGATGAAATGATTGCTCGCATGAAAGGCCGCCTCGATCGCCGCATCGCTCCGATTCACCGGCTTGTGCGACAGCATGTAGAGATGGTATACATGCCCGGCAATCCTATTGCGCTCCATAAAAGAGTACTGCCCCATCCGCGTTGCGCTGTACGTCCCATTGACCTCTCCCTCATCCAGCTCCTGCTGTACCTTCTGCTGCTTGAGCTCCTCTACCATCTGCTGATATGTATCATTCCCATACTGCAGAGTGATTTCCCCGTCGCGATAAAGCACCACATACGAATCGATCGGGTCCATGATATCCAGTACCCAGTGATCATCGAGCGGCTCTTTCGTGTGCCGGATATGATGAAAAATCGAAGTCCTGACCACCTGGCTCATGACCTGAAACTGAAAATCACTCTCCGCCATCACATGATTCCCGCTCTTCGCGTACAGGTACAATCCCAAGAAGGAAGACATGAGTACAAAGAACGTCATCAGAAATGGCAGGATGCACATCGCGACATGCGACAGGATAAGGCTCTTCTTGATCGTCATAGGAACTCCTTGGAATAGTGAGTAGTGACTAGGGATTAGCGGTTCAGGGTTCAGGGTTCAGGATTAGCCCCTAGGGCGTACCGCCCTTTGATTCCTTTTGAAAGCTCTGCTTGAATGAGAAATTAGAAATGAGAAATGCGAAATGTGAAATGGTGGTGCGGCGCATAAAAATCAGAAGCGCCGCGGAGTTTTGGTAGCGCTACGCGCCGTCGTCATTCCGAGCGAAGCCGAGGAATCTTTTTCATTTGCGATCAAACAGGTCGTTTGAAAAAGCACTTGAAACGGGAAACCTTTCATTCCACAGACCTGCGGGCATCGCTCCATATATATTCGCGGCGAAGCCGCCACCTTCATTCCTAATTCCTAATTCCTAATTTTTCCCTCAAACCCGCCAACCTTTCCCCCCATCATAAGCAATTCCCCTTCATCCCGCAACCGTCATTGTCATAGTTTATCTTTCCTTTAACCATTCCACCCGATTTTGTAAAGCCTTGCGAGTAAGCTATAGCCATAGAAATTCCATGATTTGAAGGAGGCCCTATGTATACCCTGCTGCGCAAGCACCCCTACCTCACGCTTCTTATGTTTTCCCTCTTCCTCTACCTCATCGGCAACGAGCTCCTTCCCGTCACCGACACCGCCGAGTCCAACTACGCCGTCACCGCCAAAGAAATGGTTCTCTCCGGAGACTGGATCTCCCCACAGATCTACGGGCACTACTGGTACGACAAGCCCATCTTTTACTACTGGGAACTGGCGCTTTCCTACACACTCTTTGGCTTCAATGAAATGGCATCCCGCCTGCCCTCCGCCCTTCTAGGAAGCGCCTCCGTCCTCTTCACCTACTGGTTCGCCCGACGCGTCTACAGCGAAAAGATCGGCTGGCTCTCCGCCATCATCCTTGGTACCTCTGTCGAATGCTGGCTTCTCTCGAAAGCCATCATCACCGACACGACCCTCTTCCTCTTCATGAGTATGGCGATCGCCTTCTTTTACATGGGCTATACCGAAAATAGAAAGTACTACTACCTCTGCTACACAGCCGCCGCCTTTGCCGTCCTCACCAAGGGCCCCATCGGTCTTCTCCTCCCCGGTCTTGCCGCCCTCCTCTTCCTCGCATACAACAAAGACCTTGCAGAAATGAAGCGCGTCCACCTCTTCTCCGGCCTTCTCCTCTTCACCGCGATCGCCGGCGCGTGGTACGGACTCATGTGCTGCCTCCACGGCTCCGATTTCCTCTTAAACTTCCTCGGCGTCCACAACTTCCTCCGCGCCACCGTCTCCGAGCATCCGACGAAGAACAAATGGTACTTCTACCTCATCATCTACTTCATCGGCTTTGCCCCATGGAGCTTCACCATCCCCTACAGCCTTTTTAAGAAATGGAAACGCAAAGAGCTCGATCTCCGAAATTCCTCAAATGCGACGCAGCTCCTCTTCATTTACTTCGCCGTCGTGAATATTTTCTTCGAACTCATCGCCACCAAGTATACCACCTACACCTTTCCCGGACTCTTCTCCCTTGCGATACTGACAGCCCTTCTCTACAGAGACCTCACATGGCGCTTTGAAAGGATCGGATGCGCCGCCATCACCATCTACACACTCCTTACCCTCTTCGTAGCCCCCACCATCATGCTCACACGATCTGGCAAAGAAGCCGGACAGGCTCTCGCCCAGATAGACACCACCGGCAAGACCATCGCCTTTCTTCATGACTATCGCACCTCCACCGTCTTCTACAGCAGCAAAACAATCTACCGCGCCGAGCCTGCAAACAAGATCGACGGCATGAAACCCGGCGCCCTCTCATGGAATGCAAAGAACGTGATGCCCTTCATCGCAGAAGAAGACCTCTTCCAAAAAGACAATGTGATCCTGATTGCCCAAGACAAGAGCCAAGAGCCCTGCCTTATCGCCTTCGAAGAGGCACGCCATGTCAGTGAACTTCGCATCCCTGGTTTGTACGACCTCTGGATCCTCCAGCGTGCGTGAGGTGGGAATGACTAGGGACTAGGGACTAGGGACTAGTGACTGGTGACTAAGGATTAAGAGACTAAAAGACATCAGACTCTCACGCATCGTCATTTCGAGCGTAAGCGAGAAATCTTTCTCATTCGCAGCCAAACGGTCGATGTCAGGAAACCACAAATGGGAAACCGTTATCCGAAGGCCTTCGGGCATCGCAACGATCTATACTCCGCGGCGCTTCTATATTTTTATGTGCCGCATCACCATTTCGCATTTCTCATTTCAAATTTCTCATTCAAGCGAATCTTTCAAACGTACTCAAAGGACAACACGTCCTATGGGCGCCCCCCCGAGCCCTTTACTTTTTCGAAAAAATGCGATATACTAAAAAACATCATCTATGGCGGTGTAGCCAAGCGCTAAGGCGTGGGGCCTGCAAGCCCCTTATCCCCGTGTTCAACTCCGGGCACCGCCTCCAACCATCACACTCCTGCATTTGCAGGAGTTTTTTGATATGACCAAAGGGGCTGTGAAGAAATGAATCCTCATTTCTTCACAGCCCCTTTTTACTTTGCTTTCATTTGGTTCAGGGTTCAGGTGGCGGCTTCGCCGCCTTTTTTTAGAATATGGTATTCTCGTATCGCAGCCTTCCCCTCTAGGGGAAGGTGCCCCGCAGGGGCGGATAGGGTGACTATGGCATGAAAGACAGCTGGGATAAGGTTTCCCGGTCACTCCTATGAGAGCTGCAAGTCCCCCGCGGCAGATTGAACGCGAAAATGAGATGATCGTTATTTCACAGCCCGTTTTTAATCTCAAATCACTAGCCGCCAGTTCCTACTCACTATGCCTACTCCTTTGGAACCGGACCATATTTATTTTTCTTATTCTGCCCCGGGAAGAAAGAAAGCAGAATGACCGCTGCCATGAAGATCACCGCGATCGTCCGTGTAGCGGTGAGCTGCGATCCGAGGTACTGCGCTCCCAGCTGATTGATCGCAAAAAGGATCGCGAAGAAAATCCAGTAATAGATATGGGAGAGCCCCAAGTCCGACATGCGCCGCATAGCAAGACTGATGAGGGAAATGAAGCAGAGCGTCCCCAAAATCAGAAACGTCATGATGTATACGTTCGCATCTCCCACAAAAAGCTCTGGCTTGAAGCAGGTAAAGGCGAACATGAAGACGGCCGGAATGCCGACAGTGAGCATCTTCGGGATATAGGATCTGCGGCTGATACGGCCCACGGGATCAAAGAACGTGGAAAAGAGCCGTCCCAAAGGCCCCTTTGCCTGTTTCTTTTCTTCCGCCTCGATGGCTGCCTGATCAGAGAGCGCTTTCGCTGCTTCGCTGTCCATGAGAGCGATCGTGAAGCTCTTGTCTCCCTTCGCCGGACGTGTCACAAAGATCGAGGTCACGGTATCTGCGAAAATATCCATTGCGCTAGATGCCTGCGCTTCGCCCGCTTCCTTCATGAGAGCCTGCATCAGTGCCGCTCTCTTCTCCGTCGGAAGTTCCACGTAAATCGAAACTGTCTTCTTGCGGTAAATGCAGACGCCCGTGAGCGAGACTTCTTCGCCATAGAAGGATGCCTTCTCATCGCCTTCCGAGAGAGAGTAGAACGCAATGTTCTTATCTTCGTCCCGACTCTCCTCGGTGCACGTGAAGTGATTGGCGATCATCTTAAGCGTATCTCCGAGCCGGAGTGCACCGATCTTTCTCGTCTTTCTCTTCTTTCCCCCTGTCACGGCCTTGGCCGCGGTCTCAGAGATGTCCGGAATATCAAAATTCATTGCCATAGCTTTCACCTGTTTTCTAAAAATTTTCACTTTCCCTATTATACCTTCTCACGGGCAGGAAAGGAATAAAAAAGAAGCCGCCCCGAAGAGCAGCCTCTTTTATTTTGTATTAGTCCACCAGGGCAATGATGACCTGAGGAGCGTTGTCGCCGAGACGAGCTTCTACCTTGACAATGCGGGTATAGCCGCCATTGCGTTCGGTATAATTCTTAGCGATTTCGTCAAACAGTTTCTTTGTAACAGCTTTATCCATGATGTAAGCTTCAGCCTGACGACGAGCATGCAGATCGCCTCTCTTAGCGAGGGTGATCATTTTGTCTGCCACGTGGCGAAGTTCTTTGGCCTTTGCTTCAGTGGTGGTGATGCGGCCATACTGGAAAAGAGAAGTTACGAGACTGCGCAGCAGAGCCTTGCGAGCACCGCTGATTCTTCTGAGTCTACTACGTGCCATTTCTTTCCTCCTATAAATCTATCAATCCTTGGCGCTTCCATCCTTCAGACCAATTCCAAGGCCTTTGAAGTTTGTCAGTTTTTCTTTAATTTCATCTACAGATTTTTTACCAAGGTTGCGTACACGGGTCAATTCATCTTCTGTCTTATCCATCAGTTCGCCGATGGTATTGATCTCGGCTCTCTTCAGGCAGTTGAATGCACGAACGGACAGTTCAAGATCATCGATCGGGAGTTCGCGAATCTTATCGATTTCGCTTCCCTCTACGCTGACATCACTTTCCTGCGCTTCATCAGAAACTGCCTGGACTCTATTGTCCTGTGCGTCTCCGATGTTCAGGAAATTCGTGAAGCAGCTGATCAGGATGTCAGCAGCCGTTGCGACAGCATCGTCTGCATTGACGGATCCATCCGTATCCAGTTCAAGAGTCAGCTTGTCGTAGTCCATTTCATTGCCTACGCGGGTATCGCTGACGTTATAGTTGCATTTAATGACAGGAGAATAAATGGAGTCGATCGGAATGACGCCGATGACGTCTTCCTCTCTTTTGTTCTTGGTGAAAGGAACATAGCCATGTCCACGATTGATGGTCATTTCCATGCCCAGATGAGCATCGGAATCCAGCGTGCAAATGACAAGATCCTTGTTGAGAACATCAATTTCTGCCGGTAACTTCATGTCGCCAGCATGGAAAATACCTTCTTCAGTGATATCGATACGAACTGTCATCGGGAAGACTGCTTCTTCATGTGCGATGAAGCGGATCTTCTTCAGGTTCAGAATCATATCTGTTACATCTTCTTTGACGCCGTTAATAGTGGAAAATTCATGAAGCACGCCGTCGATTTTGATAGACGTAATAGCCACACCGTCTAAAGATGAAAGCAACACGCGTCTTAAACTGTTTCCCAGAGTAATGCCATAGCCTCTTTCGAGAGGTTCGCATTCGAACTTGCCATGACGCTTATCATCGCTGAGTTCCACAGTCTTAATTGTGAAGCTTGTATTTTCGATCATCCGAAAGTCCTCCTTCTGCGCCTTTCAGCGCCAAAATGATACGCAAAGGGGTAATCCTTATACTCTTCTGCGTTTCGGAGGACGGCAGCCATTGTGCGGAATTGGGGTGACGTCCTTAATGCTGCTGACTTCGATGCCTGCTGCCTGCAGTGCACGAATAGCAGCTTCACGGCCTGCGCCTGGTCCTTTGACGAAAACGTCAGCGGAACGCATTCCCTGATCAATAGCGACTTTAGCAGCCTGTTCAGCTGCCATCTGTGCTGCGAATGGTGTGCTCTTACGAGAGCCTTTGAATCCGAGTCCGCCAGCGGATGCCCAAGCGATGGTATTGCCGTTGGAATCAGTAATCGTTACGATCGTGTTGTTGAAAGTAGAACGAATATGAGCTGCACCGGATTCTACATGTTTTCTTTCTTTTCTTTTAGCTTTGCTTTTTACCGTAGCCATGTTATCCCTCCTTCAACATTATTTCTTAGTCGCAGTCTTTTTGCCTGCGATGGTCTTCTTCGGACCTTTACGGGTACGAGCATTGGTCTTTGTGCGCTGCCCACGGGTCGGGAGTCCTGCACGATGACGTCTGCCTCTGTAAGAGCCGATTTCTACCAGACGTTTAATGTTGAGGGATTCTTCTCTACGAAGGTCACCTTCGACTTTATAATCAGCGAGTACGCCGCGGATCTTTGCTACATCATCTTCAGAGAGATCTCTGACGCGGATGTCAGCATCAATTCCTGCTTTGCTTAAAATTTCTTTGGAAAGAGTGGGGCCAATTCCATAAATATAAGTTAAGCCGATCTCAACGCGCTTATCTCTTGGTAAGTCTACACCAGCTATACGTGCCATCTACTCTTTAACCTCCTTTTAATTAACCTTGTCTCTGCTTATGTTTCGGATTTTCACAAATGACCATTACGCGGCCTTTGCGTTTGATGATCTTGCACTTGTCGCACATCTTTTTGACGGACGGTCTGACCTTCATCTTGGTTCCTCCTTGCTTACTTGTAACGATAGGTAATCCTGCCGTGCTCTAAATCGTAGGGCGTCAATTCTACTGTTACTTTATCTCCTGGCAGGATGCGGATGAAATTCATACGCATTTTGCCGGAAATCGTAGCCAGCACAATATGTCCGCCGTTTTCCAATTTGACACGGAACATGGCGTTTGGAAGTTTTTCTACTACTTTACCTTCGACTTCAATAACGTCTGCCTTGCTCATGAGAGCCTCCTTTGGCTTATCATATGCTGACCGCCTGTAACAATGGAATCAATGGCGCAGCGTCAGAATTTTTGGACCATCTTTGGTAATGGTAATGGTGTGTTCGATATGAGCCGACGGCTTGCCGTCTGCTGTCACGACGCCCCATCCATCACGAAGGGAGATGATGTCCGGACTGCCCATGGTGATCATGGGTTCAATACAGATGCACATGCCTTCTTCCAGACGTGGTCCATGTCCTGGTATACCGTAGTTTGGAACTTCCGGATCTTCATGCATACCGATTCCGATGCCGTGACCTACATATTCACGAAGTACTCCATAGCCATAGGGTTTCACGTAGCTTTCGACAGCGTGACCGATGTCGCCTACGGTATTGCCTATTACGGCCTGCTTGATGCCAGCAAAGAGTGCACCTTCGGTGGCGGAAATCAGCTGGAGGTTTTTCTTGTTTGTATGTCCTACCGGAACAGTGATACAGGAGTCACCCATGTAACCATTTAATTGTACCACAAGATCAATAGAAATGATATCACCTTTTTTAAGAATTTTTCTTCTCGAAGGGATTCCGTGGACAACAGTGTCGTTAACAGAGGCACAGATGGTGGCCGGGAAGCCTTCATAGCCTTTGCAGGCCGGGATCCCGCCTCTGTCTCGGATAAATTTTTCAGCCAGCTCATCGAGTTCATAGGTACTCATCCCTGGCTTTACTGCTTTTTCAAGCATAGAGAGAGTATCCGCAGTCAGTCTCCCAGCTGCGGAAATTTTCTCTACCTCTTCAGGTGTATAGACGGTGATCATTTGGAAGCCTTCTTCAAAGCATCCTGGATGTCGGCATAAACCTCATCCATGCTCTGATCCCCGTTGATTTCATAGTAGCGGCCGCTGACTTTGTAGTAGTCGATCAGTGGTTTCGTAGACTTGTCATAGACATTCAGTCTTTCGCCCACGGTCTTCTCATTGTCATCAGCGCGCTGATACAGTTCGCCGCCGCAGTTGTCGCATACGCCTTCAACCTTTGGCTGACGGAAAAGTTTATGGAAGGAAGCGCCGCATTTTCTGCACACCAGTCTGCCGCTGACTCTCTTCACCAGGTCATCTCTGTTGGCTTTGATGCCGATGACGGCGGTGAGCTGAATTCCGAGTTCATGGAGAATGGCATCGAGTGCAGATGCCTGTGCTGTGGTACGCGGGAAGCCGTCAAGAATCCAGCCCTTCCGGCAGTCTTCCTGAGCGAGTCTTTCCTTGACGATACCTACAGTAACGCTGTCCGGTACAAGGTCGCCCTTGTCCATGTAGCTTTTTGCTTCCTTGCCAAGAGCAGTTCCTGATTTCACGGCTGCACGGAACATGTCGCCGGTGGAAATCTGGGGGATGCCGTAATCGCGAATGAGTCTTTCTGCCTGGGTGCCTTTGCCTGCACCTGGAGGTCCCATCAATAAGATATACATATCCCTTACTCCTTTAGGAAAAAGGCTTTATTTGATAAAGCCCTGATAGTTTCTTGTGACCATGTAGGACTGTGCCTGTCTCATGGTATCGAGGGCAACGCCGACGATAATGAGAAGGGATGTACCGCCGAAGTACACGCCCTGGACGCCTGTGATGTTTCCGATGAAATTCGGAAGGATCGCCACAAAGGCAAGGAATACAGCCCCGGTCAGGGTGATTCTAGACAATACCTTATCTACATACATCATGGTCGGCTGACCTGGACGAATGCCCGGAATGAAGCCGCCATACTTCTTCATATTATCAGCCAGATCTTTGATATTGACAGAGATCGCGGTATAGAAATACGTGAAGATAAAAATGAGGAAGCCGTAGCAGATGGTATTGGGCCAAGTGCCCCATCCAAAGAAATTGCCGACAGCCTGTACCCAGCCGATATGGACGAACTGTGCAAGGGTGACGGGCAGCATGAGAATGGAGGAAGCGAAGATGATCGGAATGACACCGGCCTGATTCACTTTGAGCGGCAGGTAGGTGGAATGTCCGCCATACATTCTGCGTCCAATGACACGCTTTGCATACTGGATAGGAATTCTGCGCTGCCCTTCATTGACTTCGATGACCATGAGGATCATGACAAGAGCAATGACGAGGAACAGAAGCAGCTGGAATGGGGAAATGGTGCCGACCTTCAGGTAATCGATCACTGTGGAGATAGCCTGCGGGAAGCGGGCTACGATGCCACAGAAGATGATGAGGGAAATACCATTTCCGATTCCGTGTTCCGTAATTTTTTCGCCGATCCACATGAGAAGGCAGGTGCCAGCCGTAAGAACGACGATAACGAATACAAAATACAGCCAGCTGTTATCGACAAGGGCATTGTTGATGCGCAGGGCATAGGTCATGCCGAATGCCTGTACAGCTGCGAGGAAAATCGTGAAGTATCTGGTGACCTTCTGGATTTTCTTGAAACCTTCCTGTCCGTCTTTTCTCCATTCTTCGAGTGTCGGAATGACGGCTGTCAGGAGCTGCATAATGATGGAAGAGTTGATGTACGGGGTGATACTCATGGCAAAAATAGAGAATTTGCTAAGCGCACCACCGGAGAAGAGATCCAGGAAGCCGAAGAGGTTTCCGGATGTAAACAGACTTTCAATGACAGAAGCGTCAACTCCCGGTACCGGGATATGGACTCCCAGTCGGAAGATGACGAACATCATGAAGGTGAAGAGGATGCGATCTTTGAGTTCTTTGTTGGCAAAAAGGTTTGCGATCACAGACCCCATATTAGATCACCTCTACTTTTCCACCTGCTGCTTCGATTTTCTGCTGAGCGCCTTTGGTGAAGCCCTGAGCTCTTACGGTAAGAGCCTTGGAGAGTTCACCGCTTCCCAGAACACGTACACCATCGAGAACGTTCTTCAGAATACCTGCTTCAACGAGAGCGACCGGATCAACAACAGCATTGTCTTCGAAACGGTTCAGCTGTTCAACATTGACTTCGGAGTATTCTTTAGCGAAAACATTTTTGAAGCCGCGCTTTGGCAGACGACGGTACAGAGGCATCTGGCCGCCTTCAAATCCCGGACGTACGCCGCCGCCGGTTCTTGCGTTCTGGCCTTTCGCACCGCGGGTGGACTGCTTGCCCATGCCGCTGCCGAGACCTCTGCCTACACGACGACGAACTCTTGTGGAACCTTCAGCTGGTTTCAGTTCATGAAGTTTCATTAGTGCACCTCCTTTTTATTTATTCTGCTTCTTTGCAGTCAACCAGATGACGGACAGAGTGAATCATGCCCTTGATCTGTGGGGTAAGTTCTTTTTCAACAGAGGAGTGGGTCTTTTTAAGTCCCAGAGCCTTGATGGTAGCGACATGTTCCGGTCTGGAGCCGATGACGCTCTTTTTCAGTGTAACGATAACTTTCATGTGGGGCCCCCTTAGTTGTAAATTTCGTCTACGGTCTTGCCACGAAGTGCTGCAACAGTTTCAACATTTTCGAGTTTAGCGAGGCCGTCCATGGTAGCTCTTACCATGTTGATCGGATTGGAGGAACCCAGGGACTTTGTCAGGATGTTGCGGATACCAGCCATAGCGAGTACGCTTCTGACCGGGCCGCCTGCTTTGACGCCGGTACCTTCGGCAGCAGGTTTCATGATGACTTTGCCAGCACCATAGATGCCGAGCATCGGATGAGGAATCGTACCGTTCTTGAGAGCAACGGTGATCATATTCTTCTTGGCATCTTCGACGCCTTTACGGATAGCTTCCGGAACTTCAGCAGCTTTGCCGAGGCCTGCGCCTACTTTGCCTTTGCCATCGCCGACTACTACTACTGCAGCAAAGGAAAAACGACGGCCGCCTTTTACGACTTTAGCAACGCGGTTAATGAAAACAACGTTTTCCTGTAAGTCGGATTCCTGTTTTTCAAATCTTGGCATGTGTTTTCTCCTTTACCTTAAAATTTCAAGCCAGCTTCGCGAGCGCCATCAGCCAGAGCCTGGACTCTGCCGTGATAGATGTACCCGCCGCGATCGAATACGACGTTTTCGATGCCCTTTTCCAGAGCTCTCTTTGCTACCAGCGCACCGACTGCTTTTGCAGCTTCTGCGTTGCCGCCGTATGGGAATTCAGCTTTAATTTCTTTGTCTAAGGTATTTGCGGATACCAGCGTTACGCCAGCTTCATCATCGATGATCTGTGCGTAGATGTTAGCCAGGGAACGGAAAACATTGAGACGCGGGCAAGCGGCAGTACCGGAGATTTTCTTACGAAGACGCAGATGACGGCGAATAACCGCATTTCTGCTTGCATTTTTACGCATAGTTCTTTACCTCCTGTCTTACTTTGTTGCGCCGGTCTTACCAGCCTTACGGCGTACGTATTCACCGGAGTAACGGATACCTTTGCCTTTGTAAGGTTCAGGCTGGCGCCAAGCGCGGATTTCTGCAGCGATCTGTCCAACCTTTTCCTTATCGCAGCCAGATACCACGATAACAACAGAAGACGGGGTGGAAATGGTAATGCCTTCCGGTGGAGTTACGATAACCGGATGGGAGAAGCCGAGAGCCAGTTTCAGGTTCTTGCCCTGCATCTGTGCATTGTAGCCGACGCCCTGGATTTCGAGCTTCTTTTCAAAACCTTCCGTAACACCTACTACCATGTTATGGATGAGGGTACGGTTGAGTCCGTGCAGGGAACGGTTTTTGATATCGTCGTTCGGACGGGTAACGAGGATTTCGTTGCCTTCCATCTGAATTCCGATTTCTTCATTCAGTGTACGGGTGAGAGTGCCTTTCGGACCTTTTACGGTGACTGTATGGCCGTCAATCTTGACTTCCACACCTGCCGGTACCGTAATCGGTTTTCTGCCAATTCTGGACATATTTTACCTCCAACGATTACCAGACAAACGCAAGAACTTCGCCGCCAAGACCAGCTTTACGAGCTGCTTTGTCGGTCATAACGCCCTTGGATGTGGAAATAATAGCGATACCAAGTCCGCCGAGTACCTTCGGCAGTTCATCTTTGCCTGCATATACGCGCAGCCCCGGTTTGGAAATTCTCTTCAGACCTTTGATGACCTTTTCACGGTTTGCGCTGTATTTCAGAGCTACGCGCAGTTCCGGATGTCCTTCAACTTCGATCTGTTCAACGCTTTTTACAAAGCCTTCGTCTTTTAAAATAGCCAGCACAGCAGCCTTCATTTTAGAAGCAGGCATATCTACTTTATCATGATATGCATCGTTCGCATTACGAATACGGGTAAGCATATCCGCAATCGGATCGGTTGTTACCATTATTTATCCTCCTCCCGAAATCTTACCAGCTGGCTTTTTTAATACCCGGAATTTCTCCGCGGTAAGCCAAATCACGGAACTGGTTACGGCAGATTCCGAATTTACGCATGAAGCCGTGGGGACGGCCAGTCAGTTTGCAACGGTTGTGCAGGCGTGTTGGGGAAGCGTTGCGCGGGAGCTTGGAAAGAGCTTCCCAGTCGCCGGCTTCTTTCAGTGCCTGACGCTTTTCAGCGTATTTAAGAACTGCGAGCTCTCTTTTCTTCTCGCGTTCCAGCATAGACTTCTTTGCCATGTTGTCCTCCTGGTTATTTCTTGAACGGCATGCCGAACTGACGGAGCAGCTCACGTGCTTCTTCATCGGTTTTAGCCGTAGTTACTACAATAATATCCATGCCACGGATGCGGTCGATCTTTTCATAGTCGACTTCCGGGAAAATCAGCTGTTCTTTTACGCCGAATGCATAGTTGCCGCGGCCGTCGAAGCTCTGATCGCTGATACCACGGAAATCGCGTACGCGTGGAAGAGCGATGTTGATCAGACGATCGAGGAATTCATACATTTTGTCACCACGAAGGGTCACTTTGCAGCCGAGCGGCATTCCTTCACGGATCTTCCATGCAGCCAGGGATTTATGAGCTTTGCAGATCATCGGCTGCTGGCCGGTGATCGCTGCGAGATCGGATGCTGCAGCGTCTACTGCTTTGCTGTTTTCAGTTGCTTCGCCTACACCGATGTTGATGACGATTTTATCCAGCTTCGGGATTTCCATGTCATTCTTGTAGCCGAATTTTTCGCGCATGGTGTTTTTAATCTGCGCTTTGTATAAGTCGTTTAATCTGGACACTTGTTATCCTCCTTCCCGCTTAGGCTTTGTCAATAATAGCGCCGCTCTTGACAGCTGCTCTGACGTAAGTTCCGTCTTTCTGCTGAACTTTCTTGACGCGGGTCGGTTTCTTTGTTTCCGGATCCAGGATCATGACTTTGGAAGCATAGAGCGGAGCTTCCTTCTCGATGATGCCGCCCTTCGGGTTTGCCTGGCTCGGTTTGGTGTGTCTCTTGATCATGTTGACGCCTTCGACGACAACACGGCCTTCCTTCGGCATAGCAGCTTTGACTTTGCCCTGCTTGCCTTTATCTTTGCCGGAAATGACTACAACGGTGTCACCGGTCTTTACATGCAGTTTCTGACTCATTCGTTTGCCTCCCTATTAGAGCACTTCCGGAGCCAGGGAAACGATCTTCATGAAATCTTTTTCACGGAGTTCTCTTGCTACCGGTCCAAAAATACGTGTTCCTACCGGGCTCTTGTCATCTTTTACGATAACAACTGCGTTTTCGTCGAAACGGATATGGGATCCGTCGCTGCGGCTTACACCGCTAACGGAACGAACTACAACAGCTTTTACTACCTGGCCCTTCTTAACAACGCCGCCGGGGGTTGCATCTTTGACCGTACAAACTACAATATCACCGATATTGCCGCTTTTACGGAAGGAACCACCCAGAACTTTGATGACCAGGACGTTCTTAGCACCGGTATTATCTGCAACGTTGAGTCTGCTTTCCTGCTGAATCATCGTGCCTATCCTCCTATATTAATCTTTGTATATCAGTTCTGACGGGCAACGATTTTTTCAACTCTCCAACGCTTGTCATGAGACAGCGGGCGGGTTTCGACGATGCGTACGGTATCACCGACACGGCATTCGTTGTTTTCGTCATGCGCTTTGAACTTGGTTGTGGTATTAATCGATTTTTTGTAGAGCTTGTGGGGAACCTTGCGTTCTACAGCAACAACTACGGTTTTATCCATCTTGTCGCTGACAACAATTCCCTGGCGCACCTTGCGCAACTTTCTTTCTTCTGCCACGTTGAGATCCTCCTTTGGATAAACCGTTATGCCTTCTTGGCAGCCTTCAATTCTTCTTCGCGCTGTACAGTCTTGATGCGAGCGATGGTCTTCTTTACTTCACGAATACGCATCGGGTTTTCAAGCTGTCCTGTAGCGAGCTGAAAACGGAGGTTAAACAGTTCTTCCTTTAAGCCGGCAACCTTTTCAGTTAATTCGGCAGTGCTCAGGTTACGAATTTCATTGACCTTCATTTTATTCACCTGCCACTTCTTGACCTTTAACTACAAATTTTGTCTTGATTGGCAGCTTGTGGCCTGCAAGGCGCATTGCTTCCTTTGCAGCTTCCATGGAGATGCCACCCATTTCGAACATCACGCGGCCCGGTTTAACTACGGCTACCCAGTATTCAACTGCGCCTTTACCGGAACCCTGACGGGTACCAATTGGTTTAGCAGAAACCGGTTTGTCTGGGAAAATCTTGATCCAGACCTTGCCGCCACGTTTGGTGTAACGGGTCATGGCAATACGGGCTGCTTCGATCTGACGGCTGGTAATCCAGGATGGTTCTGTTGCTACCAGACCAAATTCACCGTAAGTTACGGTGTTTCCACGATGTGCTTTACCTTTCATACGGCCGCGGAACTGTTTACGATATTTTGTACGCTTTGGAATTAACATCAGGAATCACTCCTTTCAGAGTTTTTCGGTCTACGTTCTCTGCGATCGCCACGACGGCCGCCTCTTCTGCCGCCTTCATGACGGTTGTTTCTATCTTTGCTGGTGCGGACGTTTTCGTTTTCGTCTACTACCTGGCCAGGAGCGAGTTCGCCTTTGTAAATCCATACTTTAATGCCGATAGCACCGTAGGTGGTATGGGCAGTGGTGACACCGTAATCAATGTTTGCACGGAGAGTCTGCAGCGGGATGGAGCCTTCGCGGTAGCTTTCGCTTCTAGCGATTTCAGCGCCGCCGAGACGACCGGAAACGGTAACTTTGATACCCTTGGCACCAGCGCGCATGGTTCTGCCGACGCACTGTTTGACAGCACGGCGGAAGCCGATACGTCTTTCGAGCTGGGAAGCGATGTTTTCGCCGACCAGGATAGCGCTCATGTCAGTGGATTTGATTTCCAGGATGTCGATGTCGACTTCTTTGTCGGTGACAGCAGCGAGGGCTTTTTTGATATCCTCGATGCCTGTGCCGCCACGGCCAATGACCATGCCCGGTTTAGCGGTATAAATCGCAAGCTTGACTCGGCCGCTTGCGCGTTTAATGCCAATTTTGGAAATGCCTGCTGCGAACAGGTGCTTCTTTAAGAACTGGCGGATTTTGGCATCTTCCACAAGCAGTGCAGCATAATCTTTTTCTGCAAACCATTTGGAATCCCAGTCATCGATCACGCCTACACGCATTCCATGCGGATTAACTTTCTGACCCAAAACGTTTCCCTCCTTCGATTACTCTTTTTCAGAAACTTTTACCGTCAGTGTGCTGGTACGTTTCATAATCCCGAAAGCCTGTCCACGGGAGCGTGGATGTACGCGCTTCATAATCGGGCCTGCATCTACAAAAATTGTGGAGATGTAGAGTTTGTCAATGTTCATGTCGTTGTTGTTTTCTGCGTTAGCCATAGCGCTTCTCAGTGTCTTTTCGACAACGATGGAAGCTGCTTTATGGGTGTTGCGCAGGATAGAGATAGCTTCTCCCGCTTTTTTGCCGCGGACAAGGTTCGCTACGATGCGGACCTTACGGGGAGAAATGCGGATATTTCTTGAAATTGCCTGAACTTCCATTTTATTCCTCCCTGGTTATTTCTTATCGGTCTTGTTATGACCCTTGAAGGTACGGGTCGGAGCGAATTCGCCAAGTTTATGACCGACCATATCTTCAGTGACATAAACCGGTACATGCTTTCTTCCGTCGTGAACAGCGATGGTGTGACCAACGAAGCTCGGCAGGATGGTAGAAGCACGGGACCAGGTTTTTACAATTTTCTTATCGTTAGCTGCATTCAGCGCATCAATCTTCTTTACGAGAGAGAAAGCGACGAACGGGCCTTTTTTTACGGATCTGGACACTTTTACTCCTCCTTATCTTACTTGCGTCTCTTAACGATCAGTTTGGTAGACGCTTTTCTGCTGTGTCTGGTCTTCACGCCGTAAGCCGGTTTGCCCCACGGGGTAACTGGACGCTTACGTCCGACAGGAGCTTTACCTTCGCCGCCGCCATGTGGATGGTCGTTCGGGTTCATGACAACGCCGCGGTTAGCCGGACGAACGCCGAGCCAGCGGTTTCTGCCTGCTTTGCCGAGGGTAATGTTTTCGTGATCTTCGTTGCCGATAGCACCGATGGTAGCACGGCAGCGGATGTGAACTTTTCTAAGTTCGCCAGACGGCAGACGGAGAAGTGCATAGTCGCCTTCCTTAGCCATCAGCTGAGCGCTTGCGCCGGCGGAACGGACCATCTGGCCGCCTTTGCCGATCTTCAGTTCTACGTTGTGAACGATGGTACCAAGAGGAATGTTGGTGAACGGGAGGCAGTTGCCGACTTTAATATCGGATTCCGGACCGCTGGTGACTACGTCGCCGACCTTCAGACCTTTCGGAGCGAGGATGTAACGTTTTTCGCCATCTGCATACTGCAGCAGAGCGATGCGGCAGGTACGGTTTGGATCGTATTCAATGGTTGCGACTTTAGCCGGAATGCCATCTTTATTTCTCTTGAAATCGATGATTCTGTACTGACGTTTATGTCCGCCGCCCTGATGACGAACGGTGGTCTTACCGGAGCCATTACGACCGCCATGATTATGAACAGGAGCCAGAAGGGATTTTTCTGGGGTATCTGTTGTAATTTCCTCAAAGGTGGAAACGGTCATCTGACGGCGTCCGGGAGTGTACGGTTTAAATGATTTGTATGCCATTTATATTACTCCTCCTTACGCTTCGAAGAGTTCAATTGTTTCGCCCGGTTTGAGGGTAACAATTGCCTTCTTCCAATCACTGCGACGACCCTGGGTGCGGCCCAGACGTTTCATCTTGCCTTCATAACGCATGGTGTTCACAGCCTGAACTTTAACTTTGAAGATCTGTTCTACAGCCTGGCGGATTTCCACCTTGGTAGCAGCGAGCGGTACACGGAAAGTGTACTTGCGTTCTTCCATGAGGGCTGTAGTTTTTTCGGTAACGAGCGGTTTAATGAGGATGTCACGTGCGTCCATTATGCGAGTACCTCCTCAATTTTCTTAACGGCTTCCTGCGTCAGGAAGAGTTTGCCGGTGTTTACGATATCATAGATGTTGAGTCCGTTTGGTGCGTAAGCTTTGACGCCCGGGATGTTTCTAGCGGACAGAACGGTGTTCTGGCAAAGAGCGCCGCCGTCAACGATGACAGCTTTGTCTTCTGCCTGGAAAGCAGCCAGCATTTTGACTACTTCTTTGGTCTTCGGTGCTTCGAAGTTTACTGCGTCGAGAACGACGAGTTCATTGGCACGGAGTTTTTCAGACAGTGCAGATTTTACAGCCAGCTGACGTGCTTTTCTCGGCATGTCTTTGGCATGGCTTCTCGGTGTCGGTCCGAATACGGTACCGCCGCCAACCCACAGTGGGGAGCGGATGGATCCGACTCTGGCACGGCCGGTGCCCTTCTGTTTCCAAGGCTTCTTGCCGCCGCCGCGTACAAGGCCTCTGGTTTTGGTGGCATGTGTGCCGAGGCGTTCATTGGCCATCTGGCGCACCACTGCCTGATGAATAACAGCTTCGTTGTAGTCTACACCAAAGACGCTGTCATTCAGCTCTATTTCACCGGCAGCTTCGCCGGCTACATTATACAGCTTTACTTTCGGCATTGAGATGTTCCTCCCTAATCAGAACAATTTTCTGTTGTTCCAGACAATATTATTTTACAGGCTTTACGGTTTCCTGTACCATGACGAGGCTTCCCTTAGCACCTGGGATCCCGCCTTTGACAAGCATAAGATTACGGGCAGTATCAACTCTTACTACCTGAAGATGCTGTACAGTCACACGTACGCCGCCGAGCTGGCCAGGCATCTTCTTGCCTTTGAATACTTTTCCGCCGCCGCCGGACATACGAGCACCGAGGGATGCTGTCTGACGATGGTTCTTGGAGCCGTGGGACTCAGGTCCACGCTGGTGGTTATGACGTTTAATCGTGCCGGCGAAACCTTTGCCGCGGCTGGTGCCAATAACGTCGATAATCTCGCCTTCTGCGAAGATATCAGCAGCCAGAGTTTGGCCTACTGTGTAAGACGGCTTTTCAGCGAGTCTATATTCACGCAGATATTTAACTGGGTCGATACCAGCTTTTTCAAACTGACCCTTTACAGGTTTTGTCAAATGTTTTTCTTTGACAGCGCCGTAGCCGAGCTGTACTGCGTTGTATCCATCGGATTCAACAGTTTTCACAGCTGCCACCACGTTTGGCAGAACTTCAATAACGCTTACCGGAATCAGGTCGCCGTTTTCAGCGAATACCTGAGACATTCCTAATTTTGTTCCCAAAATAGCCTTAGACATCTTTGCACCTCCTTACAGTTTAATTTCAATGCTGACGCCAGCTGGGAGTTCCAGTCTCATCAGCGCATCCGCGGTCTTCTTGGACGGATCGAGGATGTCAATGAGTCTCTTGTGAATACGCATTTCGAACTGTTCACGGCTGTCTTTGTTGACATGTGGAGAACGAAGAATGGTGTACACATTCCGTTCGGTCGGGAGCGGAATCGGACCGGAGACTCTGGAGCCTGTTCTTTTTGCAGTCTCCGCGATCTTCGCTGCGCTCTGATCAACTGCTTTGTGATCATAGCCTTTCAGACGAATTCTGATTTTTTCCTGTTTCGACATTAGATAAACCTCCTACGTTCATTTCATGAATGAACTGCTCCGTGGAAATTCCCCTGCAGCGCAGGCCACCTTCCACTTCATAGTTTGTTCTGAACACTCTTTTGCCTTGCGCCCTCGCACAAAGGTACCAGACGTTCAGCTTTTCTATAATACTATTTTTCGGCGCTTAAATCAAGTCTTTTATATAAAATTTATTTTTGCCGATTTTTAGTGAAATTGTTCGGTATTTACAGACTTTTCTGTGGTTTATTTTCTTTATTTTCTTATGGCCACGCCGCCGTGCGTGTACTCTAATTTCTAAAGCTTTCATAAATTCGTAAAACCACCATGTAGTATGCCGTCTTTCAGCCTAAAAAATGCGACGCGGTCGCAAATTTCCATCCAACCTTCGATCACCATTCACTTTTTGCAGCGGTGTCACACCGGCCACATACCGTCTTGACGCATTCCGCAAAACTATATGAAAGGAGGTCTTATAAGGACATATGTTTATCTCGCATTTCAAAAGACTTTCAGGAAAGCCCGTCATCAGGGACTTCTCGCTCATCATCGAGAGCGGCAGCTTTACGACATTGCACGTTCTTCTTGCCTGCGGGAAGACGACTCTTCTCCGCATGATCGCCGGACTCGATGTCCTCGGTGAGGTCAAGCAGATGGGCGCTGACGCCTGCCTTCTTCTCTGGATGGTGCAGAATGCCATTACGACCCACAAAAGCTACTCACTCGTAGGCGGCAATGACAAGCGGATGATGCTCACTCCTCTCTCTTCAAGCTGCGTGGGTTCGGACTCTCGGCGGGTCATTTCGCCCTCTTTCACAACGCCGAACTTTTCAGTGAGACGGAGAATGATGCCCTCTCCGTCATCGAAAGCAGCCTCTTCCTTGGCATTGCCAGCGCCACCCTCTGTGCCATACGGGGACGCTCATCGTGCTTCTTGTACGAAAACGCGAAAAGAGCGGCAAGATCCTCGAAGCCGCAAGTCTTCTCCCAGAAATACTCCCCAGCATTGTCCTTGTCATCATGCTCTTTGGGAGTGACATCTACCCCCTTCTCCACTATACAACACCATGGCGATCCTCGTCATAACCTACGTCATCCTCTTCCCGCCCTACACCGAAGAGTACGTCATCTCCGCCTGATACCTGGCTGCCCGTCCCCAATCACCAATTTCAAGCACGAAAAAAACTCCCCCTTGCGGGAGAGTTTTTTCATTCAGCAATAAGCTGAAATTATTTTGCGATCTTAGCTACAACGCCTGCGCCTACGGTACGGCCGCCTTCACGGATAGCGAAACGCTGGCCTTCTTCCATAGCGATCGGGGTGATGAGCTTAACGCTCATTTCTACGTTATCGCCAGGCATGCACATTTCAGTGCCTTCCGGCAGCTGGATATCGCCGGTTACGTCGGTGGTTCTGAAGAAGAACTGCGGACGATAGCCGTTGAAAAACGGGGTATGACGGCCGCCTTCATCTTTGGTCAGTACGTATACCTGAGCGGTGAATTCAGTGTGCGGATGAACGGTGCCCGGTTTTGCGAGGACCTGACCACGAACGATGTCTTTACGGTCGATACCACGGAGCAGAGCGCCGATGTTATCGCCAGCCATTGCCTGGTCAAGGGTCTTTCTGAACATTTCTACGCCGGTAACGACGGTAGCGGTCGGTTTTTCCTGCAGGCCGACGATTTCAGCGGTGTCGCCGACTTTGACAGTACCACGTTCTACACGGCCGGTAGCAACGGTGCCACGACCGGTGATGGTGAATACGTCTTCGACTGGCATCAGGAATGGTTTGTCGGTGTCACGTTCCGGGGTCGGGATGTAAGCATCGACTTCAGCCATCAGGTCACGGATCTTCTGTTCATCTTCCGGATTGCCGTTGAGAGCGCCGAGAGCGGAGCCGACAACGATCGGGGTGTCATCGCCTGGATAGTCGTAGGAGGAGAGCAGATCTCTGATTTCCATTTCTACGAGATCGATCAGTTCCGGATCGTCGACCTGGTCAGCTTTGTTCAGGAATACAACGATAGCCGGTACGCCGACCTGTTTAGCCAGAAGGATGTGTTCGCGGGTCTGCGGCATCGGGCCGTCAGCTGCGGATACGACGAGGATAGCGCCGTCCATCTGTGCTGCGCCGGTGATCATGTTCTTGACATAGTCAGCATGCCCTGGGCAGTCTACGTGTGCGTAGTGACGGGTAGCGGTTTCGTATTCTACAGTGGAGGTGTTGATGGTGATACCACGAGCTCTTTCTTCCGGTGCTTTATCGATGGAAGCGTAGTCGAGGAAGTTTGCTTTGCCTTCTTCAGCCAGAACTTTGGTGATAGCAGCGGTCAGGGTCGTTTTACCATGATCGACGTGGCCGATGGTGCCGATGTTAACATGCGGCTTGGTTCTTTCGTAATGAGCTTTTGCCATTTTGAGGTCTCCTTAATAAAATTTTATTTCTTTCCGAGTCTTTCTTCAGTGATCTGCTGAGAAATAGCTTTCGGAACTTCTTCATAATGATCGAAGGTCATGGTGAAGGTGCCGCGGCCCTGGGTAGAGCTGCGCAGGCCGGTTGCATAACCGAACATTTCGGACAGCGGAACGAAGCCTTTGATTCTGGATTCGCCGTTTTCGGTTTCCATGCCGTCGATACGTCCGCGACGGGAGTTCAGGCCGCCGATAACGTCGCCCATGTATTCTTCCGGTACGTCGACTTCGACTGCCATGTATGGTTCGAGGAGAACTGGATCAGCTTTCTTCGCGCCATCTTTGAATGCCATGGAGCCTGCCACTTTGAATGCCATTTCAGAGGAGTCGACATCATGATAGGAACCATCATAGACGGTAACTTTGATATCGACCATCGGATAACCAGCTACAACACCGTCTTCTAGAGCTGCTTCTACGCCGGTCTGGATCGGGTTGATGAATTCCTTCGGAATGACGCCGCCAACGACAGCGTTTTCGAATTCGAATCCTTTGCCCGGTTCCATCGGTTCGAGGCGCAGCCAGCAGTGGCCGTACTGGCCGTGGCCGCCGGTCTGACGGATGAACTTACCTTCGGATTCAACGGATTTACGGATGGTTTCACGATAAGCAACCTGCGGTTTGCCTACGGTGCAGTCTACGTTGAATTCACGTCTCATACGATCGACGATGATGTCGAGGTGGAGTTCGCCCATGCCGGAGATGATGGTCTGGTTGGATTCTGGATCGGTGTGTACTTTGAAGGTCGGATCTTCTTCTGCCAGTCTCTGAAGAGCATTGCCCATCTTTTCCTGGTCAGCTTTGGTCTTTGGTTCAACAGCAACGGAAATAACCGGATCCGGGAATTCCATTTTTTCGAGGATGATCGGATGATCTACATCGCAAAGGGTATCACCGGTGGTGACGTCCTTGAAGCCGACTGCTGCAGCGATATCGCCGGAGTAAGCACAGTCGATTTCCTTACGATGGTTTGCATGCATCTGAAGGATACGGCCAACGCGTTCTTTCTTTCCTTTGGTGGAGTTCAGAACGTAGGTGCCCTGGTTCATGATACCGGAGTAAACGCGGAAGAATGCCAGTTTACCAACGAATGGGTCAGCCATGATCTTGAATGCCAGCGAAGCCATTGGCGCGCTGTCAGATGCTTCGCGGGTGACTTCCTCGCCGTCAAGGGTCGTGCCTTTGACCGGAGGAACATCCAGCGGAGATGGCAGGTAGTCAAGTACTGCATCGAGCAGCATCTGGATACCTTTATTCTTGTATGCAGAACCGCAGAATACCGGGAAGAGTTTGCAGTCAAGAACCTGCTGACGCAGAGATGCCTTGATTTCTTCCATGGTGAGTTCTTCACCTTCGAGGTATTTTTCCATCAGTTCATCGCTGCCTTCTGCTGCAGTTTCGACGATCTTTTCGCGGAGTTCTTCTACTTCGTCAGCGAGTTCAGCCGGAACAGGTGCCGCATGGTACTGTTTGCCGTCATCGCTGTCATAAATTTCAGCCTGTCTGGTCAGCAGGTCAACGATCCCGGTGAAGGAATCCTGAGCGCCGATCGGCAGCTGCATCGGAATAGCTCTAGCATGGAGACGGGTATCCATGGTTTTTACAGCATGGAGGAAATCCGCGCCGATGGTATCCATTTTGTTGATGAATGCGATACGCGGTACATGATAGTGGTCTGCCTGTCTCCAAACGGTTTCAGACTGGGTCTGAACGCCGTCTTTCGCACTGAATACTGCTACGGAGCCATCGAGTACGCGCAGAGAACGTTCAACTTCTACAGTGAAGTCTACGTGCCCTGGGGTATCGATGATGTTTACGCGGTAGCCTTTCCAGTGGCAGGTGGTAGCAGCGGAGGTAATGGTAATACCACGTTCCTGTTCCTGTTCCATCCAGTCCATGGTAGCAGCGCCATCGTGAACTTCACCGATCTTATGGTTTACACCGGTATAATACAGGATACGTTCCGTGGTTGTGGTTTTACCTGCATCGATGTGCGCCATGATGCCGATGTTTCTTGTTTTTTCAAGCGGAAATTCTCTGCCCACGATTTTTTCTCCTTATTAAAATTACCAGCGGTAATGAGCGAAAGCCTTGTTTGCTTCAGCCATTTTATGGGTATCTTCTTTCTTCTTTACAGCAGCACCAGTGTTGTTGAAAGCGTCCATCAGTTCACCTGCAAGACGTTCTTCCATGGTACGTTCGCTGCGCAGACGGGCATAGTTGACCATCCAGCGGATACCCAGAGTCAGACGACGGTCTGCTCTTACTTCTACCGGTACCTGGTAGTTTGCGCCGCCGACACGACGAGCACGAACTTCGAGGACTGGCATTACGTTGTTCAGAGCCTGTTCGAAAATTTCGATCGGTTCTTTGTTGAGCTTGCTGTGGCAGATGTCAAATGCGCCATATACAATGGATTCTGCGACACCCTTCTTGCCGTCAAGCATTACTTTATTGATGAAACGAGTGACTGTCTTGTTTCCATACACGGGATCCGGCAGCACGTCACGTTTCGGAACAGCACCTTTTCTCGGCATTGTTAGTTCCTCCTTATATAGATGTTAGTTAATCACATAAAACTTGGTTGACAGGAAATCTTATTTCTTGTCTTTCTTAGCACCGTACTTAGAACGGGACTGCTGACGTCCAGATACACCTACGGTATCGAGAGCGCCACGGATGATGTGGTAACGAACACCTGGAAGATCCTTAACACGGCCGCCTCTGATGAGGACTACGCTATGTTCCTGCAGGTTGTGGCCTTCACCAGGAATGTAAGCAGAAACTTCGATTCCGTTGGTCAGGCGTACACGAGCTACTTTACGAAGAGCGGAGTTTGGCTTTTTCGGGGTAGCGGTGTAAACTCTTGTGCAGACACCACGTTTCTGTGGGGACTGTTTCAGAGCCGGGGTCTTCGCTTTGACTGCCAGAGTCTGGCGGCCTTTACGAACCAGCTGATTGATTGTCGGCAAAATGGGCACCTCCTTTCTATAAGGGTAAATTTATAATTGATCCAATAAGGCAGAGCCTTGCTGGATATTACCGAGGATTTTGAGGAAACGCGGATGAAATCAGCATTTCTTCAGGACAGCGGCAGCAGCGGCTTTCACTTTGATGCCACACGCGCGGCCGATTTCCTTCTTGGTGAATTCCTGAATGGCAGGAATGTCAGACGCCTGACACGCAGAAAGGAGCGGAGCAGAAATCCGTTCGTCACAGTCTGAAGCAATAAATACGGCAGAGGCTTCCTTCTTCTCGATCGCTCTTTCCGTTTCCTTCATTCCTACCACGAAGTCTGAATTCTTTAGTTCTTCCAGTGTCATACGTTCTCACCTGCTTTTCAGCACACTAAATCCACGCAACATTGGAATTATATCATTGACTGCCTCCGATGTCAATAATTTTTATCCTATTTTTCTTAGTGTTTATGGGCAACTTTTTTACCACGTCTCCGTGTGTATCATGACGCATTATTTTTATACCCTTTTGTGATTTTTCATGCAGAGAAATGATGGCTTTACGTATCATTGGAATCAGGAATGCAGAATAATGGTTTCGGCTTCGCAAGCAATACACAGGAAGCGATGCCCGAAAATGGGATATAAGTCACAAGTCGCTCACGCGGCTGCTAATCCCTAATCCCCAGCTACCAGTCACCAGTCACTCGATGCTCCGAGTTCCTCATTCCAATGCCAACCGTCCTCTTCTATGCTACAATACAGAAAAGGAGGAACATCTATGTCATATGAACATATCGTAGTCTACTGCGGCTCCCATTTCGGAAATGATCCGGCCTACGCTGCCTTTGCGGGCGAGCTGGGAGAGGCCTTGGGAAAGAATCATTTCCACATGATTTACGGAGGCGGCACAGTCGGGCTGATGGGCATCTGCGCTGACGCGGCCATGGCTGCCGGCGGCAAAGTGACGGGCGTCATCCCGGAAGTCTTCATCGCGAAAGAGCAGGCGCACCGCGGTCTCACGGAGCTCATCGAAGTGCCGGACATGACCATCCGCAAGCAGAAGATGATCTCCCTCGGAGACGCCTTCCTCATCCTTCCCGGCGGCATCGGCACGCTTGAAGAGCTCGCCGATACGGCGAACCAGCGGCACATCTATGGCGATCCACTCGCCCAGCCCCCCATCATCATCTGCAACATTGAGCATATTTACGATGGTCTCCTCGGGCAGATCGACGCCTGGGCGGAAGCCGGCTTCCTCGAAAGAGAAGACTGGAAAAATCTCCACGTCGCACATACATTGGAAGATGTCATGGGGGTGCTGGGAGCCAGGGATTAGGAATTAGACTGGGAGACTGGGAGACATCAGACTTTAGATTTCGGATTTCTAACTTCTGACCAGACGTTTTATCGTATCGTCATCCCGAGCGACGTCGAGGGATCTTTGTTGTATTCCTCTGATAAATCATTTCGAATAACCGCATGCATGATACACTGGATTTTGCACTTCCCTGCCGCACGGTATTTCCCGGTTTTCCTCATCCAACAATCCTGCGTCATACAGCCAACGAAAAAGATTCCTCCGCTTCGGTCGGAATGACGATACGAGAGTACTGCTGATCCAAAACTCGCGGCGCTTCTATATTCTTATGCACCGCACAACCATTTCGCATTTCTCATTCAAGCGAGACTTTCAAACAGATCCAAGGGCGATACGCCCAGCAGACTTACTTTAACCTCAAATCAAAAAACGTCCCCCGTTCGGAGGACGTTTTTTGATTTACGCTTTACTCTCACTGATCTTGAATACGAATGAACCGACAAGTCCCGAGAGGATGGACGCTGTCACGATCGCTGCCTTTGCAGAGGTGAGCTCTGCAGGATCTGCGAAGGAGAGCGAGGCGAGGAAGATGGACATCGTGAAGCCGATACCTGCCAGGATGCTCGCTCCTAAGTAGTGCATCCACTTCGCACCTTCCGGTTTTTTGGCGATGCCCAGCTTCACCATCAGGAAAACGGTCGTGAAAATACCGAGAGGTTTTCCCAAAAAGAGGCCGGCGATGATGCCAAGGCCGATCGGGGAAGCGAGGGAGGCAAAGCTTTCGCTTGTCATGGAAATACCGGCATTACCGAGTGCAAAGATCGGCATGATGAGGAATGCCGACCACGGGGAGAGCTTGTGTTCCCACAGGTGGAGCGGATGAGAGTGCTGGGTGTTTTCCGTGCCTGCGGGGATCAAAAAGCCTGTCAGAACGCCTGCGACAGTCGGGTGGATGCCCGCCTGATAGAAAGCATACCAGGTCAGTACGCCCCCTAAGACGTAGGGCAGCGGATGATGGACATTTCTCCAGGAAAAGAGTGCCATCACCATGAGCACCGCAAGGCCTGCGCCGAGCGCCGTCCACTGGATCGATGTGCTGTAGAAAAGGGCAATGACGACGATCCCACCCAGATCATCCACGATCGCAAGTGCCGTCAGGAAGACGATCACGCTTCTTGGCACGCGCTTCGCTACAAAAGCAAGCACGCCCAGCGAAAAGGCGATGTCGGTCGACATGGGGATCGCCCAGCCCTGTGCGGTGGGCCCGCCCATATTGAAAACGCTGTAGAGCGCCGCCGGTATCAGCATACCGCCGACCGCTGCCGCAATAGGAAGCAGTGTCGCGGAGAGCGACTTCAGTTCGCCGAAAAGAAACTCTCTTTTGATTTCCATCCCGACGACAAGGAAAAAGATCGCCATCAGGCCGTCATTCACCCAGTGCAGGAGTGACATGTCCGGCAGCAGCGGCAGATCCACGAAGAGGTGCAGTGCATGCTCATAGGACTCTGCCATTGGCGAATTGGCCAGCACCATCGCGATGATTGTCGCGAGCATCAGGAGCAGACTGCCTGAGGACTCCTGCCTGATGAATTCTGCACAGGCACTATTCAGCTGGTTCATTCGGTACTTCGTATAGTCAATCATCGTTTCATCTCTCACTTCATAGATATAAATTTATTTCATAACTTTTGCATGCATCAGAGTGCATGTTTCTCATTATACATGATTAATCATGATATGAAAAGAGGGAATTTTAACTTTTTTCATCTTTTAGAAAATACGGATTGCATCGAAAAAGGGGCTGTGAAGAAATGAGGATTCATTTCTTCACAGCCCCTTCTTTTATGT
>OLNV01000375.1_pt1 | contig 35543 bp, 45 predicted proteins | sample 1672891 | NCBI WGS metagenome assembly OLNV01 (sample SAMEA3136734, study PRJEB25190) | human gut metagenome | biome: human gut; feature: human-associated habitat; material: faeces | place: Austria | collected 2013 | reverse complement strand
GGTACCCGGAGCGGGACTTGAACCCGCACAGCGCGAACGCCGAGGGATTTTAAATTGTTCGTTTTGTGCAATAAATTCAAATAATTATGGCAAATTATCCGGACATGATGGTGTGTGTGAATATCAAATAATCATATAGTTATGACACGTCTTTCTCATCATCTTCTGAAGGTTTTTGGCAAAAAATGGTGATGTTTTGCGCCTTGATGTGACCAAACAGTCAGGAGCAAAGTGAGGTAAAGGGGTATGAGAAAAACTCACATACCCCAACACAAATTAAAACGCAGTTGGGTGAATGCCATATTCACCGTTTGATCCATACCCTATGCGATACATCAAAGTACGATCTGTTGTCACCTTACCCGCCTGCTCACTCATACCACCGCCACATACCCCTTTAGGCCACGCGCTGAAGACATGATCACCAATCGTTGGGTATACAACGACTTTCTGAGCTGTACCTAAATCTGCCACCTCTTTACCATCAACATAAACACGGGAAAAGCACGCGCTTCCAAAGAACCCCGAGTCACGCTTGATGATCACCTCTCCCGTACCGTCTCGTTTTTCGAGTAACGCGGTACTGATTATTTGTTTTTCAGGAACAGGTGTGGCTTGTTCATTTGAGACAGGTTTTGTAGCACAACCGACAAGAGCAAGCATAATCCCACAGGCAAGAGCATTTTTAACGACCATGTTTGAAAACTCCCAATATTAAAAAATGTCAGCATCTAACGATAACAACGTTCAGCACCAGAGACTCTTCGTTCTCCGGCTTACGCCTAAAAATATCGCAGGTGCCGTTTGCAGTCGACAGTCGTTAATACTAAATTCATACCCGCCACCGGCTCGCCGAGCCAATTTACTCCAGAGACAGCCGAACCGAAAAGCCGTTTTCAGCAAGCGTCAGGCTCAGCGTGTTGATAGTCCAGTCCCGGTCCTCCTCGGTCCCGAATCCTTGAGTTGTGACTTTGCATTCTGCTGTCAGCGACACTAAATCGAGCGTCGCTGGCGTCGTGTACGTCATAGAGAACTCTTTTTTAGCTGCACCGCCCTTGAGCCCTGGTGCAGCTTCTTTCGCTGCGTCGAGCGACGGCTCAACTGCCGGCCATTCAATGACAGGATCGCCGCCACTACCTGTCCGCAATTCTTTGATCTGCCCAGTTGCTGTGTCGTGATATTTAATCAGATACGTCGGTTCCGGATTTTCGCCACCGCTACCACTATCGCCACTTTGTCCGTTTCGTGAATAACCCCAGCTGGAGTTATCACGACGCGTGAGCGTGTAGTGCTGAAGCGGCGCTCCGCTAACAGATTCGCCCGCGCCGCGCGGCAGGAATATCCAGTACCCTCCCGCGGGTTTACTCACAGCGTCGAATCGTGTTGCTAGTCTCGACATCAGGTGCATATCTGACTCGCCGACTTGATCGAGTTGCGTGATAATATTGTCTGCAAACCGCTTTGATACGCGTGGTTTTAGCCCGTTATCGCTCGCTATTGTTGCAACGATATTGCTGACAGTGACGTCGCTCCAGGAGCGAGTTTTTTTGCTCTGAACTGTCGGAGAGCCTTTTGATGCGTTCATCGGCGCTGCTTTTGCTGTGAAATCAACTACCCGGGGTTCACCGCCACTGCTCGCACCATCAACGATGTATACACCCTTATCAATTATCTGATTACCGAAACCGAGCCCAATACTGATTTTTACTCCGCGGGCCGGAATTTTCAGAGTTTCAGAAACGATTGCTACGCGTAATTCGTCTGTCTGTTTACTCGAACCGCCATAATCTGTGAGCGTGATATTGATCAAACCTTTTCTTATTTTATCCGTGATGTTTTCATTATCAGCAGATATATAAAAATTGGGCTTCCATGCTTCCACGCCAGTATTTACGTAATCACTCATTCATCAATCCCATAATTGCGTTTCTTTTTTAACCGGTTCGGGGTCGATTTCTGGTAAAACAATTTTTTCTCCTGCACGAAACACGGCACACATATCCGTTACGCCGTAATTTAAAACCTGATATAACACGGTTTCTGTCGTTTTTGCTGTTCTCCCGTAGACAGCAAGGCAGATCTGATCGAGACGGTCACCGTCCCGTGTAGTGTATGTAATCATTTGGGGCCCCATTAATTAAAAGGATTTCATAATGAGAATTAATTTTAGTAGTCGGAGAGGTATTAGTATTTCGGCGTCAAAAAAAATACCATCAGGTTGTTTTACATTTATGTTCGTAGTTTTTTTTATTATTTTTATACTTGTTAAGTGCTCTGGTAGCGCTTGATTTTATATTAATCTAGCGAAGCTCCATAATATTCGAGCGTGAGTGAAAAGTCCTGCGATTTTGGGGTTCCGCCCATCAAAAAGCTGTTTTGCGTTTCAGTTAGTTCTCGCAGCACCCAGTACCCTTTCACCTCCCCGGTCCCCAGCACTAGCTGCTGGGGTTCTCCCGTGTTCCCAAGCGCACGCAAATCTGTCAACAGGCCGACGCCGCACCCGTCAAGAAATAAAGCGTTTATCTTTCCATCGATAGTGATTGTGGGGTTCGGTCGTCCGGTTATCTGCAACGCGTCGTTTTTCCCGAATCGTGTTTGCTGAGCCCAGCGCCAGGCGTCACTACGTTGCAGTTTGTTGTACGCTACTGTTGATATAGCAAAAATGAAATCACCCAGGCCGAGCATGATATCCTCAGCACCGTTTATTGCATCACTCATTGTCACCCCGCCGCCGCTGGTTTATCAAACATCGCGCCACGATTATACGAACTCGCAACTTGTCTCAACCCGTCGAGCACACCCGATGCAGCAGCCTGCTGTGTTGATTGTGGATCTGCCGCTCCGATAATATTGATTTCAATTTTATTGTTTTGCTCTGGCGCTGGAGTTGCGACTGCCTGTCTCAGCGCGTCTATATTCAAGGTTGCTGAGTTTTGTGATTCAGGCGTTGAGTCTTTATTTATTAATCCAGTAAACGGGTTAGCAAACGAGAGCATTGATTCAGCCTGTGATTTTGCACGAGCAAGACGTTCAGGGTGTCGCATATTATCTACGGCTTCGTCGGCCTTTGCTTTTGCTACATTATCTGCTGCCAGTCCTGGGTTCGGTGAATATTTACCACCACTATCCATGAATTCCTGATACGCTTTATTATATTCTTCGTTATATACGCGCTGTTCCTCGTCTGTTTTCTCGTCCGGTATTAACCACTCAAGTTTTTTTGCTACTGCCCAAATTATTTTTCCGAATTTAACGCACGCCTCGCCAAAACTGACTATCCCCTCCCACATTTTTTTCATATTTTCTGGCTTAACCCATTCTTTAATACTATCAACACCCCCCCCTTGATTCTCTTTAAACCAGGATGCCAGCTCGTCTCGCATAGCGTCAAACGTCGGCGCGAGTTCCCCCCCGATTTTACCGAGCGTATCTGCCAACCCCGATGTAATTGCCCCCCATAGATTCGTGACGGATACGTGCGCGCGCGCTGCCCCCTCAGCCCCTTCTTTCGTTAGCAGGTTCGATTTTTGAGCGTCCGACATAGTCTGCTCCCAGCTTTTACCAGTCGCCCGCATATAGGTCATTATTTTATTAGCCTCTCCCCCCATGAGCTGATCAGCCAGACTCGCCGCCTGTTGATCATCCTTCATTTCAGAGATACGCCGCATAACTTCATTGAACTGTTTTTCTCGATCCCATTTAGCCATCCGTTTTTTTGTCAGGCCAATTTGAAACAACATGGGGTTCAGGTTTTTTTCGTTTCCAACCTCCCCGATTTTATTAGTCAACTCCTCCGACAGATCTCCTACGTTTTCGCCATTCAGCCCTGCAGCTTTACCAATATTTTCCCACGCAGCGTATTTTTCGATGCCAACACCGTAGGACTTCGCCAGACCGAGCTTTTCTGACGTCTCTGCATTCATTGCCAGCGCGCCAGCAGCCGCGCCGCCGAGCAGCCCCACAGCCCCTAGCGTCCCCCATTTGATACCCCGTCCCGTGGCCCTCACCGCACCTGCGGCGGCTCGCCCTCCCCATTTTGCAGCCCCTTTTGCGCGCCCCGTCCAATTCTCCAGCCGCTGTTTTTTGGCGAGCTGAGTATTCAGAGCTTCCTGGTCCTGTGTTGTCGCTTTTATCCGACGGTCCAGCTTTTGATACTGAGCAGATAAATCAGAAACGTCTTTACCCGCCAGTTTCATTGCTGCGATTTTGTCTTTTAATTTATCCTGGCTTTTCGTTAATTTTCCGACAGTAGACGACGTCTGCCGAATGGCGTCGTTGAGTTCTGTTGTACCGCGCCGAAACGACGGGTCTATTCGCCCCCCAAATACAACCTGCGTTTTAAAGTTTTGAGAAATAGCCATCGGTTTTCATGACCTCGTTTACATAGAAATTAAAAACCCGATACGGCAGGTCCATTTGCGTATCGGGCGGGATAGCAAGTTTTTTCGCAATAAACGGAATCAGAATAACTATATCTGATGTCGGTCTTTCGGGGGCTTTACCAGTTCGTTAAACGCGGCCTCCATTTGATCGTAATCGCACGCAGGCAGTGCATATAAATCCTCTCGCTCCAGATTTGCCAGGCGCGCCAGCATTGTCGCTGTCCGCTCTTCAAGACCACTTTTATCGTTACTGAACATAATGCGGTCGCGTAATTTTGGTTCGCGAATAGTAATTGTATCGCAGCTCTCGCCCTTAATAATAAACGGTCGAGAGAGAGTAATAGTCATACTGTCTAATAAGGATTCCATTTTACTTACCTTTTAATATACATGAAGGATTCGAGCGACGCCCGCAAGAACATCAACACCGTTAATAACGCGTTTCATTTTTGCAGGATGAATTTCGTAAATAATTCGTCCATTTTGAACTCGTTTATAATAGCTCGGAGCAATCGTTACTGATTGCCCCACTGACGATTTTGAATCAGTCCCCTGGGCATCATCAGTGATTGCCGTAATAAGTCCCTCGTAGGTATCAATACGCTCAAAATTTATTCCATAGGAGTCTGTGTACGCACTACGAATTTCAAACCGTGTCTTGACTCCCGGTATTAACCCGAAATAGCTCATAACACCAGAATCAGAACCTGAAACTTTAAAACTTGCTGACATTTTCTCCATACCACCATCCAAGGTGATGGCTGTATCCATCGCACCTGTTTTAAACTCGTCTTCGATTATTTTCATATCGACTGGAGTATATTCAGTACAATTTAAAACCCGTTCACCCTGCACGAATAGCGCAAACGCGCAGTAAGCGTTGCTATCTGACATATTTACTCTCCGAATTATCAGGCTGTTTCTTTAAAAAGGGAGGCCAGCGCTTCAACTGTATAGTCATTATTAATGCGGTACATTAACGTAATTGTTTGTGCCGGAGATTTCGGACCAAAATCAACATTAATATAAAGATTACCAGCGGCCAGACTTTCTTTTGTATTCAACTCACCGTCTAACCACGCACGCCCTCCGTTAATCGCACCCTGCTCCTCTAATTTGTGCAGATATGCGTTTATCGACTCGACAACGTCTGTTCCGAGATGCAGGTCTATCGGGCGATCAATAAAATCTGTCATCATTGCCCGGGCTATAGAATCTTCAATTACGTCAGCTGTCCGACGAACGCATTCAAACGACCACTGCGGATCCAGGCTGCACAGATAGTTACCCCAATGTCGGAATCCATCATAGCGAATGATGGTGCTTACCTGACTAGCGTTCAGCAGGTTCGCCGTGCAGTTTGTCTCGCCAATAATGAAATCATCAACCTGCTCAAGCCCTGTTATTCCATAAATATTTTGATTAGATTTGCTCCACCAAAACCCTTTTTCGTTGTCAATTCTGGCTCGTAAACCAGCGGCGATAGCTGAATATGGACGCGACAGATCACTGAGATCGCCCGTGGAAAACACACGCGGGCGTAGTATTTCCATGCGCGCGCTATATTTATGGCGGCGGTTAACGACGTCTGCGGGCGATGCCGTGCGTGGAGAATCAATATAGCCGACTCCACGTAATTTATTTGTGACTACCTCCAGCGCGGCAGCGACGTCGTCATTAGCGCTGTAATCAGGTGCAATCAAAATTCGTGGAGTCACCTGGTTTATTTGTCCCGATGTTAACAAAACGTTAATGCCGTTGATTACGTTCTCACGCTCTTTTGTCGCGTCTGTGTTTTCGTCTACGCGAACAACAACAATTAGCGCATCTGTCTGATTTAAAATATCAGTGATGGCTGCGGGGAGAGTGCCTGCTGCACCCAGGAGCGCCGCTTTTTTCTGACTACCTGCAATTAGTGTGGGTATGTTGACTGGAAATGGAGCGTCAGAACCGCCCGTCAGGCTCGTGACGGGCATCTGATAAACAATTCCGTCATTTTTACTGTCCTCGTCAATGCCTACACAAATATAATCCTCAGCGGTTCGCCCTTCACCGTGAGTCACTACGTCTTGCGCCAGCCGTTCCGGCGTTGTTGTGCTGTCGGTCCCGAGCGTTAATTTTATTGTTCCGTCTGGAAGTGTGCTATATCCGTATTTAATTCCAGAAATACCCTTCTTAATAATTTCAACTGCAAATTTATTTCCGTAATCCCCATAATAGACCGGAAAAAAGGTGACTACATTATTTGCCAGCGGTGATCCCCACGTTAATGATGCCCTCTCCCCTAGCCCAACATCCGGTGCAGTACCAACAATCCCGATAACTGAAATATCGACTGTGTTGATCTCTTTTGTGCCGTCGTCGTATTCGAGCGTCCGGGGCCCATGTAAAAAATTAGTGCTCATTTATTTTACTCTCCTGATTCGATTATAATTGGAGCCACATATTCAGCGACATCACCAAATTCACCGGCCAAAGCTCGCTCGTATAAATTCCTTCCATATAATGTGGAATCGGTTTTAGATGCAGTAAATAAAATATCACTACCGATACCTCTGATATCACATTTAACATCAATACTATTGCCTGATGTGCTAGAATAGCGCGGTAATTTTATATTTGAAAAATCATCATCTTTAAACATTTTATTTAGGCCACTCTAATGAAATTTGTTGCAAAACTCGCTGTAAAAATAGCTTCGGCATTACCGTCTGTCGGTTCGGAACTCGACGGCATATACCCTGAGAGCGCCCACAAGCCAGGCAGGGATTCTGCTGAAAATCCTATACTAATAATAACGTCGCTAATTAACTGCGCATTTTTTCTATATGTATACGCAGGAAAAATCAATGAACCTGCAATAGTATCCCCGGGTTTATAGTGCATAACAGTCTCGTTACTAAATCCAAATCCTGCATAAACAACTGAGCCGACAGCTGCAAACGCAGGCACCACCGGTGCGGGGTCATCGCTATCATCAATTAAATTGTCTACGTCCTTTTTGGTGTAATAATCATCAAGATTAACGCCGATATTTTCCCGTGCCGTTTTTTGCGCCGCTGTGCCTTTATCTTTAATTTCAGATAAATTTTTGTTTATCTGCAAATATCGTTTGTCAGCATCAGCCTGGCTCATACCGCTACTGTTATCAATAACAACATTAACAGTAGATGTGCTGGACACTGCGAGGGTGTATTTATACGTGATTGAAATCAGTGCACCATTGCTATCCGTAGGTTTTAAAATATCCGGCGAACGCGCTACAGAGTACAGTTCACCTTTATCTGTCAATATCCCCACCTCACGGATAGTATAACCGCCGGTTTCTGGCGGTACGTATAGTGTAAAGATAACCTGGTTATCACTATTTTCTGACGATTTAATATCACCGCGATACGTCTCGTGAATTAATGCTGTTCGTGCCGGGTCTGGCGTTACATCGTCGTTTCCGCTCGCGTCACCGATAACAAATTTATTCAGCACAACAGGTACACCCGATGCCAGCGCAGCGGCTTCAAGTTGCGCCCCCCGGTCTGTCAGCACTGCATATACCTGGCTAGCGCTTGCTTTCAGATTTGATTTTAATTTAGCCACTATGTCCAATCTCCACTAACAGATTCACGATTGGTGAGCCTGAAATATATAATCCGCCATTTAATTTCACACCACCATCACCACTTGCCGGTATATCAACGCCTAATTTTGCGTAAGGTGTTCCGGCGATATAGAATTCCCCTTCTACACCTGTTTCAAAATTTATTTCTTTTAATAATGAACGACAATTTTTTGCATCAAATATTTGTGCAATAAAGGTATTCAATAGTTCTAAATCTAACCCTATACTTTTTAGCAGATATATTTTAATTGCGAATGTATACGGGTCGTCCCTGGGCGTGGCTTCAAACCACTCTCTCATTTTGCTCTCAAAGCCAACAGTTAATAACGCTCGTTCAACAGCTCCACGCGTTCCGCGGTGCTTGTTCTGCCACGCAGCTGCTTTAATAATTTCGCGTTTTTGCTGCTCGCTCCAGTCGGGGTTCCAGTAGGTGACGGCGTACTCCCACGCCAGCCACGGCAACAGATTTGCAGGGCACAAATCGGGATTTTTAATAATTCGAATATCGCCAGGCAGATCGCCGACGTGAGATAAAACAACCTCAAGCGCCCTCTCGGGAGTTATTGCGTTCGGAGGCAGTACGCTTTGACTTGTCATAGCTACCCCATTTGCACGCTGAGTTTGATTTCTGTGCAGTGTGGAGCCTGTCCGACGCCAGCGATCACATCCTCTGTCGGTGATATCAGAATCACACGCTCAGTGCCGTCGCGATGTATCGCGTCGTAAATTCCTGACAGAGCTGCTGTTGCCCCGATTTTATGTTGTGTGGTCACGTAGACTTCAAGATCGCTCTGCGCGCCGTTGAGTAATACGTTCTGATCGGGGCCAAGACCCGCAATTATCTCGGCCTCAATCCGGTAATTCATGTTCGACGCAGGTTTTACTGTCACGAAATCAGTTAGTGGCCGAGTGTCATCAGGAGACAGGGTCGCATTCACTGTATTCAGTAGTGATTGCGGGGGTACACCGTCGCCCGTTCGGGATAAAACATACATATCGACGTACCCTGGTTGTGTCACCGGCGGGCCGTATGCCTGAGCTGACAGAACGTCGGGATCACTCGATAGCGCGAAATAGTTATACGCGTTTGTACTGCCGGCAGTATTCCGCGCGTACCATGATAGTTGTATGCGATGACGATACTCGTCGTCACTCTCGTAAACCGCTTCAGTCGGGGGGACTGAGTCGGGATTAGCTGGCGTTATCAACAGCCGCAGGCAGTCAAAATTAGCGCCAATCTGGTCGAGGTCAGTCCCTTTTGCAAACGCGAGCAATACAGCGAGCATCCCCTGATTTACCCGAGCTGTAATAATGATTTCTCTGTATGCAACTATTTCCAGCAGTTTAACTGCCGGGTCTGACTCCAGGAGTGCGTTAAATTGTGGATATAATATCTGCAGATCTGACAGCAGCTTAGATTTAACATCTGAAAATAACGGGGTCTTAACGAATGCTGGCGGCGGCAGCAGACTCATATCAATAGTTTTCACTATCGAGTTCTGAACTGTTGATGTTATCAAAATATCAGCTCCATATTATTAAACTCTAATCGCTGTTGTGTTTCGATATCTGTTGCGATAATTAATATTGTTATTTTCCCGATATCCACTGCTAACACATTTATTCTGTCAATTCTGACGCGTGGTTCCCAGCGTGCTATTGCGCCAGCGCTTTCCATAATTATTCGCATAGCAAGCGATGGATCTGTGGGATTATCAACAAGGTCAAATAATTTGCTTCCATATTCCGGCAGCATTACACGGGTTCCCAGCGGGGTCGTTAAAATATCAACGATAGACTGACAAATGTGATCAGTCCCCGATAAAGGCTTACCGGTGTCACGGTTCATTCCAAGCATATTTACGCCATTGGTTGATTTGGTTTCTCTGTTTCTCCGTCAGGGCATATGTGCGTATGCCCGTTATATGTAATACGCATCTCATTCATTGTGCCTTGTCGGTCCTGTACCTCTTGCCCTGCTAACACACTACCGCGGGTTGTGATATTACCTGTTCCACCGTTATCTCCAGTGACAGAAATATCGTTACGGAATGTCGCTAATTTATCTACTACTAATGTCTCGGTAATATGAGTTGGACCAGCTAGTGTTATCCCACCCGGAGCCCACGCACTGATTGTTTGAGCTGTCAGCGATATTCTGTTCGCAGCAGTAACACTAACAGAACTCGTTGCTATAACGTTCACTAAATCAGCATGTGCGTTAATTGTGTCTGTTGCTGTCACATTAATAATGTCAGCGTCTGCGTTAATTAATTTTCCACCGTGAATATTGACAACGTTTTCGCTATTAATAGTAACGTCTGCGCGACCAAAAATTTCTATTTTGGATTCACCGAGAATTTTTACAATTCCGTCGGGTACGCCCTGCCAGGTCAGCGTGTGGTTTTCCGTGTTATACGTCAGCCTGGCCCCGTCACAATACGCAGTGACGTGGTCATGAGGGTCATCGCTGGGCGGATCTACGTTGTCAATGTGCAGCCCGAGCATAACTACGCCGTTCCGCGTGTCCCCACCCTCTGAAACAACAGTAACGGGGTCACCTACTGATGGTGCGCTCCAGTCGATTCGCTCGGACGTTGCGTGAGTAAACCATTGCAGCCAACCCGACTGGTGTTCGCCGCCAAATGAGACCCGACAGCGAGGTGGTTTCATTTGAACTGCAGCTATCGTGCCGCGTTTAACTGCATCACGCAGCCGGCGAGCGTTCTCCGCTGCCGCGTATTCATCGTCCGATTGGGCCATAGTAGTCGCTCTCATGTTCTGCGCCGATATCTGGCGCTATTCCGACGTATATATTTTTCAGGGTTCCCTGTGAGGGATAATCGAAAATATCGGGACCAACGCCGACAACCTGCGTGAACGACACGCACTGAACTGAATGCGAACTGACTGACTGCCCGTTTTTAATCCAGTCACACGGTTCCGCGTCGCTGAATTTTGCCGGTTTAGTTCCGGGACCGAACATTCGCCCATTAATCCAGCTCGTCATATAGAGCGCTGCATTCTGCGATTTCAGTCCGTACTGATCAGCCGCAAACTCCCGCAGCAAATACAAATTACACGACAGCTCAACTGACTGAATTGAACCCGACACAGGCTCATCACTCTGTGACCAGTTGCTGATTTCCAGGAACAGAGCTGGCGTTTCAAATCCTGCCGGAATTTCTGGATAAATGCCGAATGTTTTGATGAACGGTATTTGTAAAACCGCGCCTTTAACGCGATCGAGGTATTCGTCAAATGAATCCAGTCCGCTCATAATCGTTTACCTGTTTTAGGGTCTACGTGAACGCTTCCTTTCACTCGACCGCGTAAATCTTTCTCAAAAAAGCCCATAAAAACAGGGCCAATGTTTTCAAAAATATAATCATCGATAGCATCCTCCAGCGCGTCGTGCACAGGTACGCGAGCCTCCTCGATACCGCCTCTGTCACGACGCAGCCAGATACTCTTTTCCCCGTAACGCTTAGCGACGAATGAATCCGGCCAGCTCATCATCGCCAGCCCCGCGCTCCTGGGGGTAAACGTTGCGCCACGCGCGCCTTTTTTTGTTTTCAAAAATTGACCGGTCTCTGGATTGCGAGGCTGCTTCTGCTTCCTGGGATTTTGTAATCGCCCCTTTAGCTCAGATACACGGAAATCGTTCAGGCCGTACCAGAGCTTTACGCTGCTCAGATCTCCTGCCCCTTCTTTTGTAAAATTACGGCGCTTAATGAACGGTTTGATTCGTTTATCTACGGCCTTATGATTTTTAGCTGCCAGTGCAGTCAAAATCATTCCTGCTGAAATTCGGTGCATATGCTTTGCAGTTCGGTTCAGCGCTCTGTTGTATGCCATCAGCATCTGATGTTGCGTCGCGCTGATTTCGACTCTGAGCTGCTCCAGCGCCGAAACATCGATATCGAACATCTGCGCGTTACTACGTAAATCGGCCACGGTTCCCCCCTTAAGTGGGACCGCGGTCCCACTTAGTATTTTGAATACTCGCTGTTTTCGCTGGACGTGTGAGGCTCTAAAAAAATATTCGTGAGACCGATGCCATCCGGTTGAGGCTCTTTAACCACGTAATCGGTCCAGTCAGACCAAGTAACAGAGCCGTCAGCAGTGGTACTGCGCTGCTTTGGGACCTGGACAACGTCACGCGCAACAACGCCAGCGACGTCGTCTGAGAGCGCTGTCAGGCTCGTTACTGTACCGGTAATAAAACCAGCGTGAGGAACGTCAACGCGCGCGTAAGGCTCGTTGAAAATAGCGATAATGGGGTCGGTTTTACCGCGTAATTTAACGGGCCGTCCCCACTCACGGATCATCTCCTCGTCGCCAGCCCGGAGGTCATCGTAGTAGCTCATAGCGCGTAAACGTGATCAGCTGCGATGAGGTCTGCAACCTCCGGTGAATCAACAACAATTTCACGTCCAGCGGCAACAATCTCGCGAACGCGACGCCCATTAACGTAGTGATAAACGTCCAGCGTGTTACGCAGCTTGACGCGGCGCGTGGCGGGGGACAGTTCTGGTTGTGACGTAGTACTTGCGATTGACTGTTGTTCGACACCGTTATCATCAGTTTCATCTGATGTGCTCTCATTTGTGTCGGCATCACTCGCGTCGCCGGATTGCTCGTTCAGAATATCGAGCTCTGACTCAGCGCCGGCGACGATTGATTCCAGTTCAGCAATAGTCCCGCTGCGCGGTAATTCGCGACCGAGCTGGGCGCTCAAATCGTCAATGCGCGCCAGCAATTCTGTTTTTGTGCTCATGTTAATTCCTTAAAAAAAAGAGCCTTCGGCTCTTACGCGATTTTTACGACGACGAAAGCATCAGCGTCCGTGAGCACCATTGCTGGCGCGGATTGCGTCATTGTTTGCGTCACTGCCGGATCGCCGGTCGTCGTCCACACTTTTGGATAGCGCGTGGCTTCGCAGATACCCTCTTTCAGCGCGTCCTCGTCCTGGATCGCGCCATAGGTGCGGAGCCCGCGATTTTTTGTGTTGCCCAGGATCATCGTGTTATCCGGCATATAACGCATTTCAGTGCCTGTTAGCGGGTCAATATATTGACCCTTGTAAACGAACAGCGCCGTGTCGCCGTAATAGCCCTTAAAGCTAACGACATCGCCCAGGTTTTTCAGCGCGACTTCGAGCTGACTGTTTGAGCCGCGGCGCGTATCCAGTGCCGTCCAGAATTTTTTAAAGCGTTTAAGCTGCTTCCAGGCTTTACCGTCCATGATGATCACGTTAACCGCACCGGAGGCGAGGTCTGCATAGGATTCAATATCGTCGCTCGGGTCATACGTTTCCGCGTCCTGAGTCGACCAGGCGGTCGAACCGGACTGAGTGACGTTATTCGTCGCGCTGCGGCTCATGTCGATCTCATAGGTCTCGATATTGCTGCCGGAAACGGTGTATTTACCGTACAGAACCGCCTGCACTGCCTGGAACTCTTCGAGCTGGCTGATGCTGAGCTCCTCGTCGAGCAAATTCTGCATGATGATTTTTGCACGACGTTCGACCGGCGTTTCTGGCTGGCCAATTTGCTCACCGGCGGCGCGCTTGATGCTCATATTCGGATTGATCGTGTGTTTCGGTTTCGTGTAACCAGGTTTAAAGTGGTTCGTTGAATAGCCGCGAGTGCGGTCAACTTTGCCGGTGATCATCGGGGCGCAATATACCGCCATATTGACTTTGCCCGGGATTTTATCCAGAAAAACCTCTTCGCTCGTAAACGTGTAGGTCTCACGGAAAAACAATCTTAAAAACAACGGATTGAACTTAAATACCTGCTGCGTTGCGGTAATCAGTTCTGACGTAGTAAACGAATCGCTCATTTATATATCCTGTATAAAAAAACCGCCCGGAGGCGGCTTGTTTTGAGTTTTTTTTGCTATCAGCCAACGCTGACTGGCGTACCAGCAAACGCTGATTTGCGTTTAGCGACGTCAGTAACCGTACCCCAGTTAATCGCCGTATAACGAAACGATCCTGATTTGTAGTACGAGCAGTCTGCAGAACTGGAGCCTGTATTAACTGCTGTGGCTGTGAGACCAACCGCCTTACCAATTGAGCCGTCCCAGACTTTAAACGTCCCGGCAGTAGCGTCGAGCATAATCGGTGTCAGCCGGGGTACGTTGATCCCGCCCTGAAAATGACCGACGGTCGTCACAACAAGATCGGGTCCCAGAATAAAATCATCCGGGCTATACGTTTCTGTGGTCATTATTCATCCCCTAAAATTGAACGCCCTGCCGCGACCAGCATCGAGACGTTTGCGGTTGTTCCTGTTGCCGTGGTGCTGCCGGCATCCTGAATAGTTTCCGGTGATTCAGTGCTCATGAGTGTATCGAGCGCCGTTTCTGTCCGCGCCTGCGCTGTTTGCGGTGCTGCCGCGAGGACAGCCTGCGCCTGCCCGACCGTCATCCCGGGGACGGCAGCGAGCGCTTTTGCCTGCGCCTCGCGCCCAACAGCTTCGGGACAGTTGATGATGGCCATCACGCGTGCCAGTTCGCTCGATGCGGCGTCCGCGCGAATCTGCTCCGCGTTGGACTCAACCGGCGCGACCGTAGTCGTAGCCGCGGTTTGTTCTGTGGTCGTGGTCTCCGCCGTGGTTTCTGTTGTACCTGGCATAAATCGCTCCGTTTTTGGTTTCAGTGCGTCGGCCATCACTGCGATAGCGTCCGCGTAATTAACGAGTTGATCAGCGAGACCAGATTTAATCGCGTCCGCGCCGATAAATACTGCGGCCTCTGTGGCCAGCACCCTGGATTTTTTCAGCCCGGTATAATCCGAGACTTTTTGCGCGAACTGCTCGCGTGTGCTGTTAATACTCAGCTGGAATTCGTCGCGAACGTCGTCGGGCAGCTGGGAATACGGGTTCCCGTCGACTTTGTGCGCGCCGGCGTAAATCAGCGTCACGTCAACGCCGGCAATCTCCAGCGCCTTTTCGACGCAGCGGTGAGCCATCAGGACACCGATTGAACCAACCGTGCCGGTCTGCGTTATCAGCCGGCGCGAACACGCTGACGCCAGCAAATAGGCGGCGCTGCAGGCCGTATCGCTGGCCAGCGCCCACACCGGTTTTTGCTCTCGCGCCCGGGCGATTAAATCAGCGGTATCAAACGCGCCGGCGACCTCACCGCCAGGGGAATCAATATCCAGCAGGATCCCCTTAACATCGGGATCAGAAATCGCCTGCTGCAGGCGTTTTGCGATTCCGTCGTAACCACTCATCCCGCTGACCGGATTGATATAACCCAATTTATGAACCAGCGTCCCGGTAACCGGCAGAACGGCTATACCACGCTCCACGCGATACGATTTCTGGCGTGTTCGCTCGCTGCTGTCCCACCCCATCGCGAGCGCGTTCATTTCGTCGCTGTTCATTACCTCTCCTGACGCTGTATCAATCAGTCGCCCGGTACCGAACCGGTCGCTCAGCGCAGAAAAAAATACCCGCGCGTAGGCGGGCTCCAGCAAAAGCGGTTGATTGAACGCCCTAGCGGCGAGGTGCGGAAAATTGTTCCACGGCATCAGTTACCTCCCCAGCCGTTATCGTTGGTATTTGAGGGGTGAGATACTGACCAGGATGGTTCGCTCAGCCCCATTTCGCGCCGGCGCTGAATTTCGTATTCCTGTTGTTCCATGACCTCCTCGTAGTCCTGCCCCTGCAGCGCGAGTTCGTTCTGATACGTGCTGAGGCCAGTCGTGATGCGCATGGCGCTCTCCTGAACCTCTTTCAGCCCATCAATCGCCATGCGACCAGCGCCGATCCAGAGCGCGTTCGTCCAGGAGTTCCGCGCCTCATAAAACGACCGGACCGCTGAGCGTGGCAGGGTGATAATTCCGCGCACCAGAGCCTCCTCAAACCAGCAGCAGAACATCAGTGACGCCTGTCGTGCGGCGATAAAACGTCGACGGCCCATGAAAAAACGCCAGCTCACGTTTGCGCTGGCCCGCGCGCTGGAGTAACTGACCTGGCTGTAGTCCCGACTCAGTTCCTCATATGACGTGCCGACGCCAGCGGCAACGTAACGCAGGAGTGATTTTTCCAGCGAACTGAAACCAGCATCAGCATTCTGAGCGGTCTGTAAACTGAGTTTGTCGCCGGGATGCAGGTGGGGAACTTTCACACCACCGAGCTTGATATTTGCGCCGTTGTAGTACGTCACGTAACTCTGAATAAACGAATTCAGCGGGTTCGAGTCGATATCAGTACCCGCGCCGGCGATATATTCAAACGCCTGCTGGCTGTCGAGCTCTGATTCGATTGTGGCGGCGTACATCGCTTTCACGATGGCGCTCTGCAGCTGTGTTTGCTGCAGCGTATCGAGCATTTTCAACCGCTCCATTACGCTGTAAAAAATGTTATCTCCGCGGGTCTGTCCGTCCTCGAGCGGCTCGAATATGTGGATGAATGCGTGTCTGCCGCTGCTGAGCTGTGCTGGGATACGCCGACATTTACCGACTCCGCCGAGGGGGTAGGTATCCTCGGCTATCCAATACCCGACCGCGGCCCCGTTTTTATCGATATCAACACCGGCGCGGCGAAATTGGGTGTCAGCTGCGTAACCCGGATTTCGAATCCGTTTCGGTGAGACCATTTTGAATCGCGTCCGAAAAACGCTGCCGGCACTACTCTCCCAGACTGGTTGTACGCAGGTTTCACCGTTGAAAGCGTGAGTAGCCACGCCCTCGCGGATCATCATTGTGAACGTCCGTTTCCGCTCGATATCAATCGTACAATGCGGGTCCTCAGCGTATTCAGTCCACGCGACCTCTACGTCACGCGCCAGCGCCCGTGAGTCCTCGCGAGATATTCCGAGATAACGCCAGTTAGGACGGTAACTCAGCTTAAACAGATTGCCGACAATATGATCCTGGTGCAGCTGGACGGCGTTCGACGCGACGCCGTTATTACGAACGAGATCGTCTGCTCGCGCGTTACCGCGATAAAAATTCGGCAGCAGTGCCGCATCGGCGCTTTGCTGTGGTGCATTCCAGTCAATCAGCTGGCCACCGAAGCCGGGACCGCCGCCGTTATACCCCGCGTAACGGCGTAGTGGCGTTTTACCGTCAGGCCCGAGCAGCTGCTGAGCAGTCATAATCGAACTCCCACGGGACGGCGGCGTCCCGTACTCAGACCGAGCTGTGATTTCAGCTCGATAATGTACGTTCGGAGCTGCTCAATACTCGCCTGTGAGTATTGATAGCTCCGGTTATTTCCCGCTGAATCACCGTGAGACAGCGACACGGTCGATTTACCCGTTAATAATTTGTGCAGAGCGATTTCCGCTTCCAGCAGCCGTTCTGTTAAAACCTCGCGCGACGTCATGAGCTCCCTCCGAGCATTCTGGCCATCTCCTCGAGAGACAGTTTGTTTTGTGATTTTTTCCGTTGCTCAGCGAGCGTCTCGAGATTGAGCTGGAAACGAATTTTACTGATACGGAGCGCTGCCAACCCGTATACCCAGCAGTCGAGCGCCTCATTTCGCCGCCCCTGGTTGTCCCAGCGGTAAACGACGCGACCGTTAATCAACTTCGGGATCAGAACCTCGGAGACGAGCTGCTTTGCCTCTGTCGTGCCGAATATTTCGTCGTCGTGGGGAAAATGAATCGCGCCTGCTGTCGCCGATTTGGAGTCGGGTTCCAGCGGCAGGCGCATTGCGAGCAAATCTTTTGCTGTGTCAGTACCGATTAACGACAAATAAACTTTATTCGCGTTACGTGTCCGCGGCATATTTACGACCGGCTGACCGTATGAGCTCGCGCCTTTAATTGGAATGACCCACAGCGGACCGAGTTTCAGCGAGCGGTTATAAACGACCTGCGCATCTATACCGCCGGTATCCCACGCCCAGCGACTGACGCCGATTGTGGTCCCGTCGCTGCGCCGGTATTGTTTGCGAATGACACCATCGACGCGCTGCAGTGTGTCCTCCTCGTCGTAGCGACCGAGGACGATTGTTTTATCAATCAGCCAGCACTCTTCCTCTGCTCCCCAGCCCCACACGTAACACTCGTAGCGCCCGGACGTCTGAGAGTCGGTGCCGCCGGTTAGATAAACAACACCATCAGGAACCTGGCTGGCATATTTTTCCCGGCGATTAACGAGAATATCGTGCTCCAGCTGCTCGCTGGCCACGTCGCTCCAGAGCTCGCCGAGCGTCGTGTTATGAAACGTTTTTTCTTTGAGTGGGTCGCCTTTCGCTTTCAGCCACTCGCTGACAATCTCTCCCCAGCCGTCGAGATTCAGTGAATACAGGGCGTTTATCACGATCGCCGCGTGTTTCGGCGCGCGAACGACACCTCCGTCGTGATCAAAAAAATGAATACCGTCCCGCGTCCAGGTGCAGTCCTCGGCTATCCAGCGCCCCGAGAGTTCCATTTTTTCGAGATCGCGATAGTAAAAATGCTCCGGGCAGTGGCAACACTGGTAATATGCGGACGACGATTTCGCCTCGTTGGTCTGTAAGTTGTTATCCCATTTGAGGCCGTATCCGATGCCGTCGAAACCAAATACCAGAACCTGCTCCTCGCCACAATGCGGGCATTTCAGGTAAAAACGAAACGTCAGATCGGCAGCGTCTTCCAGCATTTCAATATGACTTTTCCCGGTAACTGTTGGCGTCGAGCCGAAAATTGCCTTCGGGTACGCTGCGCCTTTAATTCGAACGAGCGCAAGTTCAATTGGCGAGCCCTCTCCTTTACCTTTTTTTGCTACTTCCAGCGGCCAGCCGTCAACCTCATCGCCTTCAACAACCTGTTTTGTCAGTCGACGAAAATTACCCGGTGTACTCGCACCGCGAAAATCAATAATTGCGCCGCTCATCTCTTTACGCTGGAGATTGTTACGCTCGTTGCTTTTATCCCAGTCGGGGAAAATTTTCTGAATCACCGGCATTTCGGCGATAGCGGGGTCAACCTCGTCAGCAACAAATCCATCCGATTCGTCATCGATAGGCTGATAGACCACGGCACTACGTTTTTTGTGCTCAGCGAAATAGAGCAGCGCCGCGACAAGTATTTTTGTATAACCGAGACGAGCTGATTTGCGAACAGACACGATTTTTATCGCGTCGTTAGTCATCATATTGAGCATCACTACTTGGACCGGTTGAGTCGTCCAGTGGCCAGCGATGTGACTGGAGCCCTCAGGGAGGTAAAAATATTTATCAGCCCACTCAACCCCCGTCATCGGTATCGTCACGCGCAAGGGATTCAACCCTGTCGAGATCGTGTTCGATATCGCTAACATCGTAATCGCTGAAGTCGACTCGTATGTCTGCCAGTTCATTCAGGGCTATCGCCAGCTCCTCTCGTAAAACACTGCTCGCCTCCTGCGGCATTTCAGGCCACACCTTTTTCAATCGTGGTGGCCACGACTCGACGCGGGTACGTAATTCAACGGCGACGCGAGATACAGCGACGCTGATTAATTCAATTGGTGCGTAACGTTTAGCGAGAATGCGGCGTTTTACTCGTGCCATCAGGATTCGCTCCTGTCGTTCCTCATTTTTCAGCCACTGCTCGCGACTTTTTTCGGGAGAATTGTCCCCCACTTCCGGTTCGTCAGTACCAACTGTGTCGCGTCTATTACTCCGGAGATAATGAATATAGAAATGGCGCCAGGCGTCTAGCTCCCAATCACCACGTCCTTGTGGGACTGGTGCTCCTGGAAGTTTTGCGAGATCGCGAAGCCGACGATCTGATAGCAATAAATGTGCTGCGACCTCAGCCTGACTTGCCATTAAAAATCCTCACCGGAACCGGAAATACCCAAAATGAAAAAATACTAAAAATGAGCGAGTTTTTGCGCGTCTACCGACCCTCGGTGTTTTGGATTTCGGAAAGGACCCGCGACCAGGGGGGGCTATCTCCCTTTCAGGACAGGAATTGGGGGCTCGCATCAGGTTCATCAAACTCAACTGTAGCCTCGCGACGTACTTGTTTGCATACCTCAGCTTTGTGTATCTGATTATCAGCGTAAGCTTTCACTTTGGCAGCGAGCCATCCTTTTCCGCTGTATCGATAGACTACCGAACAAAGTTTTCCCTATGTGTATATATCTTGAACTTATTGATATTCTTACAGAAAATCAACAACCATGAGCACACAAAAAAATGAACAAAGAAAAAATCGAAGCCTTAATGAGCGTAATATTAAAAGAAGCTGACCCCAAAAAATTTCCTGAGAAATTATCAGAGGACGCCATCGTATCTTTTTATCGTGCGAACTCCTCTTACCTACATTGTCCAACTTTAAGAGAATGGTTAAGCGGCGAAGCAGAGCCTTCAGATGAGATACTTGAGGAGATTATGATTCAGAACAACTGGCGCGCAACTAAATGGTCAAATCGGTTACCTTAACCTGTTGAATGTGTGCCGCCTTAAAACAAAAAGGCGGCCTCTCGTTTAAGTAAAGCGTCTCTTTCATCAGCCACCAGCTCTTTGGCACATTGCGCAGTTGTTTTTTATACGTCGGCGAGCTGTTGCGAAGCTCAGTCCCTGCGCGTCACACCATTCTTTCGGTGATACACATGATTTGACGTACTCGGACAGGAATCGCTTCTGAAGCTCAAGCCCAGTCCCGGTTAGCTCATGTAATTAAATCCTACTGTATTCTCATGGTGCCCAGATGTCGTCTATGCTTTTAACTCGAACATTCAATGAAGAGAAATGCTCTATGGTTATTGGTATGCAGGAATCAAAAAATTGCCCTGTATGCGGCTCTGATGCCACATGGACAAATCACGATACGTGCTGGAAAATTCATTGCAGTGGTTTTTGCGGTGATTTTTTAATCACAACCATTACGATAAATTATCTGAAGGGCGATGCACTAAGGCGTCTTGATGCCATCGATCTATTAAAAGAGCCAACAACACTCAAGACACCTTTAACAAACAAAATCCTTGCTGAATATGCTCGTACAAAACATCCCGTGCACATCTTTGAAGGTCACTATCCGGGCTATTAGTCAGTGCTAGTAACTTTCGAAATAGGAGAAATTTTAGATGTGTGATAATTCATCTCGTCGATAGTCTGAGGAATTAACTCACTCGCGCCATTTGCAACTGCAACGCGATAATGCGGTCCATTCCATCGACTAAAATCGGAGCGTTCATAAATTACTACCTCATCCTCCACAGAAACCCTTAACTCCGTGCTACCTACGGGTTCAATAGCGGAATTAGAATAAATGTCTTCAACACGACCGTGAAAAGGCCCACCAACGAACAAAAACTGTGACATATAATTTCCTATTAAAAAATACCCAGTTAAATCGGCATTTAAAAATATGTCATATTTATGATTCTGTCTTTAGCACCTTTGTGTGGTCAGGTTGCCTGGGCCAAATGACCAATCGTCAATTCATTAAGATAAATTACCCTATTTTCCAACGGGGCATGAAGCCACTGCCCCGGTTGAATCAATACAACCACCGTTCGCTGTTGTAGTCTTCGTACCCGGCGCGATCGTCACGTGTTTAATACTGCTGTCGTCAGCGCGAGTCGCTTCGGTGTATGTCGAATGTGTGCAGCCTGCCAGCGTGAAGAACGCGACAGCTAAGAGAAGTTTTTTCACGTTTTACCTACGCTTCTGAGATAGATTTCTCAGCATTCACGAATGGAAGTGATTGTGGAACATCAGTTTGGCCTGCTGGCCAGCGGTAGCCTGTTACGCGGGAACGAGGAAAAGCTTTGATATTTACTTCATCTGCCTGGTTACCACCCAAAATCATTAAATCCCCGGCGGCATTTTTCCCGACAACAAAGCCAACGTGACCACCGCCAGACCGAGACAGAATAGCAATGCATCCATAGGCGGGTTCCTTCAGTTCATTACCCCAATCGAGATAAGAATTCGCAGACTCAAAACGCGTTGAGCGAATACCTACACGTTCCAGCATTGCTCCGGTGAAGGCAGCGCACCACGGGGTTTCATCATCCTTAATGCCGCCGCGTTTGATATCTTTCCAGTACTGCACAATTTCTGCAGCATGTTGCTTCCCTTTCATTTCCCGAATGCCGAGATTTTTTCGTGCCTCAATTAGCCATTTAGGATCGGTCATTACCTGTCTCCTGTTATTTTTGAAATATTTCCTCGTGCCCGCCAGACAGCAATACAGATGGTGAGGTTGAGAAAAAACTCTGCGGGATCAACCTGTGTATATTTCCCGTAAAAAATTCGTAGGGCTATCCACGCAGCAGACAGAATCGCGAGGTAAGCAGTTAGTGAGATAAAAAAACGATAGCGGCCTGTTTTTTGAAAAAACATCAACCGTAGTGCCAGCATCAGACAGATAATTGCATTGGCATTGATGAGGACAGAGTGCAGGGTCATTATTTCATCCCCTTATCTGATTTCCATAAACGAGCTTGTGACATGATCCGCAACAGTGATGTAACGCTGATTACTGATGCAACCAGTGCACCAATGGCGGGAGAGACTTTTACTGTTACGGGAGGGTTCAGGTGACTCAGCACCGCATTCAGAATACCGGTAATGATGGCTGACGCTGTCTCAGCGCAATACACACCGCCAACAAACGAAATGAGTGCGAAAATAACCTGCTTCCAGAATCGATGCTGCCCGGACGACAACACATAGAGAGCTGCGCCTGCCAGCGCACAGATCATCACTGCAGGTGTTGCCTCAGGAAATAACGCAGCAAACGTCACCCCCGCCGAGCCAGCAGCAACGCCAGCGGTTAGAGGTTCAGACATGATTTTTCCTGATTCAGAAACGACAAAACCCCGCCGTGGCGAGGTTCTTAGAAATTTGGCAACATACCAAATTAGCGTTAAATATGGCCTATTTTGTTCGGTTTTGCAAGCATTATACGCAAACGTCGTCTAAATGGTTCTGATAATGATGCAAAGTTGCAAAAAGTGCCACTTCATCAAGTGCTCTCACCGCCTCTTTCATTCCTTCCCAGTGCGGGGAGTATGTTTCGCACCAGGTGGAACGAGAAACAGACAACATTCCAGCTAGCGCAGATCCAGCCATCTCCTTAAAATCCTCGCGTTTATTTGCTGCTGCAACCGCCTGCACGGACAACCATACCAACGAAAGCAGGCGCTTAGCTACTTTTCTCTGAGTTGACGCGGGGATGTGTCCTTTATAGCGAATCCAGACAGCCTCACAAATAGCTGTTTGGTGTTTGAACGCCAGGTGACCACCGTAGCAATAGCGCAACCACGCCTGCTGGCTAACGTCGAGCGAATTCACGGCGCGGCGCCACGATGAATCAGCGAATTCAAAATCATTCATCGGCGGCGCGGGACGACGTCTGCTGAAACTTTCCAGGGCATAAACTGGCGTAACCAGAGCATCAACGGTCCGGTCCTCCAGTTGCACACGATGAATATGTTTGCGTGGGTATGCGTTTTTATCTGCTGGCGGGTGCTCACACAATGCTTCCAGTTGCCCCTTAGAACCACCAGACAAATCCCGTAATGCAGCGCGCAGTTTTATGCGGGTATATTCCAATAAATACTCGTTACTCATCAGATAAACTCCTCATCGCGCCAGATAGCCAGTGTTCTTAAAACTCCCTCAGCGTGCATCAACAACAATGAGTCGTACTCGTAATCCGTTTTTGTACGTCCGTCGATAGCATCGTGACACGCACTACAGGCGATAGCGCCCTGCATATCGTGAGGTTTGATGGCTGTGCCGCACGTTCCGGCGAGACGATAATGAGCCAGTAAGCTGGTTTCAGGATTGTGATTGCACACACCGGGGATACGCACAGTACAAGCGCGACCACGTGCAGCTTTTCTCAGGTCGATTTTTTTCATGATGTGTAATCCAGCAGCTGCGCGGCAGCATTTTCAGCGGCCTCCTGAGAGGCAAACGTGCGGAACAAAATATAATTCCACAGCACATCTAAAACGGCTGAATACAGTTGACCGAACTCAAGATCGTCCATCGCAGCAAACGAGATTGAACGAGGTACGCGCATCAAACTGCCGTCTGGCATCTGATGAACGTCATAAAACCCAGCTTCCATAATCGCCCATGCGCGAAACGCCTCGAACGACTTAACCGCACTGATATTCCCCGCGCGCTTTTCCGACTCATCGAGAAGATACTGATCAGCCAGCTCTGCCATGACATCACCGTGTCCACCGTAATACGCCAGTAACTTAACGTAGCCATGGACCAGTTCGCGCTCCGTAGGAGAAATAGCCCCTCCGGACGGATGCCAGTAATCAAAGCCCAGGTTTAGAAGTGAGAAAAATTTACGATGAAACGCGGGATTACGCGCCTGTTTGAAATCTGCATACACAACAGCACCTGGTTTGACTCGTTCAGTCAACCAGCGTTGCGTGTCTGGTGTCGCGGGTATTAGCGAACCGCCGGATACCCTGATAAATGAATGCTGCGCCATGGTTAACTCCAGGTGGCGCGGCAGTGTTCAGAAAATGGTGCCGGGTGTTCAATCCAGCACCGATATTATACCGTGTTTTACGCGTCAGGGGGTGTAATAGTATATCCAGCTATTTCTGCCAACTCGAGAAACGCCATCAGGCTGGCAATCCGTTCATCATCAGTCAGAACACGCACACCAACGATGTGTCCGTCCTTACGCTTGATAACAGCTCGGCATGTTTCCGGTAGTTCGCCTATAGATTCTTGAATATTCATGTCTTCCCCCTAACGCCATTACCTGTATATTTATACAGTATTTTATGGCATTTGTCATAACGCCAGATACAATGAGGGAATAATGAACAATTATATTCACGTCGTGAATTTTATTAAACGGTTTTATAGGGGATTAAACCGTTTATGGTCATTATTTATCACTCCTGTAAATTGAAATTAACCATTTTCTAATCGTCGACGCTGCAGGTGGGTCAGAGTATTTCGCCACAAAAATACCGGATATGTATTGCACACCACGCGATAATGGCGCTGTCGGGTTTTCAGTAAAAAAACGATCAGCCAGTTCAATGGCTTCGCTTTTTAATCTGTGCTGTGGTCGTCCTCCGCCCTTAGTGCCAAGGTAACGCGCCAGTTGTTTGAAACGGTAGGCGATGATCAACGGTCGCATCATCATATTGAAAAAATCGCGAGCATCGTTGTCAGCGCCTTGCGCTATCAACAGTGCAAAAAACAGATACGGGATTGTGTACACTTCAGGAGATATACGAACCCGTTCACAGGTTGGTGGAGCTAACTCAATAAGTAAATCAGCCAGCGGATCCCCCTTTTCTCCACGTTTGTAATAGCGATACAGCGGCCCGATATCAAGTTCACTCGCGTCGATTTCAGGATGCCCGGCAACGGCTGTACGTATCTCTTCTGCCAGAGCGTCAAATATTGCTCCGGTCCGCTCAAGATAGAGCCTCCGGGTCGAGCCGCGATCATCCAGAGCTCGTAACATATCTAACCGGCTAACGAAAGTTTCAGGCCAGTCCTCATAGAAGGTTTTCATAATTACCTCGAATAATAAAAACTGCATTATTTGCACAATTTATTATTCGTTTTCACATCGTGAAGTCTATAAAAAAGAAAACCCGCCGAAGCGGGTTAGTAAATTATTTGCGCTAAGTTATAAGGCCACACCGTAAGCTTTTTTATGCATCCTATGGTTATAGGTCATATTGTATGCTTCAAAAATATCTATTCTTTTGTTCTAACGTCAACACCTACCCTTAAAAAAATAATTCTCTAAGAATGAGAGAATTATTGTGTGTATTAGATAAGATATGAGCTGACACATCTATGGCGAGGAGCCGAATTTAATCTGACAGTCCACTTTGTGCCAGAAGCAGGCACTACAAACATCGCGGTGTGTGATTGAATGGGGTGAGCAGTGTATACACAGCTCCCCCCTACATTTAGGTTAATAAAGAATTCTACTTATGCACACGCCGCTTTTTCAGAGGGGTTACTAGGCCACTGCTTGCTCGTCGCTACCTTATTGAGGCTCAGAAATAGGATTTGCTGAGTTCCACCATGTATTGAATGTTAGTCTTAAAGCTAGCCACCACGCATAAATAGCGAAAGGGGAATTGCACCCATCCTCATCCAATAGTCCATGAGCCAATTCGTTCCGCAAATTTGGACCAAAGGCGTTACAGAACAACGATTCGAACTCAAAGACGAGATCTTTACCAAATACTTGCTCGGCCTCTGGCAAACCCACCAACGTGCTCATACCATTCTCGTTCTCAATTCCATCCTTGTCGAGGTTAGTGGTTTTGGTTCCTGCTTGCTTAAGATGCACGCGCACCAAGTGCTCAATCTGAGGGATCAGTAAATGAAGCGCGGTAACGAAATCACGTTCGTAACCTGCAAAAAGTCCCTTGCCGAAAAGGCCAACTCGCTCTTTTGGCACAATGGGTGAATGGCGAGCTAACTCGATAAAATCGCTCTCGCGCAAACGATGCTCAAGCAAAAGTACTTCAAGGGCTGGCCAGATGTGGGCTTGAACCACAATACTAACTAAGATTCCATAGTCACGAATCATCTCGGCGCGAATTGCAATTTCGTCGTCCTCTGTCAATTCTCCACCGAGTCCCATCGCAGGGCGCTTGGCAATGACCCTGCCATCGCGACTCATCACGGTTACGGCAAACAGTGATTGCAAGGGATGCTGACGCATTCTTTCCAATGCACTGTTGCGCAGTTCTTCTGCATTCACGCCACGATGTAGGTTCGCAAATGCGAGCAACGCATTTTGTGCAGATTTCCCGGTGACGGATTCCCTCGCCTTTTCGATAACCTGAGTGAGATCTACTCCAGGAGTTTGAATGAGCCCCATCTCTCCTATAGCTCTCTCTCCCGAATTGTTTAGGTGGACTCGCAACTCGGCAATTCGCTCATCGACCTGATGTGTAGAGCGTTCGGCCCGAGGAATCGTTCTGTATATCTGAATGGCATTTTCGTAAAAGCTCGCTGCCACCATGTGGCTAGGACTTTCCGATGCAACTCGCGCAACGGCTTCTTTGACCCACCCTTCAGCTACCAATACTGTCATTTCTGCAGCTTTGGCCTCGTCAGGAATAAGCTTATACCACTCGGCAGCAGCAGAAAAATACTCCCGCGCCTTATGCAAATCCCCTTCATCATCAAACCCGCGGGCCAACGCTTCTAGCTTCGTTGACACATCCGTTCGATGTGCCCCCCCCAAGCGGTTCGATTTTAGAAGGTCGGCCAACCAAAGCCCAAGAAAACCGTCGTCTCGAATTGACGCATGAAACGCGGCAACGATTGTCGTCTCAATTTGCTGGAGTCTATCTCCAGCACCACCTTTTAGCATTCGAGCCAAGCTTATGGCGCGAGACCAACAATCCCGCCCTCCATGTATCCATGTATCAGTGTCTAGTGGAAGGCTGCGGTAAGCGTCGATAGCCTTCAAAGCGAATTCGATGTTACGAGGCTTACTCTTCAACCAGACCAAATCACTGAGTCGCGCCTTCAGCCAATCGTTGTCTACCCCATCAACGATCTCTGCAAAGAACAGAATATCTGAATCAGAAATGTCATCAGGGACGACTGACCTGCGGTCATGAAAGACAGCAAAAGGCTTAAAGGGTTCATTAGGACTCGACGGCGAAAGCATCATCGAACAGGCATCTGCAAGCAACCATAATACCTTGCCGTGTTCAATTCGTCCTTGCTCAATGGCATCACGCGCAGCATCCGACAGCGCTTGCCACATCGCCGAATATCCTTCGCGGGTAGCTTGGGCAATTGAATCCTTCCAGTCTGACGTATTGAAGTCCTGAACCGAAATAGCCAAGTCCAACGGGTAACGTTCGTTCTTCATTATTTATCACCTTTAACCGATGCAACATTCATTCGTAGTTCGTCAAAAATGTGTTTTGAATTGCCACAAATAATCTTGCCACTTCTGAGCCATCAGAACCAAGAAGAAAGTCCGCTTCTCGCTCCAGGTGGATTTGCCAATCCTTTTCTGGCTGCTTTGTGCAAGAGCAGACTGTGGATGCATAGTTGTACCATCACACAAAGCTTTACATTCTAATCATAAAAGATAAGGATATCTCTGCGAATGACACTGGAACTACGTTGGATGTATTTATTTGATAATCGTAGTTTGTAAGTGATAAATAATTGTATCGGGGTTTCCATATTTTTTGAGGTGTTGTGTGTATCTATTTAAATATTACAGGCCGGATTTTTTCTTTGAAAAAGCCATCAGATACAACGAATTATATTTTTCGTCTACAGAGCAACTAAATGACCCTAATGACTTGAAAACTTCTTATTTCTTTGAGGATAGACCTGATCTCTGGCAAAGTCTTCTAGAAAGCGAGGTGATTTTAGGTGTCAAAAACTTAAAAGACTTTCTGGATTTGGGCGATGGTAGGCTTGCAAAGCAACTGTGTCGCATATTTTTAGGCTCTCCTATTGATGGCTCCATAGAAGGGCTTCAAAGTGTTTTCACAAAATACGACTCTGAAGTAAAGGCTGCTTTAAATCAACACATTAAACAGGTCGATTTAATTGATTTTGGTGTGCTCGAGGATTCAGATAAGTCAATATCTCGACTGGAATCTATTTGCTCCAGCGGCATTAGAGAGAGGGTTCTCAAAGGATTGCGAGTAGGTGTCTTTAGCGTTTCATTTTCGAGCAATGCTTTAGAACCAATGATGTGGGCACATTACGCAGCTGGTTTCAAGGGTTGTGTTATTATCTACCATGCACAAAACAATATTATCCCTTTGAAGAGAAATATTTATTCAGAAGAATATATTAACTACCCTATTGATAGCGTTGAATATAGAAACCATGAAAAACATATACCGGTTCTTCAAAGTGCTTTGACGGATGATATTGCAATCAGAGAAACTCTTTTAGTGAAAAATACCTTCTGGCAATATGAGGATGAAAAAAGAATTTTTCTCACCAAAAGGTATTTGACGCAAAGTTTTGGCAGGCTTAATTTTGCATTGTCTAATGATAATTCAGGACGTATACATCACCATGCCCCACCATTGATAGCTGGTGTTATTTTTGGACCAGGCTTCGATGAACATAAAAAGGAACCAATCGAATTTCTTCTTCGCGATAATAGAAGACATAGCCCTTGCGCCCCATTTTATTTATTTGACACTGAGCTTACCAGTTCTGGAACTATGAAAATAATTCGATGTAAGGAAGTTGAATCCAGTTTCAAAACCGGTAATTCAGGTGAGATATCAATTAAAGATTTACAAAAAACATTGATTAAATTTGGTATTACAAAAAAATGATGGGTTCGTGCGTTTAGAAATCGTTTCTGCGTCCAAAGCCATCTGCCAGGAAGACTGGTAAAGACAGTCCGCACTTCGCTCACAGCGGACCTTCAGTTGTTCGTCCACTCTGTGCCAAGAGCGGACATTGATTATTCCTCTCTGTAAAAATCTTAATGCTAACTAGTGGGAACTATAAGTTGTCAATTGACATGATTGTGTATATTTTGCGATGAAAATGTTAAATTTCAGGTATCGTTATATGGATATTAATGAATTTCCACCGGGAGTAATCGAACATCTTGGCTGGTATGTCTACCGCCTGATTGACCCGAGAGATGGCAGTACGTTCTACGTAGGGAAAGGGAAAGGTAATCGTGTCTTTGCCCATATGCGTGGTGAGGTTGCTGCAGTGGATGATGATGATGAGTTACTGAGTAACAAACTCAAACAACTTCGGGAGATCAGATTAGCTGGTCTTGAGGTTATCCATGTTATACATCGGCACGGTATGGCTGAAGAAAAAACGGCTTACGAAGTTGAAGCAGCTCTCATAGACGCCTATCCCGGCTTGACTAACATCATGAACGGTGCTGGCAGTAACGAGTTCGGTGCTGCACACATCAAAGAATTAATCGCTACGTACCAACCTGAAACAATTACGTTCCAACATAAGACCCTAATGATATCGGTTAACAGGAGCTCAAAGGATATTGACCTCTATGATGCTGTACGTTTTAGCTGGCGTGTCAGCCTTGAACGCGCTCGTAAGGCTGAGGTCATACTGGCGACAGTAAGAGGAATTGTGAGGGGCGTATATATCGCAGATGAGTGGCTCAAGTCTACCCGTGAGAATTTCCCAGAGATACCCTCATGGGATGCGGATGATGAATTTGAAGCTACGCAAAGTTCCCGCTTTGGGTTCCGGGGTAGGGCTGCACCTCCTGAGATTACACAGCTTTATTTAGGTAAGAAGATCCCTGATGATCTCAGAAAAAAAGGTGCTATGTCTCCTGTGAGATATTCTCCCGGATTTGATTTCGGAATGGAACTGGATTTTAGATCGTAGCCAATATATGGCAGTAATGAATATTTCGGGGATCGTGTTTGCTGCGGTCATGGTTACCATTATTAGTGTGCTGAACTGAAATGACTAAGCGAAATAAAACCCCAAAATTTAACTTGGACAAAGCTCGCAAAAAAGAGATTCGCGCAGCCTTAACCAGCGTGGGTATGACCCCTCAACATGATGGCTGGGCGGATTTGTTTATGTACGCTTATACAGATGGCAGCAATTTAAACGGTTTGCAATTGGCCAAAGCCTTATCAGTGCATCCAACACTGATAAATGGTTTATCGCGCGGCATCAAATTAAAACCAGAGAAAGCGCTCTCCAAAAAACGACCATCAAAACCTACGCTGGCCGATAAACGCCGCGAGGCCAAACAGAAGGTCAATATGGGCTGGGAAGCGCTGATTCGCACTATGCCTATGCAAAAGCCAGGCGCACGCAAAAACCCTGAAACAGAAGCCCTTTGGGAGAATGCCCGTCGCCGTGGCACGTCCCAGGCCAGCACGCCAGCATTTACGCCGACAATCATCCCGCGCAAGGTTTCCGCTCAAATCAACACCGAATTACCAGGCCTGCAATCAACGCAGATGGAAACACCGAAACGGTATGATTCTGTGAGCATGACATCAAAAGTTACGACAAAGCTGGATAATCGCGTCCTACAGGATTTTCTGGCAAAACACATTCCAGCCAGCCAGCGTCGTGATGTTGAGCTTTATATCCACAAACACCAGCATGAAGCCACCACGACCATTGAACTGGTGCAGCGGTACCTGGATGAGCAGGAAGAAAAGCAAATCATCCGAGAAGCCGAGAAGCTGGCCGACGTTGTTCCGGAACTGGTAGCCGATGATCCAATCATCATGTCGCAGGAAGTAGTGGTCGTCGTGGAGGAAGAGAAACCCGCGCCCGCACTTGGCCAACCTGCCAAACTCCACAGTACCCGAACCGCGCAGCGCATCGTTGAGCAGCGCGACGCGACGGCGCATATGCAGTTTGTTGAATGGGTATGGAATAATTTTGCTGGCCGTTGCGCGGTGACTGGCTGGCAGAACGGCGAACGATTGCAAGCGGCGCACATTGAGCCAGCTACCTCAGGCAATTTTAGCGCTGATAATGGCCTGTTGTTGACTCCAACGATACACGACTTACTAGACGCAGAGCTGATGGCCGTCAACCCTGAAACAATGACCGTACATTTTGCCCCAGGTATTGAGCTCGGCGCGATGTTTGAAGGCAAAGTGATTGAGCCTAAATTATGGCCGCTGAACATGGCCGCGTTGGTTAAACGCTGGAAAGAACGGAAATTCTGATTAAATATTTTAATCACCATCGTGCTGGCTGCCATCGCCTATATGGCGTTGCCTCATCACTCGAATCCGAATGCATAATCTTATCCGAGTGGGGAAAGTGCACCACCAAAACATCGAAACAGGAATAGAAAATGAACGGAATATCAAAAATCATCTTAGCACTGACCGCTGGATTTACGCTGTCCGGATGTGTAAGCCATACCCCAAAAAATTCACAACCAGATCCGGCTGCAATCGAGGCGGCAAAACTTGCGCAGTACACCGATTCACAGCTTTGCCAAGCAGAAGATAATATAGAGCCATTGCTCAACCTTAATCCATCATCTCATCCTGAATTTAATGAAAATTATCGCCGCGCCCAGGCTATTAAAAAGGTGATCGCCTCTCGTAATTTAAGCTGCTACCGCCTGAAAATGGAGAGGGCAGAACAGGCTACACCAGCACGCCCGTTAAGCCCACGACAAAAACAAGCGAGGGCATCCGCTGTTTGCCAGGCTTACGCCCAGCGTACCCGATTTGCGGATCCGACAGTCACATTTCAGATGTGCGGGAAAGGATTCCAGTCTACTTCGGCAAAATGTAAGGAAGATTTGGCGAGTTTTGAACGTGAGTCTCAGAAACTTAGAGGTACGGCCAGAGCGGAATATGTTGAAATTAGCAGTGCATTTCGGGCAGGCTGTACTTTAAAATAAAAAATGAAGTAATTTTAATAACGCAATTGAATTTAAAAAAAATCAATGCCTACTCGGTGCCATATACAGCCATGGTTATTAACAGCAGGGAATAATTCCACACTGAAATTAAATGTCTACCTTTTACAGTAGAAATAGTTCCTCCAGGACACTATCCATTGCCGGGCACAATCACTCGGGGTATAACGATATAAAATATGTTCATGATAGTGCAGGTTCGTATATTAAGTTCAGCAGCGAAAACATGCCCTGCAGGTTTCCGGTTTTGGGAGCGTCGTTACAGGATCCTGTGCATACCGTTCCCATCTGTTGAATTAAAGGTTTCACAGCCTTTGCCGATATCACCTTTTACCTTGCCTGTGATGCGTTCAGTGCTCAGCGTTGTTTACTGTAGCTCTCGGAACTGATTACAGACCGCGTCTTAAAAACCAATCCTTACTCTAAAGGGAATTCATGAGATTAAAATACTCAGTACTCTTACTCGCCATTGCCCTTACAGGCTGTGATAACAAAAAAGATGTGATCGGCTGTTCTTCGGAAATAACCCAGTCAGCACTTATGGATTTATTAAAAAAATCTGCTTATGAAGGACTCTCTGAACAGGTCGATAAATACCCTGATGTCACTAATCAGACCAAACGAAGCACATTGGACAAGATCAAACTAGCCATCTCTGAAATCTCCACAACATCAAGTGACACGGGCAGCACAATGAAAACTTGTGAAGGGACCGTGACGATGACTCTACCTGCGAACGAGTACATCCAGCTTTCTGATGCTTACAGAAAGAATTTTAATCGTAATCTCGATAAGCAAATGGAAAATCTGTTTTTGGAGAACAACGCAAACGCCTTTTCAAAACGTATCACCTACACCGTGCAGGCGACCGACGATCAGAAAAACGTTTTTGTAAAAACCTCTTCTGATAATCCGATATCAGTGGGCGCCGCTTTACTGACATCGCTTTCCATTATCAACCCGATCGTTGAGCAGCAGAAAATCCAGCAGGCTAAGGATGCCCAACAGAGTCAAATTGAAGCGGAACAACAGGTGCAACTCAGGGCACAGGAACAGGCCAGGTATGAGGCGGAGAAGCAAAAAGAGAGGCAGGCACAACTTCAGCCGCAAAAATCTGAAAGCCTTGATCAGTCCCGAATGGCATTTGCAAATGCTGACTCTGATTTGAATACCGTCTGGAGCAAGTTAACCCCGGCGAAGAAAAAAGAGTTGCTGCCTTCTCAGCGCCAGTGGATCAAAACTAAGGATGCTATGTGCGGTAAAGTTTCAATGCAGGGAACAGATGCTGAAGTCAAGAAAATGGTCGACTGCCAGACGCAAATGACCCTTTCAAGAATCGCTTTCCTCAGAAACCAATAACTGAAGTCTCCTTCAAGCTGGCGCCTGGTGTTAACCTGGTGCCAGCTTAGTCATCAAGTGCATATGTAACTGTTTTATATGGGCGGTACTTTGAAAGATGTATTCTCTATCGTGCTGGTTGTGACCAAATACCTTTTTAATCGCAAATAACTCTCTCTATGAAACAGACTTTAGTAGGCTTTCGAAGGCCCTGCTCACAGGGCCTTGATAAATTAGCAGTGCGTTGAAAACTGAAAGTTATTCCCATCAGTTCCAACGTAATACACATCAAAAAAATCGCCATTCTTTTGTTCTAACGTCAACACCTGCCCTACAGCGTAATTCTCTAACAGAGAGAGAGTTGTTGTTGTAATAGGTATATTAACATCCCTAACGACAACCAAACCGCCATTTGACTCTCTTTGTGAGACTTCAATATTGGCGAAGAAAAAATGACTATAACCGCCTTTAACCTTTAATTGAGTCTGCATTTCAACTCCTTGTCGATTGCTTTTTTAACAGATAATCATTGATAGTGAGTGCCTTGTTATCCATGACACTCTTTTATATAACATTCACCTTCAGCCATCTGCAAGACACAGTGCGCAAATTTGATCGCCTTGCGACTTGGGTTCATTCGTATTTTCAATTCACTCATACAGCCTCCCTGCTCTCAAACGGGCGAATATTTGTTGGTTCTCCACACGGAATGGCCCAACCCAGCCAGGTGAATATTTTCAGGTCACACATCGCGTCATACCGTTCGCCCGGATTCACATCCACCATGCTGCAGGCAATTTCATATTGTTCACCATTATCAGTCAGTGCGATCTGGTCATTAATAAACCGGGGCACAAATGCCAGAAAAAGTTCTTTCATGAAATCCTCCGCTCAAAATAAACAAACTGATTCACCGCTCCGATCGGCATTTCGAGTTTTTCTGCGATATCCTGGCGATTAATACCCGACTGATGTAATTCCCTTGCCAGCTCGATATCCTCCTGGCAGTATTTTGCTGACTGGTGATAATTACCCCGCAGATACATACAGATTTTCAGCTCGCGCGCTTTTGTGCGTACCGCTGCACCGGTTCTGCCAATAAGCTGCCCTATACGTTCAACTGTCATGCTGCCTGCACATTGTTTGATGATTACGACTTCCGCACGCACCCACCGTTTGTATTTCATTGCTCCATCACCCCTCTCCAGTAGTTCAGACGCTCTCTGAAAAATTCCTGGTACGTAGCCGGAATGTGCAAGCCACAGCCAGGTATGAGCGATTGATTCACCATCAAGGCGATACGGTGTGACCACCAGGGAAGAGTCCTGGCTACAACACGAGAGCGCACTTCATCGACTCAACTTTGAGCTTTGTCGTTAAATTTTGAAATGGCGGAGTGCGCTCCCGGTTGTGGTGAAACCGGCGTTAAGCAAATCAAAGCCTGGTCGCCTCGTCTGCAGAAAGCGATAGCTCTGGCTCGTTCTCTGCCATTAAAACCGGGAATCAGTAGCCTGTTTGTGATTCATCAAACTACCGGAGGCAAGTACACCCGTGATGGTTTTAACTCTCGTTGGCGTGATGTCAAAGCGGCAGCACAGGAAAAATATCCTCATCTGCAAATAGACTTCACATTTCATGATCTGAAAGCAAAAGGTATCTCTGATCTGGAAGGCAGCCTGGAAGAGAAGCAAGCAATTTCCGGGCATAAGAACCCACGACAGACAGCAGCATATGACCGAAAAGTTAAAGTAGTGCCCGTAGTTGGTGGCCAGAGAAAATGAATGATGATGCGTCCAGAGAAAAATCATCTTCGGACGCATCTTCGGAAATGAAAAAGAAGATACAAAAAACCCCCCCGAAGGTGGTTTCACGACACTGCTTATTGC
>OLNV01000350.1_pt1 | contig 36855 bp, 56 predicted proteins | sample 1672891 | NCBI WGS metagenome assembly OLNV01 (sample SAMEA3136734, study PRJEB25190) | human gut metagenome | biome: human gut; feature: human-associated habitat; material: faeces | place: Austria | collected 2013 | reverse complement strand
CTCTACTTCTACCCGAGCAGAGTCTCCATATTCTTTCTTTACCGTCAGCCCTATGACCTGTGAATCGTCATAGTAAGCTACTCCGTTCAATGCGTCTAAAATCGCTTTTGCTATGTTATCCGAATCGGGTTTTTTGCAAGGCTTTATTTTGCCCTCTGCCGCGCTTTTTCGCATTGCCTTGGAGAATGACACGGGAATATCGTATATCGCTCTCACAGACACGTTTAACGGCGTTTTATCGTAATATGTACCTCCCGCCGCTTTATAGCTCCACCTCACGAGGTTTTCATAGTCTACCGTGTTCTGCGGCGTCATGCTTTGCATTTTTCCCAACCGACCATTGTAGAACGTCCTCGCACGCGCCTTTCCTTGCGGTTTTCCTTTAACGATGAATTTCATCTCCATAGCCTCCGCGCTTCCTCTTGTCTCTCCATTCGGTATTCCGCATACACCATGCTTTCTCCGTTCCTCGATTTCCCTACCCGCAAATACGTCTTTATCGGATAGCCTTGCTTCTTCAACTCGTATATCCTCGCTCCCAATCTCATGATTCCGTATTTCTCCATCGCTTCTCGGCTCGTAATACTTCCGTTATCAAGCAGGTGCCTCAACACCTCTTCATTCTGCGTCATCTTCCGCCTCCGAAATCATTTTTATTGCCTTTTTTATTCCTTCTGCTTCTCCGCTGTAATATGACGCTTTATCAGCGTTTTCAGGCTGTCTTGCTTTGTCTATATAAAAAATTTCCAAGGCTTCTAAACGTTCTTTTAACGTCATACTCATTCTCTCACCTCTTCAAAATTCCATTTGTTGCAGTCGCGTCATACGTCTGCTTCTTCCCGTCACTAACAGCAACGCCTGTCTTTCTATCAATCGGTCACATATTCGCTTCGGTAGTTCTCCGTTTACCGCCATGTCCTCTATCGACTGATTACTCGTGATTACTATCGGACGATGGTTATCGTATCGACGGCAAATTATGTCCGAGAACTTATCCAAAGCAAAACTCCCGCTCTCTGTTTTCCTTACGAGTTTTGTTCCTCCTACATCGTCGATTATCAGGCAATCACACAATTCCAGAGCCCTTAAATACCCCTGTTCCGTTTCCGAAGTCGTGCTTTTATACGTCGCTTTTATCGACGAGAGGATTCTTTCCAGCGTCGTGAATATACACGTTTTCAAATACTCGTTTTCCAGCTTGTTGAGTATACATGCCGCAAGATATGTTTTCCCAATTCCCGAAGCTCCGTACAGCCAAATCCCGTGGCCTGTATTTTGTACCTTGTCAAAGTTATCGCAGAATCTCTCACACCTCTCTGCACTTTCCAAATATTCTCGGCTTGCCCCTTGCATATCCAATCGAGAAAATTCGGCTCGCCGATATGTATCTCCCAACTCGTTGAAATTCAGTTTCTTGTACTGTTTTACGCAGTATGCACGCTCTTCACGTTCCTTTTGCGCTTTTATGTTTCTATACTCGCATTCGCACATGCAGTTCAAAAACACGCCTCTTTCCGGATCGTCAAATGATTTCACTTTCCGACAGCTCTTACAGTAAATCTCCCCGCCCTGCATAAACTCCTTTGCCGGATTTATCTTCGATAACGCCATTTCCCTCTTTTCGGCATACTCTTTTGCGCTATGTAAAAACACTTTATCAAGGATTTCTCCTATCGGCGTCAATCCCGCTGCTCTTTGCATTTCCTACCTCCCTCGGTCTCCGTATTCCGCTCGAAATTCCGCGCGCCGTTTTGCCTGCTCCGGCGTATCTCCGTTTTCGTCTATCACTTCTCTCTTTTTTCCTCGGTCAAAATCCCGATAGCCTCCTCCCGCTATCTTCCGATAGTTTTGACAGACCCATGAAAACGATTTTGTCTTTTGAAGAAATTCACTTTCATCGAATCTTCTCCTTAGAAGTTCAAAGTCTATTTCCGCATAGTCTCCCGCCGAATAGTTGTCTACTTGCAATGGATACCTTTCAAAAAATTCCTTCTGCGCCTCTGAACGTACCGACCTCTTTTCTTCTTCCCTTTCCCCTATGTCCCTTTTCTCTTCTTGTTCGTTCTTCTTATTCTTGTTCTTATATTCTCTTTCTTGTTCTATTTCTTCTTTCTTATTCTTTGAATGTCGAATTTCAGATTCCATTTCATTCGTTTCTTTTTCCATTTCGTTTCCATTTCGTTCCATTTCGTTTCCATTCGTTTCCGATTCCGAAATAGCTGATTCTTCCACTTTCGACCTGTTTATTCCATTTTGACGGGATTTATCCAGCGACGGTTTTATCAGATTAAACGCCAATCGACAAACTCCTTTCAGCGACGGTTCTTTTCCCTCAAACATATACGCAAAAATTGCGTTATACAATTTTCCTTGTTCTTCTTCTGTCAATCCATTCTCCGGATCGTTTATTGCATCGTAATAGTTTTTGAAAAACGTGAAGCCATTGACTCCTTTCATCTTTTACCTCTTTAATCCATATATCTTCAGGATTGTTTTATCTGCCTCTATACCACCTTCAAGGTGATATTTTTCCATAAATTCGGATTTTCCGAGCGTATGTATTTCTGTATGATGTTCTCGACAAAGACTTATTACTTCTCGGCCGATATGCTGCACGTCGTTCCGATCGTTTCCCATGCCTATCGCGTCGATATGATGCAAGTCCGCGCGCTTCCCGCACACCACGCATTTCTTATGAATCAGACACGCATAGGTGTAGTCCTTGATGTCATCCACGTAGTCCAAAAGCGGAAATTTCAACGGAATATCGTTATCGATGATGAATCTTACAAGATACCTTTGGAACTCCGCCACAAGGCTCATAGGCGCGTTTGAAAGACTAAAAATCTTGTCCGCAAGCGTTTCCACGTGGCTTTGCCAAAAATCCAATTTTAACGCCGTTTTCGTCCCCTCCGCCGTCTCTCCGCTCCATTCCGCTATCGCATTGATAAGTGCATAGCACATCCGACGCTGTTTATCGGAGAGCGGACGGCTGTCTATATAGTCGATATACGCTTCCTTCACCTTTCTATGCGTAAAAATATAGGTATCTATCGGAGCCTGTATTATCGCATTTCCATCCGCGTTTATATCGATTATTTTTCCTTTTATCATTCTTTCTCCTTAAAACGGTAAATCGTCATCATCTGTTTTTTCTAACTCTGAACGATACTTTTCCATTTCTTCATTGTTTCTTTTCTTCATTCTTTCAAGCGTTTCGCGGACCTTTTGTGTCGTTCCTTTGTCCCATTCAGCGTATGGAACTTTCAACTTCTTTTCTAATGCCGCAATCGTTGCTTCTGCCTTCTTTACTCCGTAGACCTGTACAAGCTCGCTTTTCGTCAGTTTCCATTCTTCCGTCTTTGCCGTCTGTTTTGCCTTCGTCGCTTCCTTGGGGTATTGGAATACTTCTCGCCCGCGTTCGTCTACGATTGTTATCTTCGAGATTTTTCGGCTTTCTGTATACTCTATCTCCTTGACGTCAAATCTTGAAAACGGATTCTTTAATTTATATCCTTTCCCGTTTGATACCGTCTCCAAGGGTAAGAATATAAATGGCGCGGTATACAGTTCCCGCCCGATCCCCCACTGTACTCCTGCTCTCTTAAATGCGTCAGAGGCCTCCCCTTTCTTCTCGTTTCCGTCTCCGTCGCTGCGGCTCTCGATTCCGCAGTCCCATTTCCATACCCAATCCTGCGTCGTCTCGTCTTTGATTCCGATTCCGCAATACAAGTTACCTTTGATTTCCTGATATTCGCTTTGCCAATTCTCCGCTCCTACCGTCTCGTCGAGTATGTCCATATCTACTCGGGATGTCTTATAAATCAGGGCAACTGCTCCTTTCTCCGTTACCTGTTTCACTTTCACTTCTATTTCTTCTGGCTTTAACACCCTGAATTTGCTCATGTTTCCGCCCTCCTGACGCTGTTTATTTGCGGGTTATATCTTTCCTCTATCCTCGCGCCTTCCACGCTCTTGCCCGCTTTTATTGCCGCTTTTATTGCGTCTGTGTTTATCTTTTCTTCCACGACGGTTTTCTTATACTCCTCGGGAATTAGAGCTGGATTGTCAATTATTGTCCTTGTGCTTTTTTGGAACGTCACTTTCGCTCTTACCGTTTCAAACCTTTGTCCTTGCAATACATGCGCGAGATACCCTTTCAGGCTTTCCTGTTTCTTCTCAGCCGCTTTTCTCCGCGCTTTGAAGATTTCTTCCTGCCTTTTCAAGCCTTCTATCTCGTTCTCCGTATTCTCGATTAAAAACACTATGTTTTCGATTTTCTTGTCACGTTCCATTTGAAGCATGTCAAGTTTCTCATAGTCAAGGATTTCTCCCGTCTCTTCATCGACGCACTCTTCTATCCCGCGCTCGATTTCATATATCGTCATTAGCCTTCCCTCCGACAGATTTCTTCCAGCGCGGATTTTTCCGCGCTTTCCAATCGCTTCAAACGGATATACTCCCACAACGTCAACCCGCGGTGCCGATGTAAATCTTCCATGACTTCTTTTATGTCTCCCGTCAGCTTCACGCTTGTTTCTTTCGCCTCTTCCGTCATTGTGCCTTTCTCCTCGCTCTTAATATCGCGTTTGCCGCTTCCCGTCCGTATGCTACATAACTGTCGATACATTCTTCGCAGAGTATATACGGCTCTTTTCCGTACAGATTCGGCATTACGTAACAATTATCGTCTGCATAAATCGCCTTATTGCACTCCGAACAATGACATGCGGGAATTTCTTTTTCCCATGTCTCTCCCGTTTCTTCGTCCGTTACCTTCTCCCAAAACTTCAACATTCCGTTTTCTATATTGTCGTTATGTAACATTTTAATTGCCCTCCCTTGAAATCCTTTCAATCTCTTGTGCTATGATATACCTTGACGCTTGTTTCGCCCTCTCTTTTACGTTCTGAGAGACTTTCTTCGCTTTCTCGTCTATTCCTTCAAAGTATTCCGCTATCGCTTCCACAGCCGCAGGAAAACTCTCATATCCGACAGGCGCTCTGTTTAACGACGGATAGTCTCTGTTCTTTATCTCCACTATCACCGCACCGTTTTCCAAATCCTGTCTGAATTTGATTTCAAACGTCCCGAACGGGTCTCGGCTGATGTCTTTCTCTGCCACCAACTTTCCGTTCTCATACGTCCACCACATTCTTTTGCTACTAAATTTCTCCATGTCGATACGCTTTTGACTTCTCATTTCTTTTTTTTGCTTGACACGTTCAAAAGTTCGTCCTATAATAGAGATAGCTTAAAATAACTCTTCCACAGTTGTTTTTAACGCTACCGCTATTTTCTTAGCGGTTGTGACTTTCGGCTCTCTTTGGCCTGATTCATAATATTGATAGAGCCGAACGTCAATTTTTAACGTGTCAGATACTTGTTTTTGCGTCAGACTTAATTCTTCCCTGCGCTTCTTCAAGTTGTTCATTGTACCTCCTTTTAGGTATTCACGAACATTTCGTTCGTGTTGTACCTATATTATACACGAACAAGTCGTTCGTGTCAATTGTTTTTATAAAAGTTTTTGAAAAAATTTTTTTGGGGTGTATACTTATGAATTTCGGAAAGCAATTAAAAGATTTACGGAATCAAAAAGGATTAAAGCAAACAGATATGGCAGCCTTATTGGGCATAACTGTTCGAGCCTATCAAAACTATGAACTTGAAGCTCGTGAGCCGTCTTTATCTGTTCTCATAGCCCTTGCCGATTTCTTCGACGTTTCGCTTGATTACTTGGTCGGGAGGGATAGGTGAATGATTAAGATTTTTGAATTTATACAACCTTACGCATCTGTACTTGCTGATATTGCAACAATAATAGGTGGAATAAGCGTTACAATCGGAATTTTCTCTCTGGTTGTGAATCGTGTAAATAAAAAATCTTTTCGATTAGAAGTCAATTCGCTACGCTCCAACTATGGAGATGCTTTATTTCGGATTTCCGTACAGAATTTTACCGATAAACTAACCTGTATTATTGAAATCAAATTAATTATCAAAAACCAAACTTATAAAGCTATCGAGAGGCATTGGAATAGTTCAGATTTCTTCTATAAAGATTTTAGAAACATTCAAATTTTTCCATTTGAATCCAAAGATTTTGAACTTTTATTTTACGTCGAAAAAAATACTTTGCCGAAATATGTAAAATTCAAAGTACTTACAACACAAAAAAATATTTCTTATAAAGTCGATTTATCAAAAATTGGGAACAAAAGAAACAATACATAATCCAACTCCTAATATAAAAAATATAAGTACTCCGATAAACACTACTATGTCAATGATATTAATCCCTCGAATTTTTATATTATTAATATTAATTACAATAAGTTGAATTCCTCCGAAGATTACAAACAAACCCATAAGAAAACAGAATATTCTAATTAAAATCATTTTTTATCCTTTTTTAATGTCACCTGTTTCAGGAAGCATAAAAAGCTGTTATCGCAATAAATATAAGAGTTGCACCTAAAATAAAGGCAGCAACAGCGCACGCTATCCCTATTATATCTGGGAGCATAAAACCTATACGCTTTATATCGCTTATAAGATGAAGGCTCATACTTATCCCCATTGAAATAGGAATTATAGATAGTATTGATATAAAAACTCTTATAAAAATCATTTATTAGGCCTCTAAGGAGATAACATACAGATTAAGCTAAGAATAACTCCCGCCACTCCGAATAGAAACGATATTCCGTTCAATATAAGCATAATAACAGCCTCTTTGAACCGTATACTACCACTGTTATTTTCTTTCTTCATGGCTTTCTCCTTCCCACTTCTTTAATTCGTTTTCCAATCGAGCTATTTTCTTTTCCAAGCGCTCTATTCGTTTCAATGAGTGATATGCTATGTATTTGAAATAGCTTAGTTTATATTTCTTCCCTTCTATGTAAATCGGCAGTTTCATACGCCCTCCTTTGGCTTTCGGTGACCCCTCCCGGGGTTTCGGAACGGTGCCTCCGCTCTCTCTTCAGACCGATTATTCCTCCGCAAACATCTTTAATATCTCTTGCGCCGATACGTTGAGTATTTCTGTTAGTTTCAACATAGTTTCTGCGTTCGGTTCTCCCTTTCCATAAATCCATTTATATACGGCATGGTCTTTATAACCAAGTATTTTTGACAACCTATACGCCGTCATTTTTCTATCTTTTAATAGCTCTTGAAATTTCGTTCGTTTTTTCATGTTCTTCCCTTAAACTTTTGTTCGTTTATTGTTTAACGTCTTTCCATTCTGTTTATAATAAATATGTTGGGATTTCTTTCCAATAATTTTACAAAGGAGGAAAACGTTATGATAAGGCAACCTGTTTCTTCTACCGATATTCGGAGTATCGGTTATGAAAATGGCGTTTTAGAAATTGAGTTTCATTCTGGCGGTATTTATACATATCCGAATGTTCCCAAAGAGCATTTCGACTATATGATAAGTCACCCTCACCCTGGCACTTATTTTCATAGAATGGTAAAACCCTATTATCCTTATAATAGTAAACGCTAATCTTCATATGGCATAGGAATACCTTTAAGAGCTTCAACAAGCTCTATGTTCCAGTCGGTCACTAACACAGTCATGTGTGGGTGACCTTTTTTTCTTAATAGCTCTACAAGCGGACTTGCAGCCTCTTGAAGTTCTTCAAAGGTGATTTCCGTTCGTGAGGTCATCTTTTTGATTTCTTTCTCTGTCATTTCCTTTCTCCTTTCGCCCAAGGGCTTTATTCTTCGCTCTTAAAGCATGCGATTACTTCGTCGGTGCTGACTTTTAAGACTTTTGCAATCTTATCTACCATAAAAACACCTGGCTTTGCACGTCCCGTTTCCCAAGTGGCTACAGTAGATTGCTTTTCGCCTAAAGCTTCACAAAAATCGCGCTGTTTTTCAAATCCACACGCTTTTCTTAAATCTTTTAGCATGTTGTCCCTCCTTCTTACGTTTTATTGAGTTTCTCGATTTTTTGTAATTGTATTATAGCACCGTTTATTGAGAATGTCAATAGATTTTATCGAGAAAAACGATATTTTTTTAATTTTTTATGCTATAATATTGTCATAATCGATATTTTACAGGAGGCACCATGAACAATATAAAATTTTTACGAAAGAAAAAAGGATTAACTCAAGCCCAATTATGCAAGGTTCTCAATATTGCTCAACCTACACTTTCGGGTTATGAAACAGGGAATTATGAGCCTGATCAAGATACACTCGGAAGAATAGCAGACTATTTCGGTGTTACTGTTGATTTTATTTTAGGACGGGAAAATCATACAACAATCGATACAACCCCACGGGCGGCAAAAATAAAAGACCTCGCCATTAAAGACGAGGTCGAATTAAACGATTTTTATCCTGTTCCCCTTTTGGGAAGTGTCGTTGCGGGCGTTCCTATCGAATCGCAGGAAGATTTAGAGGGATATGTCTATATCAGTTTTAAGCCGAAAGAAGAATATTTCGCTCTCCGGGTGCATGGAGAAAGTATGATAAATGCAGGAATACGGGATAACAGTATTTTAATTGTCCACAAACAGCCTTACGCAAATTGCGGAGATATAGTGGTAGCTATGCTGAACGGAGAACAGACAGTCAAAAGGTTCAAAATGTATGGCGACAATATATTTTTAATGCCTGAAAATCCCGCCTTTGAGCCGATACCCGTTCTTAAAGGTGCAGACTTCCTGATTTTGGGAAAGGTCGTTGAAGTCAGAATGGCATTATAAAATATGGAACACGATGACATTAAATTGAAAATCGTCGATATAAACGACGGAGAAGCGCTTATCGAAGCGGCAAGACCGAAAGGCAAGCCGTTGACGGAAAAGCAGAAACAGGCGCTTATACAGGCGCAAAAGAAAAAGGAAGAAGAAAAAAGGAAATTGGGCGTTTTGCATTTCACTCAGGAGGAATGGAAAAGAATGCCCAAAAATGTAAAAAGAGCCTTTAAGGTTCACGGAATATTCGGCCGCCCGCGTATTACCGATGACGGATTATATCAGATTCGCACTCGCGCGCATGGGTTGAATATTCAAGTCACTCATAAAGATTTCACCGTTTGCAAGGAGTTATACATTGAGGCTTTGGAAAACGCTCTGGAAGGCAAGGAAACGCCGAAAAAGAAAGCCCCTGTATGTTTCGTCGAATATATGTGCAAATGGCTTGAAACCGTAAAGAAACCCTCTGTAAAAGCCGTTACTTATGCGGATTACAGGCAAACATTTACCGCATATATCAGTCCCGCATTTCCCGAAAGAAAAATTAAAGATATTTCACGGCAGGAATTACAGGAATTTATCAACGGTTATTCTGAGAAAGGGAACAATCGAACGGCAAAAAAGATTTATCAGCTTTTAAAATCCGCTTTCGATTACGCCGTAGACGACGAACTTATTTCTAAAAACCCCATGGAGCGCGTTATTTTGCCCAAATACGAGCAGGAGCACGGGCGGGCGCTCACTCGTGCAGAAGAAAAAGAATTCATCGAGAAAGCTAAAAAGACGCCTTATTTCGGAGCATTGGTATTTCTTCTTTATACGGGCTTGCGGCGTTCGGAGCTTTCCAGCGTAATAATTGACGGGGAATGGATTCGGCTTATTTCAGCAAAACAACGTAAAGGCACAACCGTAAAAGAGCGTTCTATCCCTATCACCCCCATGCTTGCCGATGTGCTTCCGTCTATAAACCTCGCGGAGATAAAGACGATTCGCCCCGATATTTTGACAAAATGGGTAAGTAAAATTATGCCTAACCACCATTGTCACGATTTAAGGCATACGTTTATAACCCGTTGCCAAGAATGCGGAGTGCCTACTCCTATTGTCAGTTTGTGGGCTGGACATAAGATTTCGGGGATAGATTCTTCCCTTACTGTGCAGGTATATTCCCACTATTCTGAGGAAACCCAACTCGCAGAAGCCCGTAAAGTAAGGTATTGAAGGCAATTTACTGCCCAATTTTACTACCCAAAAATGCAAAAAAATAGGCTGTTTTGGGTAGTAAGCACTTAACCGTAAACGCAAAAAAAAGACCGATTTCAAGAGAAAAACCCTCAAAATCGGTCAAATTTGGCTGGGGTAGCTGGATTCGAACCAACGAATGACGGAGTCAGAGTCCGTTGCCTTATAATATTTATTCATATATTAAAACAAATATATTATAAATAAAATATATTTTTCAGATAAAATACATAAATATAACTTTACTACCCAAAAACTACCCAATTTCTTTTTTTCCTTCCGAGCGGCGAGAGTCGCTTTTTTCTTTTGGGTAAAAAAACTTGACAAATTATATTAGTTTAATTATAATTGATTTGATTGGACTTATAGGTGCTCATAAAATATCCAATCATGTAAAAGGAGGTGATGTAACATGAAAGCCCTCTTTAAGGCTATAATGCTACACAGTTTAGCTCCTGAATGGCACCGCAGGCATCTCCTTTCTCGAACTAAAAAGAGCTGACGTAAGAAATCTTACATCAGCTCTTTCATTTTTACTTCCGCTTCACATAGAAGTGGAAGTATTGCGCATTTTTAGGATAAATACGCTTTCCGTTCCGCGTGATATAGCGAGTAAAAACTTCTACCATATCGTGTTTCATATGTACTACCTCCTTTAAGATATTTATAAAAAATATCAAAAGGTAGGTCGAAACAGTTGACAACATCCTCCAAAATGGAGTAATATAATATTGCTGTTTATTATATTTGTTGCCTACAGCAACGACTTTAAAGACATTAGAAATTGGCGTTTCTGATGTCTTTTTCCTTTTAACATTCCCTATACAGAATTAAAAATGATTTTTTTGATAACGAGCTGCTTGATAAGAAACGCCACAGTTTTTGACTATTTCATCAACGCTCATATTTTTACATCTCTCATAAGGAATAAGTAATTCTCCCGCCAAACAATTTGCTTGCCATTCAGGGTCTTTATAGCTTGGGATTTTATTTGAAGATGAACGATTGAAGTTTATCTTCGCTTTCTCTAATAACATGGCGTGCGCAATTTCGTGAGCTATGGTAAACCGATCTCGCCCTTTCCCTTGACATGCTCGCTCAAATATACTTTCGCGTATATATATAACTTTTTTCTCTAAGTTATAAGAAGCATGAGCATTTTTATTAAGGTATCTATCCCATGTAATATCATCTATTACATCGTAAGTAATATTTTTACCAGGGAATAAACTTGGTAATAAATCTAACAACCCTATTATATCTAAAAAAGGGCCCTTCAGGTTTATTTTTCTCCTAAATTCTTGAGCCAACATTCTTAAATCCAATCTACTACAAGGGGGAACCTCACAATTTGTTACACAATCACTCATTTTCTTTCTCCCCCCCGATTAAGATAATCGCTAATGACTTTTATTTCATCTTCATTCAAAGAATCAAAACTTCGAGCAAACTCTAAGGCCAAATTTCTTTGTTCGCGATTAGAATTTCTTAAATCGAGTTTCATAACGTTACCACTGTTCGCAACGCTCTCTTTAAGTGCTTTGACCTCTTCTTCATTAAACTGATATGTATTGAAAAGCTTTTTTAAAAAATCATGAGAGATATTTTTTCTCCCCATTTCCATAGAAGATAAATAAGAAGAAGGAACAAAAAGACTGTCCGCCATATCTTTAAGCGTAATTCCATGATTCACTCGATAAATTCTTAATATTCGCCCGAACTCAGTCAACATTTTTATACAACCTCCCTCAAGTTTTCTTTATTATACTATATGTTTTTTATTTTGTCAACCAATTTTATAACAAATTTTCCTATTTTTGGATAATTTTTTATCTATCATAAAACCCCGACAAAGCAGTTTTAACTACTCTGTCGGGGATTATTTTACTTGTTATAGCCTTCTGTTTTGTTTCCGAACAACATAATACCAGGTTCCAACTTATCGGATTTTTCGACAAGTTGAACGGGATTCTGTTTACACCATTCCATGCAGGCTTCGGTTTCAGAGGCTCGGAGTTTGTTCCTTTGGATTTCCATTCGAGAAAGATTCCAACCGAAAGAAGCCTTAAACGATACGTTTATTAATATCATTATGACCTTTATAATCGCCGCAAACATCACTGCCGAAGAAAAATTAAAAATTACTTTCGCAAACAATCTTCCGATAAACACCGCAGACACAAAAGCCAAAATCAAAGATTTTATTGTGTTTATGCGGTCGGCACGTTCCGCGTCGAACATTTCCGAAGGCGTTTTATTCGACGTGAAAGTTGCGTTGAACGACGTTATGAAGTTTGGGTCATACGCTTTTATTTTGATTTTATTGCACCGCCGAATCGCCCGATATTGCGCGAAACTGATTTTCTTTCCCGTCATCTCTTTCAAAAGCTCTGTAAGACCACGCCCGAGATATTTATCGGTATATTCCTCTATCGTCAATCCCACAAGATTCAGGTTATGTTTTCGATAAGCGATTATGGCGCTCTTTGTGCAATTCTCGCAATACTCCGATACCCGCGACCGATACGGAGAAGCGCATAAAGTTTTTATCTTCTCGTTTGCTTCGTCCGCCGCGTTCTTGTATGCCTCGGTATTTCTCCCTCGGCTTCGGGCATACTTTTTTATTAACTCACCTATGGAAAACGTCCCCGCCATTAACCATACTACTTCGACCGTAATTTCCTGTATATTCAATTCCGCAGAGGTATCTACCGTCACGAAATAGCTTGCGATAATCGCCACAAAAATCACTATCGTTATCGCCATGGTAAATATATCCACGAACGCTCCGTCTTTTTTCGGTTTATTGATTACCGTAACATTCATGACGTTTTTATCTTCTTCGGGTATCTTATCCATTTCCCTTTCCTCCGTTCAGATTCGTTACTTCCACTTGCCCGCAATATCTCCAAAGCTCCTCGAACTCTTTGGACAGCTTAAACGCTATTGCTCCGAGAGTATTTCCCACCGCCGCAAACGCAAAGACAAACGTCAAGCCTTCTATCGTGGATTTCTCCATACTATTGACAAGCGCCATAAGCCCGAACAATACCCAGCAAATCACTGCGGCGTTCGGGCTTTTGATTACCTTTATGAGCGCTTTATACAACGGCAGTGCGGCACAAATCAATACCGCGATAAACACTCCCGACAATGTGCTTTCCGCGTCATGCGTGGCTATCAACGGCAGTTTGACGATTCCCGCGATAAAGGTGGGAACGATACAAAAGACCATTCCCACACAATACGCGATTATCCTTGCGTTGTAGTACCATTCTTTACTGTGCTTTATCTTCTTCATCGTCGGCTTTCTCCTTTACGGGTTCGCCCTCGGTTTCTTGAATTGCCTTGTTGAGTTCGTGCTTTATCGTTTCCTTGCTCTCGGCTCCGATATTGAATCTCTCCATAAACTGCATAAAGGCTTTTGTATAACACGCCGTCGCTTTCTTTATCGCTTCCACGTCTTTCTTGGTGGACTGTCCCGTTTGTCCGTTCGCGTTCGATTCGTCTATTAGTCCGTTTGTGCCTTTAATTTGTTTATCCAGCTTTTCCGAGACTTCCGCAAGCTGTTTCTTCAATCTCCCGTTTTTGACGTTCGTATAAATCAGATAGATGATAAATACAGCAAGCTGAGCGACGGAAGCAATCGTGTTTATCGTGACTTGCTTTTCGGAAGCGGCGGTCTTGATAGCTTCCACCGCCGCGGCATATTCGTCGCCGATTCCCGCTTCGTCCGCGTACTTCTGTACCCATTCCAAAAACGCGTCCAAATCAAAGCCTATATCTTCGTCGGGTGTTTCCTCGTCCTCGCTCGTTTCGTCGCTTGTAGTCGAATCTGTACTGTCCTGCGGGGCTTCCGAGGTCGGTTCCTCCGCTCTCGCCGAATATGTATTCGAGCCGAATATAAAGCCTATACATACGGCCAAAAACGCCACAAGCACCGCAATTATGATTACGTTTACCAATCTTTTCTTTTTCATCTTCTTTTACTCCTCAAATGTTACATTTACGCCGTTATCGACGTATTCGTTCAGTTTTTCTAAAAGTCTTCTTTTTATTTCAAGTTCTTCGGTCAAAGTCTTTTCGAGTATTGTTATTCTCTCCTCCTGTTTCCTTGCCGTCTCTGTCAGGCCCGTTATCGTGTTTTCTATGTCCGATAACATTCCGTGCGCATAGAATTTGCCTTCGATGTCTTTTAAGACGAGCGGTTCTATATCATACTCCGAGACCTTGACTCCGCGAACGCAATGGATTATCTTTCCGTCTAACTGTCCCGCCATTAGCTCGTTCAACGGAATTGCTGTTTTATAGCCTTTCAGCGTGAGTTTCTTCTGCGGCCGGTCATTTATCCGATAGACGAAAATAAACTCTCCCGAAAGCCCTTTTATCCCCTCAAAATTGAGTTCAAGGGGAGTGTCGGCAATGGAAAAGGCAGGCTCTGAAAACCTGCCTATCCCGTGATATTTAAGATTTACCGTCATTGTTTACGTTTCCTCCTCCGTGCTTTTCTCTGCCGCTAACAGATGAGCAATTTTATAATTCGCTTCCAAGTCGAATTGCTGTTGCCATTCCTCGATTAAGTTACGGATATAATCGGGGACTCTTTCCTCGTTCTTCGCTTCCGCCAAAAGAGATATAAATTCGTTAAACATGGCTTGCACTATCGCATAGGCTTCTGCTTTCGGATAGTTTCTGACGGGTAATGCCTCAAAGTCCTCCAATGCTTCCACAATAGAAACTTCGGGAATATTGATTGATATACCGTTTTCTATGATACTGTCTGCACAATCCAAGGCCATTCGATAATATTGCTCCATTCTTTCATGGTCGGAATGGAAATTACTCGATACAATATTGTGGTGCAACACGATAATGTTTTCCACTCCCACCTTTAAGGCTTTTTCTGCCAAACGATAATTTTCCATTACTTCACCTCCGCATGTCTTTGAACCTTAGCGGGAATCGCTTCAAACGCTTCGTCTTTCAGGTCGAGAATATCCCGATACCATTTTATGACTTTGCTATGTTCTTCTTCCGTTTCCGTTGCCGTTCCGTAATTCACGTTTCCCTTATGAATGTCATAAGCGTCGAGTAAAGGTTTCCGTATCTGTCGTTTCGCGTCCGTTTCGTAGTTTGTGCCTGTTAAACGTGTCTTTACGTCTCTGAATGTAATTTTCCGTGCGTTGCTCCAAATCATTCTTTTGTCACCTCCTCGGGGGCTGTCAATAAGTAGTAGTCTTGCTCTACGGTGTTTTCCGCTCCGTATATGCTGTTGTCCGTGTCGCCTTGCTCTATCGTCTCACTTCCGTTCTTCCATGCTATGTAAGAGTCGGCGGAGAAATCTGCTTGTTCGGTCGTGATTTCGGCGGTTTTGTAAGTTACGGTTAAGGGATTGCCTGCTTCGTTCCATGCGGCAAGCTGGGATTTCCAGGCTGTCGAGGTGGAAAGATTTGGATAGGCGGTTTGTAAGAACCAAAAAACAATGGCGTTAAAATTTGCGTTAGACATATAACACCCTTCATTTTGTCCTGAAATAGCGTTATACGCACGGGTTGTAATTTTATTAGAGATTAAACCGTTTCTACTAAAACCAACAGGTTTAGTTATTACGTAATAAGCATAGCAATTATTAATAATCGAGGTATACCACGTCTCCGTCCCGTTAAATGTCAACGTATTACTCTGACTTTGTATCTCTCCTGTTTCGGGATATGCAGTATCATATTCAGTCAATTCCACCGCTTCGGGAAGGGAAAGCACTGATTGGGTGTAGGGCTCATACGGAAGCGCGGAAGAACCGTAGTTTAACATAGGTTTGAATACAACGTTATTTACACTCGCACCTTTATATACGACGAATTGTAATAACATTGACGACGTATTTTCTAAATTTAATTGAATATTACCGTTATATAAGTTCCAACTTTCAGTATAATTATCACGAGAAATTTGCAGACAATAAGTATCGGCTCCGCCATTTTCTAAACCGCTGATAGTATAGGTTCCAGCAGATAAAGAAAAGTCAAAATTATGAAAAATGAAAATGGCATTTTCAGTAGCTGTACCGTTTGCAATTATCGTCCCGTCGTTATTGACTGTAAATGTAACTCCGTTTAGAGTGTCCGTTCCCTTTGCATACGGATACGGTATCAAATTCTTCCCCGTGCTCACTATCTCCTTGAAGAAAGCGTTTTTCAGACCGGGGAAATACGACATGTAAGGAAGCGCAGTGGAGCCTGCGTTTAACATGGGCTTGAATACAAGGTTATTTACAGTAACCCCATTCCAAACTATAATAAATATATAATAATCCGTGTATTCAGTTGTAAAAGCAACCCCTTTTCCAATATCCGAATAACCTTGCTCGTATGTCGTATTTTGGATAAAAATCCTATAACCTTCAATACCTCCGCCAGAGGGACAACCGCTCAGAACATATTTCTTAGATTTATCAAGCCTTATAGGGAAAATATTAGAAACCAAAACAAAGCTGGAATTAGCAGTCGCAGTCCCATTCAAAAGAATACTACCGTCAGAATTTACCGTATACGTAATACCATTTATAACTCCAGTTTTACTATAATACGGATACGGTATCAAATTCGTCGTCTTTACCGTTTTTCCCGTAATCTTCTTTACAGGCGTTTGCACTCCGTCCGCGATATTCTCCCCACCCGCCGTCTCTCTCGTCGTATAGGTATCTGTTGCCGTCTGCACATAGATTTCGTTCTTCTGTTCCAAGAGGGTATAAAGTCCGTCTACTTGCCTCTGTGTGTTTGCAAGCGCTGTTTGGGTTGCGTAATCCATGGGAATATTTTTCGTCAATGCGAAAGTACCTGAATCCGCAGGAAAAAGATATGTCCAATCATTTCGTGAGATATATCCTGCATTATAGTTTGTCTCGTCCAAAGAGTTTTTAACTACTGTTCCCTTCTTGGCTTGGATTGCTTCTTCAAACGTATTTTCGCCTGTGAAATCGTTGTTTCCGGCTAATGTCGGGCACTTGGAAATCTTTTCTTCTACGTCGGCGATGTTTTCCATATTTGCACCGTTTTTAGGATTGCCGGACAAACCCTTGGCGATATTAATATTACCGTTAGCGTCACGCTTTACAATTGCGCTTGCTATGCTTGTGATAGTGACTCGTTCCATTTTTTGACTGCCGTCAGTATCTTTCACATAAGCTTCTTCATAAGCAGTTGCACCCGATTGTTTGTCAAGTTTATCTTCGCTTAAATCTGATACTTGAATTGAAAGATTATCTACGTCAGACATAAGTTCCGTCGTTACGTCCGAAAGTGTAGATACTTTATCGGAAATATCTGAAACCTTGCTTTGTAATCCCGTTATATCTTCCTCCATTCCAGGAATTTGTCCTTCTATTTGCGAAAGGGCCGAGAGTATCTGCGTCAACAAGGTTTCGTAATCGTCCGTAGGGTCGGGGAGTGTTATCGGCACTCCCCTTTCTACCTGAAACGACGAAGAAGCCGTCGCGATAAGTCCGCCGTTTCCGTTTCCCGCGTCTCCGTATACGTAAAACTGCATGTTTACCGTTCCGAAGGTCTCCGTCACCAATGCGGGTATGGAATACTCCCAAACGTTGAACTGTGCTCCGTTTGACGTCACTACTCCCGCAAGCTGTGTCGAAGCCGTCATCAACTGCGGCGTTGTCCATACGCCCGTCGGGAGCTTGAACGCCACCGTCACTTTCACGTTCGACGCGAACGCCCCGACAAATCGGATTGTGTTTGCATTGGCCGAGCCTTGATAGATTTTCTCGGGGTCTACTCCGAGTATTGCTCCGCCGCTGTCTACATAGAAATTCATATTTATGCCTCCTGTTCTTCTTTTTGTTTCATATAACTGAATACATCATGCGTCGGGAATATCTTGAATGCCCCGATTGTATCTCCCGAGGCTATATCGATATTCCGTCCGATAAGCAGCTCCCCGCCGTAAGTCGGCGTTATCGTCTCCACGTTTCCGTCCTCGTCCTCCACCGTGTACGGGTCGCCTTCATATATCGGTGTTACGTAGGCCCACGCTTTCCCGACTGTCGTCGCGGCTATTCCCGTCGCGTCGGCGCAATATACTTTGTCTACCACATTTAATCTTATCATATCCTCGGTTACCTCATATTCTGCCGCGATATTCTCCGTACTTAAATTGACTTTACGGGAAAACTTGTTTACAGGCGTTCTCAATATCACCAGCTTCGCTTTTGCTTTCGGGTTTAATCCGCTTACCAACGGGTTATTTGCAGGCAATGCCGAACCGATTATCACGCCCTTAATATCCGTGTTGAACTCCACGCTGTAATTCTCTTTCAACGCTTCCCGGCTGTCCTTTCTCTTTACGATGGTACAGTTTGCCGGAAGTTTCATCATCTCAATCGGATTGTTGCTTCCGTACTTTTCATACAACGGGAAGGATTCAGGATCACATGCCGTCGCAAGCGTTGAGCACAAAATTAAATCCTCGTAGTACATACGCCCGTAATAATCGCAATATTGTACCTCAGTAGTGAAATATCCTTCGGGGCCGTCGTTGCTTTGGTAGACTATTCTTTGTCCCGCAGAGAAATTGTCTTTGAACTCCCAAGAAAATTCCATGACGTTTCCGAACGCCGAAGCGATTACGGGTAAAATCACTTGCGGCAACGTCTCCTTTCCGTTCTTCGTCTTTCCCTGTATCAACACCGAGGAAATCTTTATCGTGTTGCTTATAGAGCTTTGCAGGAACGTTTCCACAAGGTTATTGAAAAAATTATATTGGTCGCAGAACATGTTTTTCGCGTATTCGGGTGCAGGTGCTTCTCTATCAGTCACGACTAAATAATCCGTATATATCGATTGCCTCTCCTGTACCATTCGCTCCGAGATTTCATAAATTCTTCTGTATGAGTTCGCTCCGATGTACTTTGACTTTCGGTTAAAGTTCTTTGAAAGCCCTACCGTACAAACAAAACGGTCGAAATTCACTTCGACCGCTACCGTGGATATATAATAATCGTCGTCCCAAAGCTGCCCCGCTGTCGGTATCGTCTCTATATTCATCGCATGGAATGTATAGCTCTTTTCGATATTTCCCAGCCGTTCCGCCAAGCCTTTGATATTCTCTCCGTAGTATTGTGTTTCTACTTGGTTTGCGCTTTGATTGTGCGCTATCGTCCGCGGATTTTTCAATAGGTCTCCTAAATACTGCTTTCCATGATTTACCCGCGCAGAGTATATCGGCGTATATACCAGCTCAAAACACAATTTCGCATAATCGCTTACCGTCAAGCTGTCATTGCCCGTCACCGCTCTGAGAATATTCACGATAGCATACTGTTCAAAAACAGGACTTGCCGCATTAGGAACCTTGAAGAAAAATCCTCCTATATTCGTATCGCCTTGCGTGTAATGTAGAGCATAACATTTTGAAGCGGGATATACGTCCGTATATGACGATAATTGAGAATCGTATATAGATTTCTCAAACAAATACGGGGTAATGTCGTACTTTGTTCCCGTGTTTGTATCTGTCCAATAAAACTTTTCTACTTTCAGTATCGGGAATACACTCGGAAATATCGTTCCTTCGTTTTCTTCCAATCTGATATACGAAGAATCTACTCTTAATGTCTGATACCCGTTTGAATACGGCTGTCCGACCGTCGCCCTCGAAGAATTGATTTGATTGACGAGATTATCCACATAACTGTCTATCTTCGTTAAGGCTTGCTCTATTCCGTAAGAGACTTGTTTTCCGCAATAATTATATTCGTTGAGATTCGTTATAGCCTTCTTATTTACGTCGTAGTAAGTCGCAAGCTCTTGCCCGCCGTATCTATCGAATGTGATTGTATTCCCGCTTAAACGCGGCTCTGCGTGGATATATCCCCCTATCTCTTGCAATAACTCCCGAAGCGTACACCGTGTAAACGTAAATTCGGGTGAGTATTGGTCGAACAAAGCAATTTCTTCCGCGTCTGTCGGGTCTTTATATGCAAATTGAAACCTCGGCGGTACAACATAATTCCCCGCCTGTTCCACCGTCAATTCTATTTGCGCCGACAAAATCGGAGTGATTGTTCCCGAAGGCGCCGAAGCCGTTACAGTGTATGTCGTATCGGTATAACTTATCAAAATCCTTATCCCGTACTGCAAGAAAACCTCTCTGTTTGTAATTACCGCGCTTGTTATCTTTCCACGTGAAATCGAATCCGTATTTGAGAAAGACGGCGGGTTTCCGCTCAACGTCACCATCATGCTTGTTTCTTGCGTTTCTTCCCTCGTCGCGCTCTCGTCCCATACCAAAGGCTCTACAAGCTCCAATGCTCGATTTATCACCTCTTTTATTGTCCATGGCTTCAATGGATATTTATTCGGCTGGCTCCAAATATCAAATTCCCCTGTGCCTGTGCTTTCATGTCCTCCCCAAGACATTGAATGCTCATAGTGAAAATGAATTAATCCACTTTTTGCTGTTATATATGCAGGGGTAACACTTCCGTCGTTATTGATAGTCGCTGTTTCAGAAGTCCCGTCCGAATATGAAATTGTTATTGTTCCATCTTGGCTTCCTGTTTCCACAGGTGTAACGGTTGGAAGCTTTATTTGCATACCAGGGAGAACAGGTGTTACGGTATTATTAAATTGTATATGTAAATGTAGAGTCCCGTCTCCCCCTTCGTTATAAAGCTGGGGAGTAATTTGTGTATAATTCCTCCCGCCCGCATTAGTCACACAAAGACTTTCTACCATAAAGCCTTCAAGGTACTTCGTTTCCTCTACAAGTGTAAGTTCATGTCGATAAAATCCCGACCCGTTCGGCGTTTCCCGTCCGTCGTCGTTTGCTATGATATAGTTCTTTGTTTTGGTCTGCGTTCCGTTTGTCCCTTGACTTATGACTTCCACCGTTACGGGCGTAAGCGGAGCAAAGATTTCAGTAGATACGCGGGAAAGCGTTAACGTCGCATAATCGAGTTGCTCGTCTAAAAATTCCCCGTACTTGAAAGGAAAAACTGCGTTTGTGTAATGGGTGCCGTTGATAGTGACTCTAAAATTGTTCATAATTTGAACTCCTATAAAATTTTTTTTATAAAAAAAGCAACTGTTGTTGACAGCCGCTGTTTTTTTTGATATTATAAAAATAGAGGTGTGTAATGAAAAAAAAGATTTTTTTTCGAGTATCTGTAAATATTGTCCTTATATTGTGCGCTATCCTTTCCGTTGTTGCGGCCTGTATGACTTTACACGACGCACGTGCGCAATTTATGCTTTGCGAAATAAAAGGCATGCGCGGTGAAACATACGGCTGGGCAATACATAATACCGTAGCAGGAATTGCAGAAATTCTTTGCGCATTAATTGCAGTTGTTTTCTTTGTGTTTTTTAACTTCAAAGACATCTCCTATCTCTGCGGCTCCCTGTTCAAAGAAATGAAAGAGCATAAGGAAGCTACAAAGGAAGAACGTAAGCAAAAGAAAATTGAAGAACTTGAAAAAGAATTAAACGAACTCAAAAACAAGTAATCCTAAAAATAGCGGCCGTCTATTGACAGTCGCTAATTTTTGTGATATTATAAAATAAAGGTGCGTGATGAAAAAATTGATTTTCAAAATTATATTTAATATTTTTGTCATTATTTGTATAGGACTTTCTATAAGTTATTTTATCGATAGTATTCAATCTGTAAAATTACTTATTTCCCAAGCAAATGATGGTTATGAATTTCATTCAAAAGCCGTATTTGGAACTATTCGTAACTGTATTTTTTGGGGAGTAACCTTACTTATCAATATCATTACCGTTTTACTTCTTGACTTCAAAGGAATAAAGTTTCTTACTGAAAGCGCCATTGAAAATCTTTCGGGGAAAAAAGAAGCGCTTGAAAAGTCCAAAAAAGAAAAACGTATCGCACAACTTGAAAAAGAATTAAACGAACTCAAAAAGGATAAATAATTTTATGTTTTTAGCCTTGTCTATTCTTTGTTTTGTGTATGCAGGAATAAGGTTTATTTTTTGGATTGTTTCCATAGTACAACATAACCCCTCAACTTATCTTGAAATAGCTATCTCATATATCATTTCAGGAATTATATTTCTCAAACTATATGCGTTACAAAAAAATGTTGACAGTAATGAGCGCCAAATTATTCAGTTAAGAAATGCTCTTAAAGAGAAACATTCCGACATATTTCAAAAAAAGCAAACTTTTGAAGAAGCGGAAGAAGAAGTTTTTAAGAAACAAGAAGAACGCTTAAAAGCAGGAATAAAAAAGTCTCATATTCAAACGGTATCTTCCACTAAAACGACAAGACATTCCGCTTTTAATCCCAATAATTCAACCAACGATAAATCAGGAGAATAGAATATGTTTCCTAAAATATTTTTAATTTTTGTTGTTATATCAGGAATTGGCGTTTTTGCTTCTCTCACTGCCGTATTTTATTTTGTTTCCGAGGGAGCACTAAAAAGTGTAGGCTATGCCGTTGGGGGTCTTGTGGGTTGTATAGTAACTCTTTTCTATTTCTTACAATTAAATACCATGCAAAAGAAAATCGAAGAGCTTGAAAAACAGTTGAACGAATTGAAAAAAGACGAGTGACAACTCGTCTTTTAATTTTTTCAAAGTTTTTTCTAAAAACACTTGACATAATGCGCATTAATGCGTATAATAATATATAAGAAGTAAGGTGAACACTAATGAAGAGAAAAGATTTGATAAGATTATTTGAACAAAACGGTTGGAAGATAGCCCGAGAAGGCGGAAATCACACTGTTTACACAAACGGAAAAGAAGTTGAAGCCATTCCAAGACACAATGAAGTCAATGAACGGCTTGCAAAAGCTCTTATCAAAAAGCACAAATTAAAATAAGGAGGTCAAAAGTATGAAAAGTATTTATTCTATCGTTATCACCCCTCCCGAAAACGGGGAAGAATATTACACGGTATATGTTCCTGATTTGGATATCTATACCGAAGGGAAAGATATATCCGACGCCATTTATATGGCGAAAGACGCAATAGGGGCGGCAGGTATTACCCGCGAAGATTTGGGACTTCCTCTGCCCAAAGGAACGACATTAAAACCTAAATGCAAAGAAAACGAAGTCGTTGCATTGGTAGACGTGGATTTTTCTGCATATCGGGAAAAGGAAGATACCCGAATGGTAAGAAAAAACTGTACAATTCCTCTTTGGATGAATAAAAAAGCCGAAGCCCAACACATCAACTTTTCCGCCGTCTTGCAAGAATCTTTGAAAAACATTTTAGAAGGTTAAATTTGCTCACCCCTCCATTAATTATTTTTGTTGAAAGCCGTACCCTTCGGGGTACGGCTTTCTTTGTTAAAACTCGCTTGCATTCATATAACGGCTTCCCGATACGGTTACTCTTTGAGCGGAGAGGTTTCGGGAAATATCTTCGAGCCTGCGTTCGGTATTGATAGTCTCTTGATTTTGTGCTATGGAAATAACCGAGGACAACGTACTTAAAGCAAGGCTTATCGCTGCGCCCGGGAGTCCACCGAAAATTGCCCCGATAGCTACACTTTCCGCCGCATTGTAGATTGTCTTACCTACCGAATAAGCAAAGTTTGCGCGTTGGTGTTGTTCTCGTGACCCCGTACGAAGTTCCACTTGTGAAAGCTCGTAAGAGATAAGCTGATTAGCGGTAGACTTCAAAGGCCGATAAACGGACAAAGCCCCGCGCAGGGCTTTTTTTGCGTTAGGGCTAAGTCCTCCGCTCGTCTCTCCGCCTGCGCCGCCACCCGAAGCCTGCACTCCGCCGACCCCGCCGACTTCCTCGGCAATTCCCCCGCCCGTTTCGTTTTTGAGTATTAAGACATATCCGTTATTTTCCGCCATAAAATCACCCTCCTATGTGTTCCCTCTCCACATAAGGAATAAGAGATATTTTATAAACAAGGTTGCTTACGCTCTCACCGTGAGCAGAACATTCCCCTAAAATCATTGTCATTGTTCTTATGTCCGTTTCTCCGAGCTTAACGGAAACAGCTCGGGGGGTATTGACAGCAAACACACCCATAATGTAGTTTAATACGGCGGAAGAGAAAGCAGAGGTCGAAGAGGCGGGCGATTCCAAATCAATGGAAAACGTCGAATTTTCGGCATATGCGGTCGCCTCTCCGTTTGTAGATTCCGCGAATAAATCCGCAGAGGGACTGATTGCCCGACCGAATGTGAATCTTGTATAGGCTATTGTTTCCCCGTCTACCATTATTGTTACGTCGGAAGAATTGACGGCGTTTTCAAGATATGAAAAAGTGATTGAGCAAGTATAAATCAGACTATCTGCCGCATAGGGTCTCAAAGCCCTTAAATCGGCCGCAGGAAGCGAATACGCTACGCCACCGACATATTCCTTGCCGTCAATCGTCACTTTCAATTTCGTGTTGTTTGAGAACGCGGAAGAAAGCGCGTCTCTGACAGTCTGGACGAATTGAAGTTCGCCCGTATGGTCGGGATCGGGTTCGTCCCCGCAAGGGACCAAAAAGCTCAAACTTGTAACGAGGGCATACGCGGTCACGCCCCCGCCGAGATTTTGTATTTCGGATTGCGTTAATTGGAAAAGTCCGTTTATATATTCCGTAACGGTATTTTTTCTTCGGGAAGCGTTTTTCCAATCCCCTGCGTCTGTAAATACAATGAAAGGAAGCTCTGTTTTTTGTAAAACGGGCGTTATGTAGTTATCTTTTAATTGGTCTAATGTAATCATGTTTTTTTAATCTCCCCGCCGAGTAAATCGGCCATTAAATTTATCAAGTATTCGCAAGCATCGTTCCACCACCCTTCATTCGGATTCGTTGCTCCATGCCAGCGTTCCGCAAGCCACGGTTCATTCGTGTAAGGCATATACGGAGCAATATCTTGGTCTACATAAATTCGACATTCCTGCGGAGACGGAAACTCGATTTTTATAGCGTTCAAAGCCAAATTCCCCGTATCGAACGGGGCGCGTTCTAAAAGTTCGCCGTAAGCCAATTCGCACGCGGCGGCAAAATCTTCATCGGAAATCATGTCTCTACCTCCCAAGGATTATCCACTCTTAACAATCGCATAAGATATTCGGATTGAACGGGCTTTTTGAAAATCCTTAAAGCCTCCTCGGTTCCGGGTACTTGTTCATCGTGAAGGATTTGGTCTATAATCCACATTTTGCCGTCCTGCGTGGAAATATAACCCTTTACTTTGAAATTGCAATCTTCATTGGTACGAATTGCGTAGGTTTCTTCGTCGAGCCGTACCGTTCCCATAATAACGCCAAAGGTACGGGAATACGGATTGATTTGCTTATAATGAAAAGTTATACGGTTTAAATCGGGTGCCTCTGTGGGCTTAGGCTTACGAGGATAATAATAACCCGTGAAATAGTATTCGGTTGAAGGATTAATCAAATCAAGAAAATCCATAGTCAAATCCTCCCTGTGTAAAGAATAGACATTCCGAGTTCGGGAACAATTTGCGACAACGTATTCGCGGCCTGCGTATCAAACCAAACTGCACGCTTTGCGGAATCGGTAGAACGCGACAAATCCCCCACAACGGAGATATAGATAAACTGTTCTCCCATAGCCTGCATAATGATTTTACGAAGCGACGGGACTTTTGCGATGAAACAATCCTGTCGAATGTTATCTACGTTGTATTCGTGAATGAAATTATAGACGTGATTAGACGCAAGCCGCAGGAGCTGTTTTTTCATGCCTTGGGGATTGATAGTCGTGCGTTCGGTGATACGAGTATCGAGGTCAACGGCGAGCACGTCCGTTATGTATTTTTCGGTCAATACATATCGTCCCGTGAGTTCGTCGAAAATCATATACTCATCGTCATAGGGAAAAATCCGCTTAGCGGGAGTAAGCGGAGTAGAAGGTATATCAGCCATATAAAGTAAAACCTCCGAATAAAAATTATGGTGTCCGCTGATAAGGCACAACGGACGAAGCCAATTCCAAAGGAGCTAAAACTTCGCCTATGAATGAGTGGAAAGGGGCTTTACGATAGCCCCTCGGAAACGGTAATATATTAATATTCCGCCGTAAGAGTAACAGTAGAAGCATAAGCGGCAGTTGCAGTATTCGCTGCGGAAATAGCGGTCGAATTGGCCTGGTATCCGTCGGCAGAAATAGCAACCGTGGCGGTGCTGGCTCTGGGCAGAGTAAAGGTATAGGTACCGTCCTCATGATTAGCCACAGTAGGATAAGTCCCGTCCTCAGCCCGAACCACAACAGAAGCAGCTTTAAGCGGCGTGCTTTCCGTGCCGTTGACGGTGAGCGTCACTTCGGTGACAAGAGTCGGAGCCGTCAAGCCGATTCTCTGAACACTCTTTTCGCTGGGATCGCCGTTCTGATAGCCTTCGATAATACCTTCCATATTTGCAGGCGAGTTGATATCCTCGAACGCGGGAACGGGATTCGTGAAGTCAGCCAAATCATTGGCGGTTTCGACGACAAGAGCGATAGACGAAGGCCGTACAACCTTGACGCCCCAGCCCCAATCGTTACGGATTATGTAGCCAATGGAAGTCGTCGGAGCCTTATCGACATCCGTAACCGTAGCCGACATACCGAACATCGTGCCTTCGGCGTTAGCGATGTAGGCAACGACTTTATTCCATTGTGCATACTGCGTCGCATTGAGATTGAGAGTCGCCGCGGCGGTATCGAAATACTCGTCGGGAAGGACTTTGATAATAACGCCCGAATACCGACCATAGACATAGTTACCCATAAGTCTTTCACCGCTGTCGTCCAGATAGCCGTTCAGCAGAATCCTTTGGGCAATGTCGGAATTGACGAGAGCGCCGTTCTTAATTGTTTTGAGCTTGTTGAACAAAGACCAGCGCATGACGATGACGGATTTTTCAGGAGAATACGAAACAATACCCTCTTTATACGAACCGCGAACGTTAGAAATCTTCGAAGCAAGGGAATTGAGAATCGTCTGCAAATATCCGTCATCATTGGTCGCAGGGTTATAAGCGATAATATTTGAATTACCGGTCTGATTTGCCCTTGTAAGACCTGCGCCGATATGTGACGCAAGAATATCCGCGTCCATAAGCATTCCAACGGTTTTAGGGATATACGAAGTATATTGGCCAAGTAAATCGAGGTCATTGCCGATCATACGCATATTGACACGGGAAACCTGTGCCGCTTCGTCATATTCCTGCATGAACTTAATATCGAATCCGTCCGACTGTACTCCATGCGGAAGATTCCGGTTAAACGGGAGATTGTTTCCGGGCGTGCCGTTATCTCCGGCGTCCGAAGGACAGAGTTTCGAGCCGAGAGTACGTTTAATTCTGGGCGGCATATAAAGCATAGGAATACGAAGCATACCTACGTTTTCCGATTCTGCGCCGGCAGAAGTAACGCCGAGCCCGTCGACAAACGCACGGGAAGCGAGATTGACAGCCAGCCAACGATTGGCGAGCCGCCTGTTTACAAGCACATTCCCCACAAGCGGATAGTTACCGCTGGAAGGCGTAATATTATACGGTGCGCCTGCATTAGCCACAGCCTGCAAATAAAGCTGGCTGTCAGAGATACCTTGGGAAATTACGAGATTGTCCGACATTTTTTTAATCCTCCTTTGTCGTTACATAATTTTTCTGATTGCTTTTGCGACGTCCTCGGGAGTCATTTTCTTTGCTTCCGCAGGAGTTCCGTCGTTCTGAAATACTCCGCCGCGCTGTCCGAAGGCTTCTTCCATTCTTTCAGCCGCTGCGCCGTCTGCTGTTTGTGCCGAAGCTGCCGGAGAGTTTATCTTCTCCAACATTCCGACAATTTTTTTCATGGAAGAGATTAACGAAGTCGCCCACGTCGGAGCTTTTTCCTCGTCCTTTTTGGCCTCTTCCTTCTTTTCCTCCGCGCGTTCCTCGTCTGCTTTCTTCGTCCCTTCCGATTCGTCTACGCGGTCTTTTGCGTCTTGGGAATTTTCATTCCCCGAACGTTTTTCCTGTTCCCCTACGCTTTCGTCAATCCGGTCTTTCTCCGTCTGACTGTCGGGGCCTTTCTCTTTAACGTCTTTTTTTGCTTCTTCGATTTCCTTTTCGTCTTGGGTCATTGTTTCTTCGACCTCCTCCTTGTTTTTTTTCTTGAAAAAGGGAAATTTCCATGCCATGGCTTTTCCTCCTTTGAGGCATAATAAAAGCGGGGTGCATTTCAAATCACACTCCGCTTTGCTATAAAATTTTCACTCGGTCGGGATAATACGCCCGACCGTTCTTCTTGCTGAAACGCTTATACTCGTCATAGATTTCTACGGCGTTTCTACGCGCTTCTCTGTACTTCTCCGCGTTGTTTCCCTTATACATCAACGCTTCTTCCCGATAACCTATTACCGCGCGTTCCAAGGCCCTTTGACGCTTCGTTATCGCGTCCTCCTTCTTCCGCTCCGTTTCCGAGACAAACGGTATCACCATGTTTGTTTTGTATGGCAAGAGACGGTGGCGACAGTTAAACCCTAGGAGACCGTTTTTATAAGTCCTTCCGGCTTTGGTTGTGTAATAAACGTCCGTTGCCGTTTCCAGCGGTATAAACTTTCTTCCGTCCTCTGTCGTCCCGCTCGTCCCGTCGAGGGAATACACCCGACCTTGCCAAGGTGCACAACGCTCCGAACAATCCGCATGCACCGAACACACCACAAGCCGCGTCCCTGAATTTTTCAGGTCCGCTATTTCCTGTAAATGCCTCTCGTATCGCACCTGCATTTCCGCCAGATTGCGCAGAGAATTTCGCCCCGTCACATCGTTCGGGTCAAGCGCTTTTTCCTCTGCAAGACCGCCCAAAGCCTTTGAAACGCGGTCTATATACGTCTTTTGAAACTCTTGCAACGGCAAGCCTCTGTCATAGGCACGAAGCCGTATTTCCGTGCGCTCCGCAACCTGTTCGACGGCGTCTATTTCCCGCGGAGTTTTGGGAACGAAATACTTCCCTTGAATCCCGTTCGCTTTGCGTTCGGTAATTCTTTCGGATAACAGCACCACCGCCGCAAGAAGCGTTCCGTTCAGATTCAAAGTCGCTTGAAAATCGGAATAGGCTTTGTTTGCGAACTTCATAAGGGAAACCCGCGCGTCTTTTTGAAGCGTGGGAGAACGAATCCGAGCGATTGTGCGGGAGATTATCTTTCTCACTTCCGCGGATATAACGACAAAGGACGCGCCGCCAAGCACGCCCTTTTTTATCGCCGTTTTTATATCCGTCTGTGCGTCCACCAATATGCTCGCCTGTTCATTCAGCGGGTCGGGGACGTATGTTTTCAAATTCATTTTTATTCCGTGCCTCCGTAATAGTCTTTTTCATTGAAAAGCGCATTTCCGAACGCTTCTTCTCGCTTTTGTCTTTCTTCCTCGTCAATTTTGGCTATATATTCCTGCGTTTCTCCCGCCGATATATCATTGACATGTTGTATCGCCACGTCTTTGGGAACCAAGCCCGCCGCATAATTATCGCGGATATTCTGATCTCTTTGGATTTTATTCCCGACGTAATCCGTGAGTTTTATTCTTGCCTTTCCCGTAAAACCATACTGTAATAATACCTCGGCTATCATGCGGTTTATATTCGGCACGATTGTCTGATGAATCGACTGAACACTTGAACGAGTCAAATTTTCTTCGGCCGTCACCTCTGTTGCCGTCTTTGAGCTTTGGTCTTGCAAGAACGGAAACACCGAGGTCGGAGCAAATCCGCAATGCACCGCCGCTTGGCGTAAATAGACTTCTAACATACCGCGATATTCTTCCGAACGGATATTGAACTGCACCGATTGAGGGGGAAAGTCTTTATCATGTTCCGTAGCGATATATACAAGTGTATCATCGGCATCAGACCAATCGCTTGTAAAAAATTCAGACTTTGTCTCGATTCCTAAACGCTTGAAATCTTCGCGGATAGAAGTGAGATATTTCCGCGGTACAAGAATTTTGCCCCTGCCGAGAATCACATCTGTGATAGAACCGGAAAAGACTACATCGGTCGCCCAAAGAATGTCTAATGCTCCATATAAAAGCGGATCGCCCAAAGCCAATCCCGGTACACAGCTATTATTCGCCGTACGACGCCATAACCAAACGCCTAACCCGTCTTTGAAAGGAAGCAAAACCTCTTTATTCAGCGTGATTCCACGCCGCAAAAGCATTTGACGGATATTATCCGGTAAATCTTCAGCTCGAATTCCTTCCGCCTCCATTGTCGGCATTAACTCTTTTCCGGCAACACCGCTTTTCACATGGACTTTATTTACCGATACCGCTCTTCCCGATTTGTCATAATATCTCTGCTCTACGAGCCAATATTGTCGCGAAGATTTCCGGCCGAAACTTTCGGTATATAAAAAGCTGTTGAAACATGTTATATAAACCACGTCTCCCATATCGTCCATATCCGCATAAAACCGATCGGCTCTAAGGGCAGAAGGATAGGTTTTTCCAGACGCGTCTTTATTCAGTTTTACCGCTACCGTTCCACCCATCATCATATAATCGATAGCTGACTCGATAAACGTTTCAAACCCTACGCCAGGCGACCAGACATCTGAAAGCGCCCTGCACGCTTCGTCATCTCCTTCAAATAATATCTTATCTCCTTTGACGAGCTTGACTGCGGAATTTTTTAACGTCATGCCTATGTTCATTTTTATCCCGCTGTTGATAAGATTATCCGCACTTCCGCAACAGTACGCCATGCACGGTCTTACTACTTTGTTCATATAGTCGATGAAAAAAACGTCAAGCCCCGTATAATACAGTGAACAGTCTACAAAATTTTGCGGCGGACGTCTCCATTCATTATTTAAATAATCTTCAAGTTGTTTTGGCTGCTGAAAGCCCATTTTCGTCTATTGCCTCCTTTATTACAAGAAATCGTAATAATACTCGTATGTCGCGTATTTATCCGCATCGATTGTATGATCGCTTTGTCCTTCCGGTATCTCGTTCTCTTCGTCATAAGCAAACGTTTCGTATTCCTCAACGCTTATTTCATTTTCCGGAAGGTCAAGAAAAAACAGCTGTCCGCTCCGGAAGCTGTTTACAAGTCTTGCATTATCTCTTTCTATATCTTTATCTGTCACCGCTTTTGTTTGGAATCTGGTCGCCTTCTCGAATTCAAGCATTAAATCCTGCGTCAATGCCGCTCCGTCAAAACACCACCGCTCCCGCGTAGGTTCCGGGATTTGTATTCCGTATTCCTCCATATGTTTTCTGAATTTTTTGTACCATTCGACCATTAATTCTACTTGGTCGGTATGAGATATTCCTTTCATTCCCGTCATTCGGCGTTCTTTCGCGATGTCAAGGTAAAATGTCGACAGTTTTATCAATAAGCTATCAGGATATAACGCCCACGCAGAAATTGCCGTCGCGTCGTTCTTTAAGCCGCTATCAACGCCATAAAACATATATGTAGGTTGATAATATATGTTCCGAACAATCCTTCTTTGTAAATCCGCCAACGGCAGAAGATGTTTTTGACGATTGAACGACCAAATGACAAGCCCTTCCAAACTTACTACTTCACCGCCATACCAATACGCATAATGCACAGGATCTTCGGCTTTCATCTTCAAAATGTCGGCTATAACCACAGGGTCCAGAAGTTCCGCTATATCTCTCCATATCGGATTTATTAATATAGCCCCGCGCTTTGCCATTTGCGGATAGTATTTATTCGCCCAATGATTCAGCCCCGGCGGAGGATTATACCGAAAAGTAATCTTACTCATTTCGTCCATATACCGCAAAGCTGTCGACTTCAAAGCCTCTACATACTTTTCATCATCCGGTTCGTTGGCTTCTTCCAACATGACCTTCTTTAACTTCCCGCTCGGCGGCGTCATAGCCTTTGTTCGGTCTATATCCTTGTTTATGGCAAAGAATTGACAAACATTTCCCGTTTGATTGCATTTGATTTCAAACGGGGAGGTAGATACTTTGAAATCTGTATCCACTCGATTGGAAAGCGTATACCCTTCACCTCTCAGCGTCGATTGAAGCGATTGGAAGATTGAACGACGTATCGTATTATCTTCTGAACGACAATACCAAATATCCCCGGGCTCTTTATCGAAAAACAAAGGAATTGTGGCCTTTTCATCATTCACGGTTTTTCCGGATATTCGCCCGCCCTTTAATACAAACGTCTTTACTCCAAGCGCCGAAGCGTCTATATCTTCTCCATGCAGTAACTTTCTCTTGATTTCTCTTTTATACTCCGGCGTAAACTTTGCCCGCTCAACCGCTGTCCGATTCGGTATGAACAACTCTTTGAAAATCTTCGGGATAATTACTTGTTTACTCATCTTTCATCGACGTATCGGTAAAGATAAATTCTACCGTCTTTCCTCCGTTTTCTTCCGTTCCTCCGTTATCCTTTCTATCTTCAAATAGTGCATATCTCTTCCCCAACAGCTCCGCAGCTTTTAGGCGTTCTTTCCGTCCTATCTCTTCGTTTCGCATGGTCCCCGATAAGAACTCCAAGACCTCTTCTGCCGTCGCTATACGTGAATTATGCGCCTTCTGCTGGTGTTCTGAAAGATAGTTTTCGATTTCAACATTTTTCAACAGTCTTTGCCCGATTGAATAAGCCGTCTTTTTGGAATATCCCGCTTTTATCGCCGCTTCCGTCGCGTTTCCCGACTGTAAATAATAATCGCAGAACTTCTGCTGTCTTACGTTCACATCGCTCAACTCCTTTGTAAAGCAAAACCGCCGACTTTCGTCGACGGTTTCTCTACTTTTTCCATGTTACCATTATATCACATTAAAACGGATAAAAACCGCAATCTTTTTGCGCCATTTTTTAAGGGAACAATTTATACTCTTCTGCGATAATTTCGGCCGTAAATAAAATTTCTTCAATCCAATAATCCGAAGTTCTTTCAGAAATACCTGTACTCCACGCCGCTTTTCTATATCCGAAACGCCGAAGCCAACGATTATAAATATAACTTGCCTTTCCCTCACCTCCGTGTTTCTTATCCTCGATTTTATAGTGTTCTATCGTCCTTTTAACAATCTCTACCTGTTTTTCGAGAGTGTCCTTTTTGTCTATGTATCTCAATACCGTTTTTTCCGTTCCGTTTGAATGGTCTGAAACGACGGAAGGGCGGGAGTAATCCACCCCGCCCAAACCAGGTATATTCAGCATTTCCAACCGCCTCTTGTTATTCACATAGTCCCGAAATGCTCGCTTTATGTATTCCCGCTTCTCCTCTATCGTCATACCCTTTTCCTTCCTTTCAGCTTCTTCTTTTCTTTCCCGAACCTCTTGCAATCTTTCTTCCCGCACTCCGATAACGGACAATTAAGACAAATATCCACTTCCGCTTTCGGCGTATATACTTCATGCGCCGTTCCTTTCTTTAATGTTTTCATTCTTCTACCTCCATCAACTGTAATAGTCGACATAAAGCAATTCAAGCTCACCGCGCAATTTTTTACTCATTTTATAGTTACCGTCGAGAATTTTTTCAAGAACCTTCTTTGTTTCACTATAAGATTTATCGTTCCATTGCGAAACAGGCTCTCTCGGCTGTTGAATTTCGGGACGCATGCCGCCCTGTCGATACGTAATAACGAATACATCATCTCCAACGTTATTTTTGAGTTCGTCAAGATCAACACTTCCGTCCTCTACAAAAATAAATGTCTTAATCATTCCTCTACCTCCACTCCGTATTCTTTCGCATATTCCTTTATGGGAGCCTCTAAAAATTCCCAAACTATTGCAAAAAAGAACAAAATATGATATAATGAAAGCAGAACAAGGAAAAGGCGGTTCAAGTATGAAACAGATTTCCCTATTTGCCGAAGAAAACAGATTGCAGAAGCTTAGTGCTCTCGGAGATTGCCTTGAGCGGTTGAAGATCATCGACTGGGAGAGCTTCCGACCCATCATTGCCCTTGCGCTAATCCGTGAGAGAAAAAGCAACGCGGGCCGCCGTCCTTTCGACAGTGTGATGCTATTCAAAACAATCGTACTGCAAAGATTATACAATTTGTCGGACGACCAAACCGAGTTTCAGATCAACGACCGCATGAGCTTTATGAGATTCCTCGGTCTTAGCTTGGACGACAAGGTACCGGATGCAAAGACCATTTGGCTGTTCAAGGACACACTGACCAAGGCGGGTATCATGGAGCAGCTATTTTCGCAATTCAATCGGATGCTGGAGGAGCGTGGAATCATCACCCATAAAGGAACGATCGTAGATGCAACTTTTGTGGATGTGCCCCGCCAGAGAAACAGTCGCGAGGAAAACCGGAAGATCAAAAACGGCGAAACTCCGGAGGAATGGAATGAAAATCCACACAAGATAGCACAAAAGGACACCGATGCCCGTTGGACGAAAAAGGGAGATGAAACGCATTACGGATATAAGGATCACGTCAAGGTAGATGCTGACAGCAAGCTGATTCTTGACTATGAGGTAACGCCCGCAAACGTCCACGACAGTAATGAGTTTGAAGAGTTCTTCGGTGAAGAGGATCAAGCTGCATACGCCGACAGCGCTTACGTTGGCAAAGAATTACCCGAACATATCCGAAACGAAGTCTGCGAAAAAGGCTATCGCAATAAGCCTTTGACCGAGGAGCAGAAAGAAAACAACCGTCGCAAATCCAAAATTCGTTGTCGTATCGAACATGTCTTTGGTTTTATGACCGTATCTATGCACGGACTAACGCTCCGTAGCATAGGTCTTTCCCGCGCGCGTTTCAATATTGGACTTACGAACCTTGTTTACAATCTTTGTAGGTTCGCCATAGTAAGCCGAAAGGCGAAGTGCACGGGATAACCATGTCCAAAATCGGTGATAAAGACCGATTTTAGAGGCTATTAGCCTGATTTACAACGAATTTTCGGTTTGAATGCGCTTCACATGCTCAAAATTCGTAAAATTTCGAATTTGAAGCGCAAAATCTAAATTCGGAAATCTATTTTTAGAGGTTCCCTTATATGATTTTCAAACTGTTCGACAAGATTTTCCGCCACTTCTTTCACTGTTGAACATTTACAAGAATATACTCCGTTTTTTATTAAGCCTTCCGCAAACTCTTTCACCGTTTCCTTTACGTTTCCATAGCCCGCGGCATATAAAAGTTTTGCTCTTATTTCGTCGTCGGGTGTCGGTATATAAGCACTCATTGCCTTTATCATTTCTTCGATTTGCTTCTCTTTCTCCATGTTAGTCCTCCAAGTCAAACAAGGTTTCTCCTTTCGGTAATTCTTCATACAGCCAATAGTTAAAATATTCTTCGCCTGTCTTAAACCCGTATTTGTTCGATAAATTTTGTTTTATCCGTATTCGCATTATATCCTCACACAACTTTATGAATCGTGCTTTATACTTTGGATATTTCTTAAATTCCTCTATCCTGTGTTTCCCCGCCATTGGACAACCGATACACCCCACTCTCGTAAATCCTTCTCCGTAAAGAGGATTTACCTCTATATGCTCACTTTCGATATAATTCCAAAGATATTCATTGCTCCAATATGCCAACGGATTCACTATAAAGTAGTTTTTTCGATAACATGCGTCCGTTTGTCTTACTTCGTCTGCGTTATCGAAATGAAATAACTGAATGTCTGAATATTTTTCATCATCTCTCATTTCGATACTATCCCGATGTAATGACCGTTTCACGCTTTCCGCCTTTCTTACCCCGAAGGAATGTGTTGCAAATTTTAGTTCCGGTATATCCCGTTCTTTCAGTTCACTGCAACAAAATCGAGCTTTTCTCAAAGGTAACATCTTCCGTTCTAAACATAACGACCAAAAACTTTTTTCAGGATAATAGATTTTACACGGAATCCCTTCCGCTTCCCATTGCGCAAACTTCTTTCGTATATAATATACCGTCTCCGGCGCGTCCAACGTCGTATGATTATGCTTGACGAAAAATTTTACTCCCGATTTCCGAAACAAGTCCACTAAAACATCACTGTCTTTTCCTCCGCTATATCCTACGATATATCCCAACGGATTGCGGTATAAAGCGATAGGCTCAAACTCTTTTATCAGCCTTATACTTTGTTCTACCGTCGAATTTTCCGTTCCGTCAAATACGGATTGCTGATAGTTCATTTCACTCCTCCAATTCTTCGACATAACACCAACTTTGCGGCGGGCGAGTTACCCAACGGTCACAATAAATTTCCATTGTTCCCGCCCAACGACAAGCATATTTACAATCCATACACTTTCTATGAGTGTAAAAGTCCTCACCGCCTCTTACGCAGGGAAATTTGAAATCTCCGTTCTCTCCCAGCTCCTTCGGCTTGTCGTAGATTTTTAATTCCGAGATATGCCAGCCGTAGCCGATCCTAACTGTATTGTCGTAATTTTCGCCGTAGAAATAATCGCAAATTTCTTTGTACGAAAGGCACGCTTGTTTTTCTACGTCATCGCACGCAAGACTGCCTACGACAAATTTTTCAATATTATTGCACACGAACTCGCCGATGACTTTCCCGCCTCCTTCCCTGTATGGTATAGGCATAGGTTGCGACCAATACTTTGTTTTACCTTTGCTTTCGTAGATATAGCACTTAAACGGCGTTTCTATCTTCGGGCGCGTCTTTCTCACCTCTATTGTCTTGGCTCCGCTTTCTATCTTTGCGCACCACTTCGGTTGTATGCTTATCATTATCGATTTCATCTTTTCTCCTTTCCTACTTCCCGCTCATGTGCGCGAACGGGTTTCGGTTTGCCTTGCATGTTTGCTCTTTCTCACAAAACTGAACTTTTCCTTTTTATTTATTCCAACCCGCGCACGGTCGTTTGCTTGTTATTCCGTCAAACACTCTATCTCTACTTCTACCCGAGCAGAGTCTCCATATTCTTTCTTTACCGTCAGCCCTATG
>OLNV01000344.1_pt1 | contig 36994 bp, 55 predicted proteins | sample 1672891 | NCBI WGS metagenome assembly OLNV01 (sample SAMEA3136734, study PRJEB25190) | human gut metagenome | biome: human gut; feature: human-associated habitat; material: faeces | place: Austria | collected 2013 | reverse complement strand
GGAAAAACTGAGGAAAACAACGAGCGACATGGTCTACCAGTATATCCATGAATTTAATGTGGATAATCTGCGTCAGGATTATTTGATCGCCAAAATTGCTGAACTTAGACCGATCATCATGAAGGCGATGCTCTATCAAGCCGAACATATCTGTTTTAACGGCAACGGCTACTTTTCGCCCGTGAAAGAGGATAGGCAGAACGCCATCAATGAATTGTGCAAGAGCGTATTAAATACCGTGATACCGTGCCTCGGCGCGTCTATCTTGTATACAGGGAGGCTTTAATATGATTTTCGATTCTCTCGATTTGATGAATCCAAGGGCGAAGTATACTGCCATAGGCAGTTATTACAAAGAAACGTTCGATTCCCCCGAGGAAGGCGCGCAGAAATTCAATTACGAATACGTAGACCCCTTGTCCCGTTCCTATCGCCGTCTATTCGGCAACATTCAGTCTTTCGAGGCGGGAGAGACGGCTATTCGCACCAACGATCAGTTGGATTATAAGGACGGAGGTGTAGTGGTTACACAAGATGGGCAAATGTTTAAAATTAAACAAATTTCAAAAGATTTTCAAGATGCGCCTAAACAAGTCCTACGGCTTTTCGGTACGCCTGTTTCGGTAACCTATTTATTAAGGTTGGTAACTATAAAAAATCCTTGGGGTATTAAATGACGCAAGAAGAAGCGATTAACATTTGTATTGAAACCGTCGAAGAATTACGACAGGCGATTTTTATTCCGTGGGATACAGGGAATATGGCGACTCACGCCTTAAAATATGAAGTCCAGGGAGATAATTTTCGTGTATATATGGATTTTAGCGAGGCACCTTATACACCGTATACGAACGAACCTTGGCTGTCTCCAAAATGGAACGGAAAACAAAATCCAAATGAAGGATGGTGGGAAGAGTGGGGTAACTTGTTTTTAAACCGACTTGCCGCAAAATTAAGAGGAGAGATAATTCAATGATAAAATTAACACAACTTGCAACGATATTTGAAACAGGCTTAAATGCACGATTAAATGATCCCGAAATACAGTTTAAGATTTGGGCTACGGCAGGGCAACAAACGCCGAGTATTCGCTCTGGTAATTCAATTACATATTATCTTGATGGGGATTTACAGGTTAATTCTTCGGCGAACGAAGCCAATTTGCTCGTTATGGGCGTTAACCAATTAAGATTGATGATGTATGTGCCGGTTAAAAGGCCAAGGACAAATGCTCAACAAAAGGCTGAAGAACTTGAAAGGATCAAAAATGGTCAGTATCCTTTTCTTGAATTAATTACAAATGCAGTTGATAATTATTTTAAGTCTTCTCAGGCGATAGAGATTATCGATGAAGAAGAAACCGATGAAAGCGGGAAACCTGTTGTCTATTCAGTAGGAATTAAAGGTAACACGGCTCTGTCGGGTATCGTTGATATTGTGTCGGAACTTGACGAGTGTGTAATTCTTTCAGTTTATATCGAATGTTTTTTTGTAGCAGGAGGTATAAATTCAAGAGACGTACAGATTAGCATTGACGGTCATATTGTTCCATTTCAAAGTGTAAACGTGGCTCGTTCAAATGAATTGTCTACCGATGTATACGCGGGTGAAATGGTCAAAAAAAATATTACTACGGCAACAGCCTTTTCATTAGAAATTTCATTCCCCTCGAATTCTGATTATACAACAAAGGCTGTGTTGGATTATTTATTGAATGCAAAACCAAATGTCGCTCATTTTATCAAAATAAAATGGGGAAAAACTTCTGAAATTATATTTTTCATGACATTTGACCGACTTAGTACGTCTGTGCAGGGGATTTCATTCGCGGGTGTTTCTTTCGCTTTAGTAGAAGTGATAGATAACGTTGAGTTGATTGATGTACCCGATCAGTTTCAAGTAGGGCGATTTGTTTTTGACAATTCTCAAACTTCTTCTGTTCTGTTTACGATTGATGAATGTACTTTGTTTATGGCTGGCAAGGCACGAGAGATCACGGGTAGCAATACGATTAAAGTAACATCGCGCGATTATGTTTATGATGCTCAAAAAGATAAATATTATATCTATGCAATAACAGATAGGGCTGTAAATATATTGCCGGGGAATGCTTCTTTTGAAATCGTAAAGGAGGCTGTATTAGATGGCTGATATGGAAATTATAGTACGCTTGGGGAATTTACCTAAAGCGTCTCCTGTAGCAAAAACGGAAAACTCTTTGATTACTTCTGACTACACTTCCTTTCAGGATATGCAACAAAGTTCACAGGGTGCAGCCATGGCACAAACCGCGATGGTTGCGTATCCTATGGGCGCGGTAGTTGCCGACAGTTTGATAAATTATCAAATAAATACCGTTAGTTTAAGAACAGGCAATAACGAATATGAACAACGCTTACAGTTCGGATATTCCGCAGCAAAGAAGGGCATAGGTATGGGCGCGGCGGCGCTCGTAGGGTTGGCGACTGGCAATCCTATGGTAATTGGTGGGGTTATTGCCATGGGGATTTCAAAGGCACTTAATATTTCACAAAGAATAAACACGCTGCAGATGGAAGAAAATCTTGAAAATGTTTCCATTGGTATGGCTAATGTTCGCGCGGGTACTGCCGGGCGGAGAGGTCCGAATCAATAAAAAAGGACGGTGTATTTCCGTCCTTTTCAATGGCTATATAAACTTAAATTATAATCGATGCCCAAAATATGCGCAACTCTTGAACATTTCGTGCCCCTTTTCATAATAAAACGGCTTTTTTGGCTATTAAAACGTACAGACATCAATTTATCATCTTTGGCTATTGAGATATTTAAGCTATTAATAAATGTTTTATCAAAAAGGTCTACATCTAAATATTCAAAGCCAGAATTTTTAGGTTTACGATATAATTCATCCCATGTCATTTGAGATATTTCAGAAATTTTATCAATAAATTGAACAATCGCATTTGATGTTTCAGAATTCTTTTTTCTTTTATCAAAATAACGGAAATTGTAATCGTCTTTCTCTGACAAATGATGAAAAGAGAAAACAACAGTCATCGCTTGTGCTGTACAGGATTCTCTCCTTTCAATTGATTGTTTAGATATGTTGTTTTCTCTTTTGCGATACTTAATTCCCATAACAATCAGTCAGTAATAATATTTTCCTGAAAGTATTTAGTTATAAGATCTAAAGGTATTTCATGATTTATATCAGTTTTTTGCCAAGGTTCTTGTTCATGAGTAATTTCCCTTAATGCCCATGCGGAGTACTGCCCGAAAACATGGTAAACTTCTTCAAGAATTGCTTCTGTATGTTTATCGATTTGTACATCATTGCATTCTTCAATTCCACGATTTTTACAATCTTTATAGATAGGATATAAATCTTTAACAACGGGACCATGAGTCCATGCATATATTTTTTCATTGAATAGGGGATTACCTTCCATAGCGGAATAGCAACCTTGGGCAAAGTAGAGGAGTTTTTGCAACTTTAAGTGCGTAATATATTCTCCGCCGCTTGTGTTAACATCTTGAATTGCTCTTTGAATAAACCAATCGGCAATTTCACGTGCAGTGTACATAGCACTTCCTCCTTTTAATTTATAATCTTATTATAACATAGTTTTTGAAAAATTTCCAATATATATTTATTATAAATATATATTGAAATTCTATAAAATTAATTATATTTCCATTATATTTTATGTTTTAAGGGAAAGCTATTGTACATGACAACTACTTTCTCGGATAAATCATTTAGGAGTATTATGATTGAAAATAAGTTTGCAATTTACATAAATGGAATCAATATGACTCATTACGCGGTAGTGGCTCCCAAATTCGGGAATCTTTTAGACGAACAATTAGACGAAATGTACATTTATTTACGTCATTGTCCGTTTGAAAATTTTAAACCATTAACGCCAATAGAAATTCACTACTCGAATCGGCTGTACTTTGGAAGCACGACAGTAGATACTCAGACTGAAATCGTGAAGTATTTAGTAGCTAATGATGCCAATTGTGTTGAAAGTCCAGTTGGTTCAGGTTTATATAATCATGACCTATATATCATTGAACTAACCAAAATGACTGAGTGTATCGTGGTGGACACTATTACATTTACGAATGATCTCGGTAGAAACTATACTGCTAACGCAACATTGGTTTCACCAGATATTGATGATGAACAAAAATAAAGGACGATTACTCGTCCTTTTTATGCTTCTGAAAAATTTGTGGATTAGTAAAAATAAAAATAACTATGCTTGCTATCATGGTTAAAATGTTGAAAATTAACACAAAAGTTTCTATTATTGCAGTATTCAAATAACCTTGAATTTCTTTTTGAGGAATGCTCGAACCACTTTGCTCTAATTCTAATGCGTAATGATATAGTTCCCATGAATTAGCAATCACTCTAACATAGATTATAAAACTGGCAAGAGCAAACAAAAAAATTATACTGAGTAAAATGTTAATAATTATTGTTTTTTTCATAAAACACCTTTAAATGCTACTTTAATCTAAATCCGCAATTTGAACAAACTGTATCATCTTTTTCGATTTTGGAAAAGCAATTAGGGCACTCATTAGATTGGGGCATATTAACTTCTTCGATTTTTTCGTCCTCATCTTCTGACACAATAATGGTTTCTTTATTTTCATCGGTAATTAATTTTTTGTTCCTCGCATCAGGGAGACCCACACTGTAAATTAAACCAATATACCCAAGAAGAAAACCAACTAAAAAGCCGCCGCTATAACCTTTCTTATCATGCAAATCCATAGATAAAATTCCGCTGATTATCCAAAATAATATAAAAAAGACCAAAATAATGATAGAAGTAGGATTCATTTTGCACCTCTTTTTATTTAATAATATCATAAGAAGATAAAAGTTTCAACATTTTTACGAAAAAAAGGAGAAATAATGGCATCCAAATATCAACCTGTTACACCCGAAGAATTCGTTAGCCCTTTACCTGTGGGAAATTTCTATTTTTCTTCTGCTCATACTGTTTTTCCATATGTTTCTCATTATGGAAGTGCGGGAGCAACTGTCACCAATATATATACTCAGATTATTACCGACCAAAACGGTAAAGAGTTATTCAATCATGAATATAGAGTTCAAGTGTTTCATGATAGGGAAGAGCCTATTGGTAATGATATTGGAGGAACTATAAGTCTTCAATCAGGTCAAACTTATACAGTAAAATATAATTTTAGATATCCTGACTCTGCACCGGCTCCTGCTGATTATAAAAATTATAACATTTCCGCAACCTATAAATTTCGTGTTGTAGACAACAAACTCCCCCTCAAAAAATGGACAATCACGGACGTTATCAATCGCACGCTCGATCTTGCAGAACCTATCAGATTAGGAGAAACGCCGCGCTTTAAACTGAACGAGGAACAAGCGGCAATGTTCGCTAACGTTCTTGCCCCACAGTTCTCTTTCACAAAACAGACTTTGCGGGAGTGCTTGCAAGAGTGCGGCAAGGTAATACACGGAGAGCCGCGTCTCGATATCAAAAAGGACAGCAATGGGAAATTTTATTACGAGGTGTTGTTCGACCTTTACGGTCAAACGGAAAAGAGCAACATATTCCACAGGAAGTACATAAGGAACACCGTATCGCAGGTCATAGACAGTTATGCTTCGCACCTCGACAGCAATGCGGAGAACCTCGTCAACCAGTTGGATAAACTTGCGGGCGTTATCGTGGAACCGTATCGAGACGGTTTTAAGACGGTCAGGACGGAAACCATGTACGTGCGCATAACGGACGAGAACATGATCATTCCGACGCAGTACCCGATTAACAGCATTGAGAAATTGGAATGCGGATATATTCCCGGATATGAAAACTTGGGTAAAGATATCAACATTACGCCTTGGGTTTTTGAGAGTTCGGTTTATAACACGCAGTTATCCTCGTTCGAATCCCAATACCCTTATTCAAAGGCGTTCGGTCTTTCCTATACGCAAGGTCAGAAGAATATCACGGCTTTGAATTTTAAGTCGGAGCACCCGATTTCAGATGTTTTCAACCGATATGCAATTGTCAATGTTTTGCGGGAAGCGACAAATAATGACGATATCAACATCGGAGAGGGGGATAAGAATAACAACAAATACCCTTTGCTTGCCTTCCGAGTGACCTATATGCCGTTTTATAATACACGCGTAGGTCAGACGAAAACCTATTATCCCGACTATCCGTACGGTGCCGCGCTTATTTACAACCAGCAATCGAACGTGATAGAGAGCCGCTATTATGGCGAGAATTTGAAGGGCGTTATCGCCCGCATCGGGAATGTGGAAAAGTCCATAACGTATAATCTTGCAAGGCTTTCGGATATCCCCAAAGCAGGACAAATGTACGACGATGACTATTATATCTCGGCGGTTTCCGTGGAGTATCTGCCGACCTATATCAAGTGCACGATAGGGTTGTCAAAGGACTTCAACAGGTTGTCGCAATATATTGGCATCTCCTCGGTCAAGCGTTTTTCGGAGATATCCCAAACCCAAGCAGTGGAGAGAAACTTGTTATACCGCGAGTACATTGTGGTAGGCAAAGAGGAAACACCCGATAAAGATAGTTTGATCGGAAGTCAGTTTCTCAGAGGCGTGGAAAAAACGTTTTTGCAAAATTCATCATACAGTCCATTAACAAATTTGGTGGCTTATGGGGGGACATACAGAAATCCTGTTGTAACTACGGAAAAGATAGATATAACGAATAAAGTGAGCGTTAGCTTTTCAACAACTGATAATAAAATAACCATTACAGTAAACGAAAATATTGAAGCAACAAAATATGTAAAACTACATGTAGTATATAACGACGGGTCCAATGTTGATGATTATCCGGATTATTCTTTTACAGGTAATACCTACGAAACTATTTATAGTAAATTTGGATCAATTGATGGAATTAGGCTCATTTCGGTATCCGTATATTCGGCAAATTATAATAAAACCCAATATCCATTACCACTCGTAAACTTGCCCGTAATTTCATCTGCGTTCGGGAACTCAATGTCTTTTGCATGGAAATATGAAGATAACTATTCCGCGGGCGCAATCTCGCAATATGCAGAGGGAGGGATAGATAACAACAAAGTAACAGGTTATTTCCAAAATAATTATCAATATACCGATTATTATGGACGGGCCTATTATTACAATTTGGATTTGCAAGAAGCGGGAACGCCGATTAATTCAGCAGAACAGCAAGAGGAAATCGGAACAAGCTTACCTGCGAGCGAGGCGCCAACCGGTGCGGGATATTTTTCCACAAACGGACAATCTCCATATATTCTCCGTAAAGACAACCGAGAGGCATTACAGGGGAATATCCAGATAGACTTCGTAACGAACGTGCAGAACCTCATTATCGGCTCGGCATTGGCGGCGTACTGCCCGTTAGTGCGCGGGGTAGATAAATCCCTCGCGGCAAAACTTTACGTGTTTGACGAGCCTTTAAATAAGTTTATCAACCACGTACAGGGAAGCCTTGACGTCGACCTTTCCACATTGCCGAGCATGGATATAACAATTAACTCAGGCTCGGGAAAGTTCAGCGTAACTGCAGGGAAATTCCCCGCAAACGGTAAGGCTTGGGCAATTGTGACGCAGCAGTCCCCGGCCAAAGAAGAAATGGTCGAGGACGAAGAGGGGAACGTATTTCCCCAGAGTGAAGTCAAAGGCGGCGACGTGTTGATCGCGCAAAACATGGAAATATCGGCGGGACAGCAGTTCACGCCGATTTATTTTACCAAAAAAAGAAAGATATTTAAGGAGGACGTATGGACGGAGATCAGATGACGGGCGAGCAGGAGAACGTATTGCTCGAACTCGGCTCAATGCTCATGTACAACAACAAAATGGAAGCGGATGCAGTGAAAGGTTACACGGAACAGTTGAACCTTATCCGAAAGGCGAAAGAGATATGTTCGGACTTGCCCGAGTTTATGGAACTGTTGGAGAAACTGGAAGCGGAGACGGAAGAAAAGACGCAGGACGAACTGAACCACGGTCATTCGCTGTTTGAGGAATACACGGAATTAACGGGCATACAACCCAAGGAGGATTAAAGCATGATATTTTTTGTGGACAACGACGGCACGATCATCAAAAGCCTGCCGTCGCCCGTGTACCAAGGCGCGGCGAATACCAACACGATTTATCTCATCGCGCCGTTTGCGAGCGGACTTACGGCTTCCGTGGCGTTTCAGTTGCCCAACGGTATCGTGGTTCCCGCTGAACCCATGACGCAGCAGAATTCCTTGCAGGGCATCATAAACAAAGAAACGGGCGAAGAGTATTCGGGTTGGACGTATGCCATTCCGTCGGAGATCACGGAGTACTACGGCACGGTCACGGCACAATTCTATTTCTATACGGAAACAGACGGCATGATCACAGCCACGAGCGCGACGTCGTTTCAGGTCGCCAAAGGAGTGCCTGCCGTACTCCCAGATGAACCAAGCGCAGACGTGTACGAGCAAATATTGAGTGTTATCGCGTCGTTGCAGAAGCAGTTGAATAACGGGGCTTTTGCCGCCCGTGCAATCTACGCTTGGAACTCAGAGTATACATACGGCGCGAACGAAATTACTTATTACGCGGGTCTTGGTACATACGGCGCAATCGTCGCCTCCTTGAAAGCAGGGAATTTAAATCATGTGCCATACATGGGCGGGACAATCAATGCAGAGTGGTGGAAAGAGATCGTAAATTGTAACAATACCGAAGATAAATCGTCTGAAGCAGAATTATTTAATTCCATATTGTTGAATGAAAACGGGGACTTGAACGATTGCGTCCCGCAAAACGCAGGACAATTGCAGTCGTGGTATAGTAACAGTAATGCTATTTCAAACAGTTTACAAAACACGCCCGAGGAGAATTTCAACCGCACGTTTTATATTCAGGTACTGAAGACGAGGCAGGAAGGAAGCGGCGCCATGCAGATATTGCAGACGCTGTACGACGCGGAGGGCAATATTTTTAACCGCACGATAGAAAGGTCAGGCAATACCGAGGTCATCGGCGCATGGAAAAATATCAGGGCGGCAAGTTACAATGAATTTTATGAAGAATTAACGGTATAACCGTAAAATAAAAAAGGAGATAAAAAATGGCAGACATTAAAAAAATCAACGGGTATTTCTTGAAAGACGAGGCGGCTCGCGCGGAAATCGTAAAACTTAAGAACGGAACGGAACCTGTCGGGCAAGCCACCAACGCGACTTATGCACAAAATGCCTACAACTATACTTTAAGCGGCGGAAATATAGTTGGATCTATTAAGGACAAGTTCGATAATGTAGACCAAACGATAGCAGCCCACGCGGAAAAAATTGCAGAAGTACAGACCGACGTCGTGGCGGCACAGGAGACTGCGAATCAGGCAAAGTCTATTGCGGAAGGCAGAGTGCGGGCGGTTGTGTTCGATACTGTCGCAGCGATGACTACGGCATTAAAAGCAGCCGCAAAAACAGATTACAAAATCGGCGACAATCTTTTGATAGAAGAAACGGGCGTTCCGGATTATTGGGTAAGCGGAATTCTCGAAACGAATACGGGAACATACGGTTATTATACGATAGCAGAGCTTGAAACCCAAAAAGTTGACTTAAGCGCATATCCGACAAGACAAGAAGTTTCGACCCAAATAACAGCCGTTGATAATAGAGTAACGCAGGCTAATGCAGAAATAGGGAAAATTCTAAATGGTCAATCAAAGGTTGGCGCGGCGCAGGGCGCAGATATAGCCACGAACTACAATACATCGAGCGGCACAATAAAAACCAAATTCGACAGTATAGACGAAAATCTTGAATTTATGGGCGGGCGAATTGACGACGCAAAAGCCGTAGGCACAGAAGCACTTGAAAAGGCGAACGCCAACGCAGCCACCATTGAAAATTTTAAAAACGGCATTACCCCGGTCAGCACGGCAAGAGCTTATTATGACAGCAGCACCAAATTAAACATACCGTTAGACGCAACCGTGGCGGCTTTAAAAGCAAAAGATGACGCGCTCGACGCAAAAACCGTCCGATTCACTTATAGCGAAAGCGACGAATCGCTCACGATCAGTTTTTCGTAAGGGGTGACATGATGGCGGATGTATCTAAAATCAATGGATATAACGTAAAAGACGCTAACGCGCAGGCTGAAATCGAAAATATTAAGAACGGCAAAACCATTGTTCAAAATGCAAGGGTGGCGTTAAACGCGAATACCGCAACAAATTATGATACTGCGGGCGGCACGATCAAAGACAAATTTACAGACCATGAAAGCAAAATAAACAATCATCAAGTTGAAATAAATAATATCAAGAACGGAACTACTACCGTAGGCAAAGCGAACAACGCGAACACGGCTGCGGCAGCAACACAGGCGAATAACTACAATACATCAACAGGTACGATCAAAAGCAAATTTGATGAACTTGAAGAGAAGATCGATAGCGGCGGTTCTCTATTGCCAGCAGGAAGCACGAATAGACCTATTTATATAAGTTCCTCGGGCAATCCTGCCACAATAATAGTATCGGATAGCATAACCGCGGCAGCTTTAACCTCATCAGACACTAACCTTGCAACGGTCAGAGATATATATTACGGAACGCCTACGATAAACGGGAGCAAAGCATATACTTCGTCTACGAGTATATATGCCCCGACAACAGGCGGAACACCGGGGGCTGTTTTAGTAGCAAATGGTACGGGTGCACCCGGTTGGGAGAACAATTTTTTTAATAAAAGAGTTTCTTTGTATGAATCGACTTCATTGACTACTGGGACAAAAAGCATGAGTAACTATTCAAGCTATAACTTGCTGTTGTGTGTATTAAAAGGAGGCTCTTTATATTATCCTTTTTTGATTCCAAGAAGTGAGTTTTCTGCGCGTTCGAGTTCATCTAACAAACTTTGCTTGAATATGAGTACAAGCGCCTCTTCAAAATATATTGCGTTATATACTACAAGCAACACATCTTTCTATTTAGACACGGTTTCAGAAGTAGATGGGCTGCAAATCTTTGGAATGTAAAGGAGGAAACATGGAATATCAAACAGGAGTGAAATATCCGTTAACGGAAGTAGAATCCGTTAGCGAATGGTGGAAAACGCATAAGCAGTATGACGTCAACGAATATGAGGATGGCATTGAGATTGCCAAACGAGATACCGAAATAGTAGCCTATGATATAAGGGAAAGGCGTAAATACGAATGTTTCCCTATAATCAACCGCGGCCAGTTATGGTACAACAAACTGACCGAATCGCAGAAAACCGAACTTGACGCATGGTATCAGGCATGGCTGGATGCGCCCGAGACGCTGACAGAACCCGAAACACCCGCATGGTTAAAGGAGTAAAACATGAAAACGATAATTTTAAAACAAAACGGCATGGGGCGGTACGGAGACGTATCGCCCTTTCCTATGGGGGATCTGGAACTCGAATTACAAGGTATCCCCACGTACAGCGGTGAGTTCCGTTTCCTTGCGTATTGCAACAACGTGAAATGCTCCGAGAACACGGTAACGGCGGCAAATAACCGCGTAAGCATTCCCCGTGAGAAACTCGTCGCGGGGCGGTTTTCGTGCGTTGTAATCCATTACAGCAAGGGTACGGAGGTCAAGCGTTTTCCCGTGGAAGATTTGCTCGTCACCCAATTGGAAACGGGCTTTCAGGCTTTCCCCGAACTTGCGCAGATGGAACAAAGGATTTCTGCTTTGGAGCGCGGGCTTAACGAAGAGCGCGAGAGCAGAATTGCATATGTGAAAGAAACGGAAGAACGCATGACCGCACTCGTAGATGAACGCGCTGCGAAAGAGCGTAAACTCACGCTTGCGCTTATGAAGTTCGCTTACAAAGATTACCGTGAAAACGTCTATCTCGAAAGCGGTTCGTTCGAGGACTTCCTGAACGGTTTCGGATTCGATAAAACCGCGCTATCCGACGAAGAGATCAAATTTATCAAAGGAGAATGAACATGAAAAGACTGATCGTATTGACGCTCGTAATATTGCTTTCCGCGCTCTGTTTCGGGGGCGTGTGCGGGGCTTACGCCGAGGAAACCTTGCCGCCCGAACAAGTTGCCGAAGGGGAAGAGAACACGCCTCAAAACCCCGATAACGAAGCCGAAGAGGGGAACGATATTCAGAAACTCGTTGACAGTTTCGTCGCATATCTCAAAGACAAATACGGCGAGGATTACGAACTATATTATAATAGGATAATCGAGGAGTGGGGAAGCGTGGAAGCGTATCTTCTTTCGCTCGGAGAGAATCTGCCCGCAGAATATAAAAACGGTTGGGAGAAATTCGTCGCATGGTTGGGCGAGTATGCTTCCGTATGGGCGCCCGCTCTTGCTGTCGTGCTCGTGATCATCGCGGCATTGTTCGGTAAAAAACTCGTACATAGAATCGCGGAATTGTTTAAAAAACTGTTTCAGGGAAGTAACCAGCAGTCCGTGGCATTAATCGCGGTCATCCGTGCTCAGAAGGCTCTGATGGGTACGAACGAAAAGTTTTCGGAGAACGTCAAGGAATTGGAAGAGGCTGAAAAGAGGTTGGAACAATGAGCGGGTATAAGAGTTATCGCAAAGAAAAATGGCTGTATTTCGTGTTTTGCGTGCTCGCGTATTTTTTGCCGTTCATCATAGTGACGTCGGTGTTCTTTCCGATGATAGAAGCGGCGAAAGGGTTTAAAATAGCGATAGGGCTGGGGATCGTGTTCATCAACGCGATTCCCTTTTTAATGGGGATATTCCGCGCCTTCTTTGCGCATTTCCCCATGTTCAATATACTCGCCGTAGTGTTCGTGGCGCTTGCCGCTTTCTTCACGTTCGACGTGTTCCAGAGTTATGCGTATATGTTCTGTTGGATCGAGGGAGCGGCGGCGCTCGGAAGCGTCGTGAGTTGTATCCTGTGGGCGCAGCATAGAAAGTATGCGAGATGGAGCGAGAGTATCAAAGCCAACGTCAGGAGCGGAGCGTTCGTCATGAAGGAGGGTAAGGAATGATCGAGATCGACAATGAAAAGGTCCCTTTAAGAAAGAACCGCGCATTCTCCGATTTTATCGACGGCATTACGCTGACCGTCGTGGCGGTACTGCTCGTCGTCATCTTCATGGTGTACATGACGCAGGTCTCTTTCAATTCCTCCGTGAGTTGGAAAGACGTGGGATTCGAGGGCGTGCTGATGTACGCTTGTACCGTATCGATATATTTACTGTTGCGCTCGTTCAGCCGGAGGAAGGGAAAGCAGTCTGAGAAATACAATCTCGCGAGGGAGCGTATAGAACGGAACAACGCCCGAATCGTGTCGGAAGGGTTTGCGAGGCGTACAGCGGAGTATTGCCGCGCATGGGAAGATCAGGAACTGGATACGGCGCGCAGTCACGTGTTGTCGGACGCGGGAATCAAACTCAACGAATTCAACGAAGAATTTTGCAAGTACGGAAAAAAGGAGATCCGCACAAGGTTTCCCGATTTGTCCGAGTTTCAGATACAGACAATTTTTCGTGCGAAAAAGATAAAGCGTTTGAAATACGATGAAAGTTATCTCTCTGTATACGACAGGAACGGTCGCCGCATTTCTCCATCGGGAGGAATCAAGACAAAGACGGTGGTGCGGCTGCAAACGGTGCAGACGCTGTTCACGACAGCATTGACGTCCGTATTCTCCGTGTCGATGGCGTTGGATATCATTGCGGACCCGTCGTTTGCGACGGTGGTGACGTGCCTTGTCAAGATCGTGATCATCTTAGGCTTCGGGGCTTGGGGCATGGTAGGCGGCTATAACATGTCCGCCGTGCGGGAAACAGACGAACTCGGCGCCAAAGCCGACGAGCAGGAACGCTTTATAAAATGGTGCGAAACAACGCCCGATAAAAAGAAAACACCCGCTTCCGAATAGGGGGCGGGATTGGAGTAGTATAAATATGGAAAGAAATTTAACTACAGATTACAACGATTCCAAAAACGAGGATATTATAAAATGGGCTGAAAAACTATTTTATTTAATTCGAGATGAGAATTTGGAAATAGGTGAAGCGCTTCATTTTGATTCTTATTTAAATGATTTGAGAATAAAAGATAATTATCCTTTGTTTCTTAATTATATATTAAACCAGAATAATAATAAGTTAGTACAGGCTATGGCTCTATTTTTATCTCAAAAAGAATTTATTTGTATAAAAGAGTGTGAAGAAAAATTTATTATAGATATTTTGCATTTATCTAACCTTGACTTACAAGATTATGCTTTAAATGCGATTACTTTATGGGGAGAGGTTAGCAATAAAGATACATTAAAAGATGTCATAATAAAGAATAGATATTTACAGGAAGAGTTAGAAGCCTTTTTAGCATAAATGAAATAGTTAATAAAAAAACGAGGGCGCACATAGCGACCTCGTTGCTCCTCCTACATCATGGTAGGTGAGTGTAAAGACTAACCGCCCCCTGGTTGCAACAGAGGGCGATTAAACTACATTTAGGCTCACGCGTTAAGCCTTATCTCTTACCTTTATTGTAATACATTTTACTCAAAAAGTCAATGGTTTGTGTCTAAATTTAATTTTATTGCTTGCATAATAGAAAGACATATGTTAAAATAAATATATCACCGAAAGGTGGTAGGTACAGAGGGGTAACCTGAGGCGGTTAGCACTTCCTGCGTTTAGCGCAAAGGAGGTGATGTCAATGGAGTACATAATTTTGTTGCTCTGCTTGCTCGTTGTGTATAAAATACTCAAGGACAAGGACATAAAAAAATAACCGCCCCCAGCCAAGGTCGCGGTTATTTTTTATTAATCCATACCAAGGCTAACCGTTAAACGGTGTTACCCTTTCTGTATCTTTATTTTATATCATTTTATTGTAATTGTCAATAGTTTGTGTCTAAATATATTTTATAAAGGATAGAAATCGAGGGGAGACGTTTGTCTCCCCTCTAAACAAATCCTTGAAATAATCCATTTGCTTATTTAGATATCATTCAAGATTGTAAAACACAAATATATTTCATCATCCTTATCGTTACGAAGTCTGCAATGGTAATTCGGCGGGTCACATAACAGCACGTCTAAAATATGAAATATGTTTTGCAACTGGGGTTCAGTTATAGAGACAGTTGATGTATAGCCGTTTAGATTATTTTCATATTGGAATTTATTTGAAAATGAAAACTGCATATTCATAGGGGGTAACGCTCCTTGATAAATATTTAGATATTTCAAGGATTTGCTATCGTTTGCATTGGCAGTTCCCTCCTTACTTATATCGTAACCGACTTGGTAAAATTTGTCAATAGTTTTCCAAAAATATTATAAAAGCTGCTCTTTTAAAGGGCAGTGTCGAGGAAGTGTTGAAATTGATTGAGATACTTTAGCTATTATATGTTATGGTTTGGATAAAAAAGTAACAAATTTAGTAACAAAATGCACTAAAACCTACTATAATACACATTAAATAATTATGAAAAAAGCCTGTTTTTAAGGGTAAATCCTTCAAAAACAGGCTTTTTTGCGAATTGGCGCAGAAGGCGGGATACCTTAATCTACAATATATTGTAATTTTTATTCGTATAGACACACTATATATTGTATAATTTTTGTTTTAGTAACAAAATAGTAACATTTCAATAAAAATTTGGCTCAAATTTTATCGATTATTTCCCGTTTATCAGTTTCATACAGATGCCCGTAAGTCTTTGTAACCTGCTCAACTGTATCGCCAATGAGGTCTGCAACGACCATAATATTTGCGCCGAGATGTATGCACATCGAAACAAATGAATGGCGAAGATCATGAATACGTATTGGCTTCATTTCCGCCTTTTTGCAGTAGGCTATAAAAACTCTTCGTAATGTGTTGTCCGCAATAGGTTTATCACCTCCGAAGAAAAAAGGGGACTCTCCTTTATAAATAGCAAGTTCTTCCTTTACGGCTTTGCAGATCGGAATTTTCTGTGTTTTATCCGCTTTGGTCGAAGTGACATTATAGGACGCTTCTCCGAAATTTTTTCGGGTGAGGGATTTATCGAATATGATCGAATCCTTTTCAATATCCTCTGGAGTCAAGGCGAATATTTCGCCTTTCCTTCTTCCGGTATAAAAAAGAAGAGTAAAAAAGGCGTGGTAAAGGGGATTGTCCACAAATGAAATAAAATGTTCGAACTGTTCTTTTGTCCAAAACTGCATTTTCCTTTTGGGCGAACGCTTTTTCGGTTTATCGACAACGAGGAGGTAATTCGTATATCCGTATCGGCTTTCGCACCAAGAAAGAAAAGAACTGAAATGCGCTCTGACTTTATTTAAATATTTGTAGGAATAATATTCTCCTGTTCTCGGGTTTTTGGTTTTCCATAAATCGTCTTGCCAACGGTATAACTCTTCTTTCGTTAAGGTTTCGATTTTGGTGTTTTCATACCTGGGCAATATAAACGATCGCAAAATAATCTGTTTATCATATATTGAACTGTCTTTGTTTTGATTAAATAAAGAGGAGATATGTTCCCGAATTAGATCCCCGATAAGCAAGTCTTGTTTTGCGGGATCTTTTTTCTTAATAGGATTGTTTTTTACGAGTTCGCATTTTGAAGTAACGAAATCCGTATAACCTTGTTTTGCAAGGGTCTTATTGGCAAAGCCTGACAACTTTTTTTGTTTTTCTTTGCCGTCTAACGTAACGATACGGAACACGACGTCGTAAACCTTTCCCCGTTTCGTCATCCGCTCTTGCAGGGTATATTTTGTTGAAGATATATAAAATTCAGCGTTCGGCATATGATTTCTCAACTATTTTTATAAATTATTCAAAATTATTACTTTTTAAATCTTTTTTAGCAATCGCTCTTTTCTAATGATAAAAGGTTTCCCGTTATCTAAAAAATTATTGGCTATGCCATAATCACAAACCTCAATAGCTTCTTGAAATTTCCCTTGTTTCTCAAAAATTATAGCTTTTCGAGATAGTGCATAAACCGTTGAATTTTGTAAATTGGTTAATTTTAAGATTTCAATATCTTTATCACATAATTTTAGGCAATCATCAATGGCTCTTTCATATTGAGCACGCAAGGCGTAAACGATTCCAATAATATCTTGGTAGAAAAAGTGTAGAGAAATATAATTCTTATCTGACTTTCTTTCTACACTTTCGGCATCTATTATTTTTGCTGAAACTCCTTCATAATCGAATTTTCCATATAACGCAATAATTTCATTTTTTAGATTGAATAATTTTTCTGAGTACCAGTTATTGTAATCGTTTAGCGCGATTAAATTGTTTATCGGTTTTGATTCTTTGGGTAGTGTTGCTTTGTGTAATGTATTAGTAGGTTTTGGTGTCTTACTTACTGCAATTTCGCTTTCTGATATTTGAGTACATCCTTCGGTTGAATTAATAAGTTCAGCCAAGGCTTTTCTATCCATAAGTTTAATACCATTTGAACGAGCAAGATTGATTGCTGGCTGTGTGAAATAATTGTTTGTAATGACCCAAGCATTATTTGTTCCATAATAACTACGGGCGGCAGAAATTTCTTGAACAGCACTGATAGATACCTTATTTGAATAACACTTTGTTTGGATTATGATTTTACTACCTGACGGGGAATGTAAAATGACATCTACCCCGTAATCGCCGCTGGCTTTTGTTAATTCTGCGGTAAAGCCTTTCGATTTGTAGAGGGCTGCTATGTATTTTTCAAAAGTCTTTCCGTCCATTCTGTCTATTGTGGACATATTGGCTTTGATTAGCAACTGCTCATATTCTTCATTTTCTTTTTTTTGAGCCTTACCAATACACATAGAAACTATAGCAACGATAAGGCATAGTGCGCTTGGGAAAATTATAGGTAATCCTATTATGGATAAATCATTTTTATTAAGCAATATAATCCCTATGATCAAACCTATAATTGCAAGAACAATTAAAAAAATTCCGCTGGCAATTTTAGATTCAGGAGATTGCTTTTTAAAAGCATTTATAGATCGTTGAGAGAAGATACTACGACGTCTATCCATTTTGAACTCCAAAATTAAAACGAAAATCTAACTTCTACAACCTTTCCGAGTATAATAAGTTCATCATCAGGAGTAACAGGAATAGGCTCGAAATCAGGGTTTTCTGGCATTAGAAAGATATTATCACCGTATCGTTTAAACCGTTTAACAGTCTGCTCTCTGTTGAGCATCGCGACTACAATATCATTACATTCCGCAGTTTCCTGCTTATGCACAATTAAAATGCTTTTATCTAATATGCCGGCATTTTTCATGCTTTCGCCGTGGACTCTTAAAGCGAAGTATTCTTCTTTTGGCATAAAATTTATAAAAACATATCCTTCCAAATCTTCTTGGCGTTCAATAGGGATACCTGCCGCAACAGAACCCAATAGAGGAATAGGATACAAATCATTGATTTCGACCTCGTCTTGAATGACGGGGTCTTTTAATTTTTTTGCCAGTGGAAATGAATCAAAAGTTTTTTCAATTTCTCTTCCTAATAAATAATCGACGGAAACATTGAAATAATCAGCAAGAAAAAGAATGCTCTCCCGATCTATTTGAGTCCGATCATTTTCCCAGTTGCTTATTGTATTTTGTTTTACGTTAAGCAATTTGGCTAAATCTTCCTGGTTTAATCCTTTTTGCTTTCGCAGGACTTTTAAATTATTCATATTATATTATTCTCCTTGATATCAATTATATTGATTATTATGAAATTATCAAGCAATAAAATAAAATATATAAAAAAATCAAAATATTTGATAAAATCTATTGACATATATCAAGATATGCGATATAATTTATTCAGATATTTGATAAATGGAGGTTGTTATGTTTGAAGATTTAAGAAGAAAGGCTGGATTCACACAAAAAGAGCTTGCTCTCAGGCTTAATGTAAAACAGAATACCATCAGTAATTGGGAAAATGGAAAGGCTAAGCCTGATATTATTACGGCCAGAAAACTATCTGAGATATTAAATGTATCTACGGATGAAATCGTCGCGTGTTTTGAGGGGCCAGAAGTACTTGAATGTAAAGTTAAAGATATTGTTTAAGGCTTGTAAGTAGAGGTAAGACAAATGACTTATTCAGAACGAGAAGAAATTTTCAGTAAAGAATATTTATCAATCGCGGATATACAAAAGTTGCTTGGCTTATCGTACCAAGATGCCGCGAAGATGATCAGGAATATTCGGCGTAAATACGATAGGCTGAATATACAGGGCAGAATACATGTTCAGGATTACTTCGATTATTACGGAATAACTACGGAAAGGTATTCTGTTATAGATGCAAAATAAAAGCCCTCGGGAGAGGGCGGAGGAGGAGAGATGCCGGCTTTAAATGTTATCTCAATAATATCGAGTTTGGTATTACTTACGCTTTCCATAATAAACATTGCTCAGATTATTAGCAATCATAAGAAAACGGCAAAGCGAATGGAAGAGTTGCGAGTTCTTCAAAAGGCATATGAAGAAGAAATTGCGTACTACCGCCGAGAGAGGGAGTCTTTTGAGGCAATGAATTCTATTGATAGATTTTTGAATTAAAGGAGATTTTATATGTTAATTGCTTTATTGATACTATCGAGTTTAAACTTTTTATTTAACGCTATACTTATTAGTTTTCTAATTTGGGGAATTGTTTCTGATTCAAAAGACAAGCGAAAAGTTAATTCACAAAATCATAATGGAGAGAAGAAATGTTAACAGCAATTTTAGTGATAAGCATTATATCACTGGTAATCGGTATTATTCCAATGGTCGCGATATTGACCTATATCATATTTGGAGTAATTGAAAACGACAAAAAAAAGAGAGCAAATAGAAAAACAGGCAAAGATAGCGGGGAGAAGAAATGTTAACAGCGATATGTTTAATAATTTTGGCATGGTCTGCAGAACTGCCGTTATGGGCGTCGATAACAATTACGGTCATAGCAAGCGTGTGTTGTTTCAACAGGCTAATAGATATCGGTTATAGAATGGGGAAATAGCATGACTGCATCAGAATACGTCGCGCACATAGCGGATACGGAGCCGATCGAGGCAGTGCGTGAAGAGATGATATTATTAGGCAATGAAAGCCCCGTAGTGAGGCTCATGGGGTATGACGAGTTCGTCGGAAGATTCTGGAAGGAAATGCCGAGGAGGTACGCATGAACGGAATAGAGGCGCCGTGGATCGGAGATCCTGATTACGGTCGTGACGATAGAATGGATTACGACGAGTGGTATCGGCTCTACGGAGCAGATAGGAGCGAGGAGGACGAAGAATGAATACGTTATACGACATAACGTTGCAATACCGAGAAATGCTGGAAAAGATGTTGGATACAGCGAGCGAAGACGGTGAAGTAGACGAACAGGTAATGCATGAATTGACGCAGACGCAGGACGCTTTGGAAGTAAAGGCTGAGAATTGCGCGGCAATGTACCTTGAAATCGACAGCGAGGTAGAACGGATAAAGAGGTTCGAGGGAAAGATCAAAACCCGCAGGGAACGGTTACAGAACCGCAGGGACAGGCTGAAAGAATATATTGACAGAAATTTAACGGCGGCTCAAATAGAGCGGATAGAGGGAGCATTCGTAAATATATCCTATCGAAAGAGTGAAAAGGTAGAGATAGACAACGAAGCGGAAATCCCGGAGGAATATTGGCGGGTAACAAAGGAACCGGACAAAACCGCGATCAAACAAGCGTTAAAAGCGGGGATAAGCATGGGAGCGCATTTAGAGCCGACCAAGAGTATACAGATCAAGTGAGGCAAGTTATGGGAGAGCATGATATAAAGAAGTTAAAAGAACTGTTATACAGGGCGCGCCATGCCGGAACGGAAGGACATTATTTGGAACAAAAGGCGTTAATGTTGCTTATCGGTGAATTGCTGTACAACGTCGCGTTTGATGAAGGCTTACAGGTCAAAAATACGGATACATGGGAAGTGGAGGGCATCGAGATATGACGACAGAGATCAGAAACTTAACGGCAGATGAAATTGAAGTTAAGATCAAGAAAGTGGACGCAGATGTGGTGACCGCCTTATTGTATAAGACGGCGCGAACAGATATGGCGATATTGGACGAAGTCTTCGGCCCGGAAAATTGGCAATGCGATTATAAAGACATAAAACAAAATTTATATTGCGGAATAGCAGTACGAACGGAGAGCGGAGAGTGGATCTGGCGTTGGGATTGCGGGATAGAAAGCCGAGAAGATGCAGGGAATGAAAAGAAGGGCGAGGCAAGCGACGCATTTAAAAGGGCAGGAACACGTTGGGGTATCGGGCGAGAATTATATACCTCTCCATTCATTCGAATCAAAGCAGAAACGATAAAAAATGAAAGAGGCGGTTATAAATTAAAAGACAAGTATGCGAAATACAGTGTTGAGGAAATAGACTATATCGGCAAAAAAATATCTCGGTTGGTAATAGCAGACCGCTTTGGAAATAATGTCTATACATATCCTCAAAAAATGTCTGGCGGAACTCAGCCTTCGAAAACGGGCGACAGAGAGGCGAAAGGGCAAGCATCGGGGAAACAGACGAGCGTAGGACAATCGTCGGCACAAAGCGCCGAAGAGAGGCTCAAAGAGGCAATGGAGACGGAAATCACCATCAAGAATGTAAAATATAAAATCGGCACTATGTCTCAGGAACAGTTACTGTTTGTTAAGAACAATGCGAAAGTCGAGAAATACCAAGAGGCAGCGGCATTGGTATTAAAGTATCGTTTCCAAAAGCAAATGCAGGAAAATGATGATGGAGAACTACCGTTCAAAGATGATGAAACTGGTGATTAAAGCGAAACTGCCGAGCCTGAACGAATATCAGGATGCGTGCCGGGCGAACAAGTTCCGCGGCGCGAAGATGAAGGCAGACGTCGACGAAACGATCGGTTGGTTTATCCGCAGCGCGATGCAGAAAGGTTTGTTAAAGCCTACGGATAAGCCTTGCCGATACAGGTTCGTCTGGCATGAGAGAACGTATCGCAGGGATCCCGACAATATCTGTTCCGCAAAGAAATTCATCTTCGACGCATTACAGAAACAAGGCGTGATACCCAAGGACAGCAGAAGGTACGTAAAAGGCTTTACAGACGATTTTGAGGACAGCGATATAGACTTCGTAGAGGTCGAGATAGAGGAGGTTTGAGGTGCGAGAAAGTTTCATATTTTACGGTAGTTATAGAAAGGCATTGAAAGCCCTTCCCGATGAAATGCGATTGAAGATTTTAGACAGCGTTTTAGACTATGCGTTGGAAGGAACGGAGCCTAATTTAGAAGGTGTGGATTTGGCTTTTTTTGAGTTGATAAGACCTCAAATCGACGCAAATAATCGCAAGTTTGATAATGGAAAAAAGGCTGCCGAGTATGGTTCGCTGGGTGGAAGACCACGCAAAGAAAAACCCTCGGAAACCCCAAGAAAACCCCAAGAAAACCCCACGGAAACCCCAACCAATCCCCAAAATAACCCCAACAAAACCCCCAATGTAAATGATAATGTAAATGTAAATGAAAATGTTAATGTAAATGTGAATGTAAATGAAAAGGGGGTATGGGGGGAAAACAAAGCGAAAGGTAAGACGGGTGAATTACCCACACCTTTGGAAAGGTTTTTACAACGTTGGGAAATTAATTCCAACGCCATAGGAAATTACAGCGGAGGAAAACTCAGCGCTATCAACTGGGAAAAATTATCTAAAAAAGTTGAGCAATCTAAAAGATTTCTTCAAAAGCAGAAAGCATTGAGTTTCTTTATCGAGCATTATGCCGATATCCTGGACGGGGCATATGACGATTTCACAAAAAGCGCTGATCCCATAAAGGCACGGATCGAGGCAGAACGTGAAGAAAAGGAAGCGGAATGGGACCGTATGATGGAGGAAGAAGAAAATGACGGCAGTTAAAGAACCCGGAAGAAGCCTGATGATCGCCTGTATGAACGGGACGGCGAGCGAAGAGGAAAAAGCCGAATACAAGGCTCGTTATATGGAGCCTGAAGAAAAAATATACGGGAAAGCAGTCTTCGAAATGACAGCAAAGGAATTTCTCGAGTACAACGTTCTGCGGGAAAATATGCAAAGCGGAAAATTAAAGTACGGAGATTGTCCGAAGTGCAAAAACAAAGGATACATAGTCGGAATAGACAGCGCCGGAAACGAATACATGGAAGACTGCGAATGCAAGCAAAAACGAGAAAACATGGAGGCGTTAAACCACAGCGAATACAGCGCGCTGTTGCGTCGTTGTACATTCGAACGATTCACCTTGAAGGAGGACTGGCAGCGAGAGGTTTTGTCCCGCTGTAAGGACTGGACGAAACAAACGAGGTTTCCGCTGCTGTACCTCGGGGGAAAGACAGGTGCAGGAAAAACACATCTTGCGGTAGCGTCGTTCAGGATTGCGGTGATGCGCGGAAATCACGGACAGTTCGTCTCTTGGAGGACGATGAGCCGAGATCTGAAGATGAACATGACGTCGCCCGATTACGAACGGAAAATTCGCGAGATGAAATATGTGCCGTTGCTCTTGATCGACGACCTGTTTTGGACGGCGAAGGGCGGGATTCCGTCTGATGAGGATTTCAGGCTCGCTAAGGAAATCATCGACGCGAGGTTCTATAACAAGCGCAAGACGATCGTAACAAGCAATTATACGCCGAGAGATATGTATACGCTCAGCGAAGAAATGAGCGGACGAATCAACGAGTTTTCAGGAGGGCGCAATAACTATTCCCTGACGTTTCGAAGCAATTACCAAAACTACCGTTTCAGCACCGAACTGTTTGAAACGAAAGAAACGGACGGAATCCCGTTTTAGGAGGAAGGATGGCGAAATTGGGGAGTTTGTTCGACGGAGCGGGGACGATGCCGTATGCGGCAGAGCTGAGCGGTATAGAACCCGTGTGGAGCAGCGAGATCGAGTCGTTTCCGTTGAAAGTGACGGCAAAGCGTTTCCCTAACGTAACGCAGTTGGGGGATATCACGAAGATAGACGGAAGGAAAATAGAGCCTGTAGACGTCATAACATTCGGCAGTCCGTGCCAGGATCTGTCGATAGCGGGAAAGCGTGCGGGACTGGACGGAGAAAGGAGCGGCTTATTCATGGAAGCCGTAAGAATCATAAAGGAGATGCGGGATGAAACAAGTACCGGGGCAGATGAGTCTGTTCGACCCCGATTTGCCGTATGGGAAAATGTTCCCGGGGCATTCAGTTCGAACAAAGGAGAAGACTTCAGAGTCGTGCTTGAAGAGATGTGTAAGATCAAAGACGGTAACGCCGCAGTACCTCGACCTAAGAACGGGAAGTGGAATACCGCAGGCCTTATCGTGGGAGACGGGTATTCCGTCGCATGGCGGGTGTTGGACGCAAGATTTTGGGGAGTGCCCCAGCGTCGCCGAAGAATCTGGCTTGTGGCAGATTTTGGAGGAGAACGCGCCGGAGAAATACTATTTAAGCGCGCGGGCCTGCGAAGGAGTTTTGCGTCGGGCCGAGCGCCGCGGGAAGAAGCTGCCCGAGATCTTGGAAACGGCGCTCAGGCAGCAGATAGAAAGATATACGATGCGAACGGTTTCAATCATTTAAACGGAAGCAAGGCGGGGAGTATAGCTTATACGGAGAACGGAAGTCCGACTTTGAGAGCGGGAAATTCGACAAGTTGCGTGGTGCTCTATAGCCAGGATGCATATGACAAGTATACGGAAACGCATCAAAGCGCAACGATCAAGGCATCGGGAGGGATTTACGGAGGCGGGAGCGAATGTTTGGTCTGCGCGGGATTCTCTCCGCAAGCAGGAAAAACCGCAGGGTTAAGTTATAGCTCAAATGAAAGTCCGACTTTGCAAACAGCGAAAGAGATGGGTGTCGTATGTTACAGTATAGACTCGTTGGCTTCAAACAGCATGAAATCAAAAAATCCTTATAGCGGTTTTCATGAAACAGATACCCATAAATGCCTTGATACCTCATGCTATGATCCAACATGTAATCAAGGAGGTGTGGTCATTTGTGAACCAACCCGCCTTGGAGAAAAAAACGGTAAGGTTATTGCAACAGCTAAAAGGAAATCCCCGCAATACATAGTGCGGCGGTTGACGCCGTTGGAATGCTGCCGACTGCAGGGAATGCCTGATTGGTGGTGCGCGGACGTCCCGCACTCGGATGCGCCTGAATACAAGATGTGGGGAAACGGAATGGCGCTGCCTTGCGCGATGTACGTGATGGAAGGCATAGCGGAAATATTCGAAAAGGAGAAAACATGAATAAAGTATTTTTAATCGGCAATTTAACAAAAGACCCCGAATTGAAGGAAACGCAGAGCGGGATATCTGTGTGTAATTTCAGCATCGCGGTTAAACGTAGATATGCGAAGGAAGGGGAACAGGAAACAGACTTTTTCAACTGCAAGGCATGGAGAGGATTGGCGGATACCATAGCGCAGTACTGTTCGAAAGGGAAAAAGGTGGCGGTGTCGGGGCATATCGAAATGAGGCAGTACGAGGGCAATGACGGGGCGAAGAAGACGGCTGCCGAAGTAGTTGTCGAGGAAGTGGAGTTCTTGTCACAGAAGGCGAATGACGAGCCGAAAAAGAAAGCGGCGATGGAAGAGTTCGACGATGACGAGGATATTCCGTTTAAGGAGGAGTTATGAATAAGCAGAAAGAAATCGATGAGATAGCGCCGTTAATGTGTTATGCGTGTGAGAAGAACGAGGCTTTTGGAAAATGTACCGAACACGGTAATGACTTATGTGGTATTGCCTATGAAGCAGCCGAATATTTACTTAACGCAGGCTACCGCTTGGAGAGCGAGGTACGGAAGGAAACGGCGAAAGAAATATATGAGTGGATTAAAGGTTTTATGGAATGGGACGAAGAAGGAGTTTGTCGTGCTTTGGCAGAAGCTTATGATATCGAGGTGGAAGAATGAACAACGACGAACTGAAAAAGAAGATTGCTGACATCATTTATCATACAGGTTGCACAGGCGCGTGTTGCGAATGTGATTACTCAAAGCATTCAGATGCTGATACCTATTGCAAGGCTATGTTGAAAGCAAGCGCCCTTATCGCTGCGGGGATAGGCGATGTGAAAGAGGCAGAGCGCAAATCATTCGTTTTTAAGAATGAACTTGCGTTTACAATACACCGCGCGAGAGCCGCTGAACTTGTTGCGGAAGCCGCCGCAGAAGCAGGCTTTCTAAAATATGAAGAAATGAAACATCGCGCGGAAGTGGCAGAAAGGGCGTTGGAAGTTGCATGTGAAAAATCAAATTATTGTCCTAACCCTTCTGAAACAATTTATAACAATGATAGCGAATGTTTTGAAACCATAGATCATTGCGAGTACGAAACAGAAGATTGCGCATCATGTAGAAACCGATATTTTTTACAACAAGCCGAAAAAGAGCTATCAAAGGAAGGGAAAGATGAATAAAGTTTTGAAACTTCAAAGAATTGGTCTTATGACACCAACGGTCGTAGAGTATAAAGGAAAAATACTTGCAACAAATCAGTTAGATATAGAAAGCACTTGCAATCTTTGGAGAAATCATTTTGGCTTTTATCCGACTGAAAGGATTGACCTTGCGATGACAAAAAAGGAATTTTCAGTAATTCAGCAAAAGCCATTAGCATCAAGCAAAAGTGTATATGAGTTATTTTGTGAGCAAAATTTTATTCCGCGTGTGTTTGAAATAACAGAAAAATTCGCTGAATGGGGAATATATCGAAATAACGAAGTTGATGCCCTCAAAACCGAAAACGCCGCCCTGCGTGAGAGGTTGGAAAAGAAGAAATGATAGACCATTACCAACAATCTATATTCGACGGTACGGAACAGTCGATGTACAACCAGTCTATTGAACTGATCAAGACTTTTGAGGAAGTAGCGTTGCAAAGGAACCCCGTCGGATATGTCGTAGGATACAGCGGCGGGAAAGACAGCGATGTACTTGTTGACCTGTTCCGTAAGTCTGGTGTGAAATTCATGGTCAGGCATAACCATACAACGCTTGATGCTCCCGAAACGGTTTATTACGTGCGCAGAAAGTTTGCAGAATGGAGAGCGCAGGGGATACCTTGTAAGATATATTACCCCGAGATGTCGTTTTGGTCGTTATGCCTGAAAAAGAAAATGTTACCGTCAAGGATTGCCCGATTTTGTTGCAGTGAATTGAAAGAGCGGGATATACCCGAACTGAAATTTGCAACGCATTCATTCGGTGTAAGAAAATCGGAAAGTGTGAGGCGTTCCTTGCACCGTGACAGTATTGAGATGCGGGATAAGGGAAATTATAAGGACATTCAGTTATTCCATTTCGACAAGAGCGAAGAAGTACGGCAGACAGATACTTGCTATACGAAAAGTTACTTTATTGTAAATCCTCTGGCATACTGGAACGACAATTATCTTTGGAATTATATCCATAGCGAACGGATAGAAATAAATCCTTTATACTCGCAAGGGTTTGACCGCGTAGGTTGTATCGGATGTCCTATGGCAGGATTACATCGTGCTTTCGGATTTGAGAGATACCCGAAATACAAGACAAGATTTATAAAACTTTGCGATGATATCATGGAACTGAGGAAACGAGAAAACCTATCCAACAAATACGGATTTAAAAACGGAACAGAGTATTTTAATTACTGGCTATATGAAGAGTTACCGAAGGGTGAATCACTGTTTGATATGGAGGCACAGAGATGAAAGCAGTATTGATATCGATCCAGCCGAAATGGTGCGAGCTGATCGCAAGCGGGAAAAAGACAATTGAGGTACGGAAAACACGCCCGAAGATTGATACGCCGTTTAAGTGCTATATCTATTGCACGAAACAGAAAATCATTGCAGACGAATATTGCGGCAACAGAAACGGGCATATCTACATAGATAACGGCAAAGTAATCGGCGAGTTCGTGTGCGATCAAATTGAAGATATTTCCAAATGGGAATATGACTATTGGGCTTTGCTTCGCCATATAAACCTATACGCAGGAACAGATGGGGATTATGCATTTTTAGATAACTATTTGCAAGGGAAAAAGCAAGGTTACAGCTGGCACATCTCCGATTTGAAAATCTACGACAAGCCGAAAGAGTTAGAGTGGTTTAGGAAGTGTCATAAGTGTGAGTATGGCCCTCTTGAAAGATGTAAGCGGCACGAGTTTTCGTGTGATGGTACATATAAGATAGTAAACCCGCCGCAGTCGTGGTGCTATGTGGAGGAGTTGGAATGATAATATATAAAAATCCAAATGGAGATACAAGAACAGCATCGAAAGATGTTTTATTTGAAGATTTCCAAAGAGCCAACCGTTGGCATATACAAGATGTGAATTTGGCAATGTATTTATTTGTTGAACAACTTAATAAGCAACGATTTATGCATGACTATACAAAAATAGAGAGTGAAGATTTATTTTATCGTGATTTCAAAAATACGCTTAAAACAGGAGTGGACTTTACAAAGGGAAAATGGTATCAAAACCATATCCACACAGAGCGACATCACCCAATAAGCTATCTGCATTCCGATTTTAATTTATTAGATTTGTTAGAAACAATTTGCGACTGTGTTTGTGCAGGTTTGGCAAGAAGTGGGGAGGTTCGTCCAATGGAATTTAATGACGCAATCGTAAGACTTGCAATACAAAATACAATTAAATTTTTAACGGATAAAATAAGAGTTGAGGATTTTCTATGATAATCATAGCAAATCAGAGCAAAAGTTAGAGTAAATTATGGAGGCACAGAGATGAAAGCAGAAACGTTTGAATGTCCCTGCGGTCAAAAACTGCGGGGCAGGAAGATAACATTGGACAGCAAGGATAAGCTTGTATGTCCGAAGTGCAAGAGAACGCATTACATAGACGCGGAGTTCGTGGATTGGAAGAAAGCGAACGAGAGCCGCAATACACATTGACGCAACACGGCGCGGCGGTTGTGAAATAAAAAACGGAGGTAACTCCCAAAAATCGGTAGAGGCTCGGCATCTCCGCGCGGGTGCCGGGTATGAAAGGAGAAGCATGACGTACGAAGAAACCAAGAAGGCTCTTGACAGTTTAATAGCAAAAAAACGGCTCTTGAAAAGGAAGCAAGAACAGATACAGCAAGCGAACGATCAGATAGATTGCCTGAAAGCCACGGATTACAGCAAGATAGCGGTTCAGGGCGGCAATAAAGAGTTTATCGCAGAAGTATTCGTCGAGCATATGGAACGGCTGCAAAAGAGTTTCGAAGAAACTTTTAACGAGGTTGTGGAAATCGAGGATTACATAGCCGACCGCTTAGCCGATCTCTCCGAGATGGAACAGGCGATTATCATTGACCGATATATGCTTGGAAAGTCTTGGTATAAAATTCGGCAGGAATATGGATATGCCGAAGCTCAGCCGTATCGGATTCAAAATAGTGCGATTCAAAAACTTTCATCAAAAATCAAAGACGATAGCAAATGATAGTTTCTCCTGTGCTATAATGGTAGCGTCAAAGAATATCAAATTCAGGCACTACCATTGACGGCGCGGGAAAGGCGTAGTATAATGATAGTGCTTTTCTTATGGGAGAAAAGCGATGTTTGAAGAGAGTAAACATCCAAGGGATAACGAAGGTAAATTCACAGACAAATTAAAGAGTGCAGTCAAGATCTATTCGGATGTGCCGGATAAAGATATTGCAGACATGGGATTGGAGAGAGAGAAAGATACATATTCATTGCAGGATGAGATTCTCCCAAGATCTTTAAGTGCCAAGTGGATCAATTATGAAATAGAGTTACCCAACGGAAAAAAAGCCCGATTCGCAGAAGGAAGTAAATTACAGGATAAAGAAGTTTTTGCCGGGAAAGGATGCAAAAGAAAAATTGATGAGGAAGAGAGATTAGTGGAACAATACCATCAGCCGATGGGTAGTTGGATGAAGGTAAAGGCTCGGGCGGTATTGGTGGACGAAAGTGGCGAAGAGCATACCGCGGAAGTGCATTGGTATGAAACCAAAGCCGGCGGAAAGGAAGAAATAAAATTTAAGAAGTGGTTAAAATGAAAGTAAAGTATATCGGAGATTATTACAAAGTATCCTTGATACAAGGGAAAGTATATGAGGTCATGGAGATAGAAAGGGGATGGTATCGGATTGTTGATGAGACAGGAGAGGATTACCTATTTCCTCCCAATGAATTTGAAATCGTAGAAAAGTAAATTAGTAAGCACCAAGCGAAAGCGAGGTGCTTTTTTCATACAAAAAAAGGAGGCGGTAATGTGGCGAAGTTGACCGACCGTCAGCGGAAACAGATCATCGCTGAATATGTGGAGGGAGACGGAAAGGTATCACAGCAGAAACTTGCGGATAAATATCATGTTTCGCGTCAGGCAATATCTATGATATTGAATACCGAAAAAAGTTGCGAAAAATTGCGTAATAAAAAAGAAGAAAATACGCTTTCCATGCTTGAGTATCTCGATAGCAGAAAGCAAACTGCGCAAGAACTCATGGAGAAGATCCTGGCGCTTTCAGCGGAAGATATAGCAAAGGCAAACCTTCGGGATAAAATGGGCGCGCTCAAAATATTGTCAGAGGTGTTTGCCGTGAAAAACGATACACCTTTGAACGGAAACGGGGTTACTGTTCAAATCAATGTAAAAGATTGCAGCGGAGAGGAAAAGCATGATTAACGTACCGATACAATATGCGCCGTTGTTTGACCCGAACGTATCGGAGATCGTGGAGCAAAGCGGACGAAATTCGGGGAAGAGTACCAATAATGAGGTTCTTGCAATATCGCTCATGCTTCAAAGCAAGTATAATAACGTATGGTACTGCCGTGCAGAATCGGGAGATATCCGAAGTACGATATACAGTTCGCTCATAAGCACGATACAACTTATGGGTGTAGAAAAACTGTTTGAATGGTCGTTAAGCCCGTTGAAGGTCACATGCTTGGCGACAGGTGCTATTTGTTATTTCAGCGGCATCAACGGAAAGACGGACGACGACGTGACCGCGACGAAAGGCTTTACGCCCCAATATAAAACCTTGGCTCTTTGTATTCTGGATGAAGCCGATCAAGTCAAACATTACAATCATATCACGGGCTGGACCTCTACGGCGGCTCGTTTTTTATTGCCCCATGCAAAGACGATCTTTGCGTTTAACCCGCCGCTCAGCCGAAGCCATTGGGTATATAAGTTTTTCGGGGATAAGATCAAGAACGGAGCGACGCGCATCTATTCGACGTGGGAGGATATACGGGAACTGTTATCTTCGCGAGCGATCGCAGACATTGAGAAATTCAAGCGCGACGACCCCGAATATTATCGGTACTGGTATCTTGGGGAACCCGTCAATTTCCGCGGCATGGTTTATCCACAGTTTAAGCGCGAAACGCATGTGGTAAATGTATTTCGTTTTATGGGAGAGCGCAGGAATGATGCCGTTGCCGAACTCGTACTCGGATTGGACGAAGGAACGGTGAACGACAGTACCTGTGTAACACCTCTGGCAATATTTCGCAGCGGCGTTGCCGTGGTGCTGGACTGCTTGGAGATAGACCCGCAAAAGATAGGGCAGCAATCCCCTGCACAGGCTTCAAGAATGTTGATACAGTTTTTGCAGACGCTTTTAAAAAAGTTTCCGTTTTTACAGTATGTTCCGCGGCGCTGGATATTTGAGTGCGCAGAGGGCGGGCAGATGCTTCGATTGCAGTTTGCGGAAGACAGCGGCGAGGATACGTGCCTCGTTAGGGAAAAGAGTATAATCGGCGATATCAAGCGTGTAAGGTCGATGCTATCCGAAAAGATCTTGTATTTTCATGTGGCCGAAAACGTAAATACGATTCAACTCATCGAAGATATCGAAAATTATGTGTTTGATGAAAAGACGGGAGACGTCAAGAAACAGCAGCGGGACGATACGATCGATAGTTTGGAATACGCAACAAAACTTTATTACAATACGCCGTTGTTTTCGGCTTAGGAGGGATAGATGGAATTATCAAACAGAGAAAGGGCATTAAAGAACGCGCCGTCGCGTGAGATTTTTGAGCCCATGTTCAAAGCGCGTTGGCAAAATATGCAAAATATAATAAACGACAGCGCGTTTATCGATATGATACCGACAGGATATAAGACGTATTATATCGCTTATATTCGGGAGTGGCAGCAATGGTCGAGCGGATTCGTATTAAATCTTCATTCCCATGATTTCTTTTCCACAGGAATGGGATATACCGTCTGCGACATATTCACCAAAGAATGTATGAGCGGAGGTTTCCGGATACACTCGGATGACGAAAGTACGAATGCGTTCATGGAACAATGGAATGCAGACGAGTTGAACAATGTGCTGAACCGAATGTTTTTCTACTCAAACTCGGTAGGTAACGCGATACTTGTCTTAACGCCTGCAGACGGGCAAATTTATGCATCGGTGTACCCGGTCAACCGCGTAGTGTTTCAAATCGGCAGGAGCGGAAAGATATCGCAGATCATGATCCTCAACCGTTTCGTGGCGGGAGATTCAGTTTACTATGCAAGGGATATCCGTATGATGCTGAACGGTGTGCCGTATTATAAAGTCGAGTTGGCGAAAGGCACGTTGGTCACGGCTCCGACTTGGGGCACGGCGGGAGAAAGAGAAGTGCCAAGCATTGTACGTGCGCAATGGGAATATTGCTATGGGGATATCCGCCCCGGGGTATGGTACAGAATGCCTGAACGGATGCGGAATATCGGGTGTTACAACGTGCGAAACAAATCTGTCGCAGTTGCTCTTCAAGATCTGCCCGGTTACAGCGACAGTACGCTTCACACAGCACTCGACGTGTTATATTCCATCGATTATAACTATACGCAAGGACAGGTCGACCAGTATCTCGGAAAATCCCGCACGATCATACCGAAGCAGATGAATGGACGCATAGCGCTTGTTACTCAACCCGGTACGCTTGCAGACGGCTTTACCTTCCGCGAAGCAGTGAATACGAGAACTGTGCCGCTGGAAGATATTTTTTATACAGAGTTGCCGGATACGAATCTCAACGGCGAGATGGTCAAGCCGACGTTTATCCAACCCGACCTCAGGGGCGAAGCGCACAGATATATCCGCGACGCTGACCTTGAACTGCTTGCCTCGAAGGTGGGACTGAGTTCTTCCACATTGGCAAATCACCTTTCCTATAATTCGAGCGGCACCAAGACAGACGACGAGGTCGCATCCGAAAACAGTACGACGGAAAAGAGTGTATCGAACAAACGCGAACTTGCTAATACGGCAATAAACGCAATGCTTTCCGACGTAGCCTATTTCTATGGTTTTACGGGAGAAGTCGGTATACAGTGGGGCAGAGCGTCCGCCAACAGCGCGAGGGAAAACCAGGAACTGTTGGAGGATTATCGTACAGGCACGCTGCCTTTGCGGGATTACCTGCGCAAACGTTGGCCTGATCTTGGAGAAGAAGAGGTGGAGAACATGGCAACGGAAATAGAAAGGCAAGACCGGGAGAAATTCGATTACTCCGAAGAAGATTATGCGAGGGATCTGAGCAATGGTGATAGCGAACCGACCGCTCAATTTACAGGCGATAGCGCTGGAAGAAGCGGAAACAAAAATCAGGATGGTAGTGAAAGATGAGTACTTTGCACAAACGCCCAAGGCCGCCATAGACCGCAAGATCGCCGCGATCATACGTGAAGCGGAAAAACAGATAAAAATCCCCGCTCTTGCGCTTGCAGCCCGAAAGAGTTTGTTACGATTTTATAATGCACAATACAGGGAACTGCTCCGTTCTTTCGGTTGGCAGTTCTTTATTTTATCGGCATTGTTCCTGCTGAACGGCAAGACGCCGTATGGGCGCGAAATTAAGCCCACAGAGGCTCAGAAAGAGAGCGCAAGGCAAACACTCGAACAAGCGGGATATGACCGCTCACGGCTGCTGGGAAGCCCGTTACAGAAGTTCTCAAAGGACTATATGGAACGGAACGTAAAGCCCGCGCTTGACCGATTGGCAGCACAGCAAGCACGCGATCCCGACGACGTGAGCGGGCGCAATACATTGCGAAACCGAGCGGAGATGGAGGTGCGGTATCAAGCGCATCAGGACGAGATCTCAGGGTTCAAAGCACGGGGAGTAAACCTTGTCATCTGTTCGACTCATGCGGACTGTTCCGCACGTTGCGCTCCATGGCAAGGGCGCGTGTATTCGTTGGACGGTACCTACGGCACGACGGACGACGGGCGCAGGTATGAACCGTTAGAGAATGCGACGGATATTTTGTACACGACAAAGGCGGGGAAAACCTATAAGAACGGCTTGCTCGGATTCAACTGCCGACATTATCTTGTTCCGTATAAGTCGGGATATCGTTTCCCGAAGCCGAATGTTGTTGAAGAGCGCAGGGAATACGAGATCACGCAAGAGCAGCGGCGGCTGGAAGCCAATGTCCGACGGTGGAGAACGAAGGCTGTCGAACTGAAGGGGCAAGACCCGAAAGGATATTCGGAGGCACGGAAGAAAGCCGTCGAATGGAACCAAGCCTATATCGAGTTTTCAAAACTGAATAACCGCGCGTATTATCCGTCGCGGACAAAGTTATTGTAAGCGCCTTTGCAGGGTGCTTTTTTCATGCCATAAAGGAGGAAGCGGGCTATGGGATTATTTAGCTGGCGCAACAAAAATAAAAAGGAGGATTCCGAAAACATGACGGAAGACGAAAAGCAGGAAAGGAAAGCCGAAGAGGACATTTCCGAAAAGGGCAAAGACAGTCAGACGGAAAAAGACCGTATCGACGAGAGTGTAGGAGAACAGGAAAAGCGTGACGGCGATGAAAATTCGCAGGACGCAAAAGACCGCGTGGACGAATCGGAGGGCACTAAGAAAGCCGACGAAGAGCGTGCGGAGGATGAAGGCAAAAAGGAATCGGGCGACGGGCTCGCGGAACGTGTGGATAAACTCGTCGGGGCTGTCGAACGGCTTGTTTCTGCGTTTGAGCAGCATGCCGAAATGAAAGAAGAACGCCGTGAACGCACGGCGGAGCAAGCAACGAGCGAAGAAGCCGCGGAGTTGGCTCGGCTTGAAAACATTTACAACTAACAAATAAGGAGATTTAAAAGAATGTCGAAAGTTATCAGTACATATGGCGTAGCGTCCAAATTTACTACGGATGCGTTACTTGGTCTGGGCGCGACCCAGACGGACAAAAACGGGCGGTACTATTTGGACGGCTCGATGGTAAACGTAGAACTCTCCCGCGTGATCGCGGAGAGCATCTACATCGAAGAAATTTTCCGTGAGGGACAGTCCGTCACGGGGAAATATACGGCGAATCCCGAACGCGGAGGGGCGGTAAGAGTTATGCTCGATACGCCGCTGCCCTTCGGTTCCCGTACCCTGTCTTACGGCGGCAGACCCGGTACAGACGGCAATGCGGGCGTGATCAATGCGAATGCGCCTTTGCTTCCCGCAAACGATGAGTTCATGGTTTACACCAACCAGGTGAACGACCAGATGATGATCTTCCCCGATATCTCGAAAGAGTACGTTCCGATGGATATCATGGCGTCGAAGATCGCGTCTTATTCCAAGCGTGTGGCGATGGACAGATCGGGTTCTACGCTTGCGGAAGTCATTGCGTATGCCTTCTTCCGTTCCCTCAACGACGGAAACAACCTTGTGAACGAAGGGGATTTGACGGAGGACAACGCATATGCAACCCTGTTTAACAGCGTCAATGCTCTTATGGACAACGGCGACCAAGTCCGCGGGGCGTTCACGTACTCCGCGCAGGGCAGAACCATTATCGGACGTCCTTCGTTCATCAACGGTATTTTCAACCGTAAATCGGGAGTTATCATGCTCGGCGGCGATCTCGCGCAGGAAATGCTGAAAAATTATGACCTCGACGCGCGTATGTCCGACCGTGGATATGTAGGCACAAACTACAAAGGCAACGCTATGGGGCTTAACTTTGTCGTTGCGCCCGATTATATCTGGACGTTGGCGGAGAAGTATCTCGGCTTTAAGGCGGGCGCGCTTGCGAACGTGGACGCCATCGCCGTGTCGTATGAAGCGACCGCAAAAGCGACGGGTATCGATCTCGGCGTAAAGATCATCGATTGCCCGAATCCCCGCGGTTCGCTTGCTCAGCCGCTCAACATCTGGGGGCATGAGGCTTTCAGAAAGTCCTATGTTATCGGTAAATCCACGCTCACGAACGATTATCTTACTTCCACGCTCGGTATGAATGCCGATACCCGCCTGCGCCCTGTCGCGCCTACGGAAGTGGAGAAACAGGAAGACAAGATCGCTCTGCCTATCTACGACGAGAACGGGGAGGTCGTTGGATTCAAACAGGTTGCTTCCGTGCCGAAGCCGAACGGCGACAATATCCAAAGCGGTATTCCCCAGGTTGAGGACGTCAATGCAACGCCCGGTAGCGGTGCCGTTACGAGCGGAACGAAAATCGTTCTTGCAACCGGTACTACGGGTGCGGATATTTACTACACGGTAGACGGCACTACGCCGACGAGCAAATCTACGAAATACGTCGACAGTACGGCACAGCCTACCATCTCCGCCGCGACGACCGTAAAGGCCATCGCGCTTAAGGCGGGATGTGTTCCTTCCAATGTTTCTACGTTTGAATACACCGTCGCTGCGGCTAAATCGTCGAAGTAAGCCCTCTGAGGGGTTCGGGCTTTACCGAGCCCCTTTCCAAAAATAATTAAAAGGAGATTTGAGATGCCTGAATTTACTTATCCGTATACCGACGATTTCATGGTGTTTGACGAACCGAGCGGACACTATATCCTTACGGAAAAAGCATTGATCGAAAAAGCGGGATTAGACGTGCGTGCGCGTATTCTTGCCACGTCTACCGTGAATCCCGAAACAGTAGTGGAAAAACTGAGGAAAACAACGAGCGACATGGTCTACCAGTATATCCATGAATTT